>Ga0116227_10008109_pt1 | contig 20016 bp, 11 predicted proteins | sample S1TSphgellanicum_FD_89693 | JGI IMG/M metagenome (GOLD analysis project Ga0116227, IMG submission 89693) | Host-associated microbial communities from peat moss isolated from Minnesota, USA - S1T2_Fb - Sphagnum magellanicum MG | ecosystem: Host-associated > Plants > Peat moss > Unclassified...
CCCCACCGTCGTAGAGATCGGAGCTTGCCGCTGCAATCAGTGGGCCTGGCGGAAATTCGCTCTCGTCGTAGCCATAGCACGCAGAGGCTGCATGATTAACTCACCCAAAACAATCAGTATTAAGCAAGTCCACAGATCGACATAATGATTACTGGAATTCTTTATACCGAAAGTATGAATCGTGGCTATGCCTTGTCGCGTGCTCAAATACAGCTCATGTTGGACATGGGGCGTATTTCCGCAGTTTCAACGACATAGTCTAATGGCGCTCTACTTCAAATTTATTCTCAGTTAGGCTATAGCAATATTACAGAATTAAGTCCCAGATTCAAGACTATAGAACATCAACTGGATATGTTTTCGATCAGCCCCGCGAGCTGGTGTTGCAGGCTGCAAAGAACAGCAGGTTCAAAGGTGCTTACGAACGTAAACAGTGTAATAAGTTGCTTGGCCAGTGAACCCGCCACCGCCGCCGCCACCACAGCTGCCGCAATGACTCTGACAGCCACTCCCACAGTAAGCATCAGTACATCCGCAGTACCCGTACTGGCTACAACAATTGCCACCAGGACACGGATTACTACTGCTACATTCCCCTGATCCTCCTCCACCGCCACAGCTGCCGCATTGACTCTGACAGCCACTCCCACAGTAAGCATCAGTGCATCCGCAGTAGCCATACTGGCTACAACAGTCACCACCAGGACACGGATTGCTACTACTGCACTCCTGAGCCACAGCTAAGGCTACTGCACTGGAGACCGCAACAAAAGCCATCAATACAACCTCAAGGTGCGCCTTCATCTTCCCCATATTCCCCTACAATAATATGCTTCACAAAACAACAACAGCACTGGATGCACAAAAACACGAGCTGATCAAGCCTGAGAAATTCTGGAGATCCAAAGATTGAACTCCAAATCTAGCCTCAGCGAGCAACAAAATCCGCAAGAGCAAAATTCTTGGGCGATCGGAGACGTGAAGAATGGGTTGAGAGTGAGTGACCTCTTTCCTTTATACCGTACCCATCACTAACAACCAGCAAATTTTGTGGAATTTTATTTTCTTTTTCAACAATACAGGTCCCACAGATTTTGTTCAAATATTTAATTTTTTTAATCTAAAGAGGCCCCACACAAACACACACAACAGCCCCATTTTTCAATATTTCAAAATTTTGACATTCAAGAATAAATATACAAGATGCACTAGCTAGGGAAACTAGGTGCTCGCTTTTTTTTTGGCAAGAAATTTCGCCAAAATGCGAAAAATCAAAACAAATATGACAGAATATATCGCCACACTTGAACTCTGATTTTAGTTTGGTAAACACTTTTTAAACTAGTTTTCTAACTATTTAGACAGGTTCCAAAGACCTGCCTCTTGGGATGCTAGCCAATGACACAACAAGAAAAGATTAAAAAAAATACCCCTGGTGTAAGTACACACTGACAACCTAGTTGTGCACTGAGAGCATGACCAGTACTTGCAAGTTGCAATCCTAAGGAAATTAGGGTTTCACAAAAGAATATACCTTTGCAACGTGGATTTGGTTTATCTTATTTTTATTTGGTATTTTTATTTTTATTTTTGGTAAACAACAGGACTTTACTGAGCACAAAAGAAAAAGAAAACTTGTGAATTATAATTTTGGTTTTCCTTCTCAGCCTGAGCTGATGGGCGATTCTGCAGCTTTTATTTTTGTTTGGTCATGTAACCCAGTGATGTTTCGATTTTTGAGAATTTTTTTTGGCAGTATTTCCACCTCCAGAATTCAACAGAAATTTTCAGCCAAAAAATTTCTTGCCTTTTTGCAAAATTTGACAACTTTTTCTAGGAAAAAAAATTACAATAAAAACCTGCAACATATTGACACAGGTTTTAATTTTGGGCAGTTTTCTACATTTTGAGTTCATCATCTTCTTTTTGGGGAGTTTTTTTCACGAAATTTCAACCTGAAAAATGTGATTTTAGACCTATACAAACTTCAAACGATTTCTCATCAAGAAAGTGGCCCAAATACCCTAGATTTTGAAGGAAAAAAGTTCCATATCACCAGATTCATAGGAGGATCATTTTTTTCAAAACTTTGATATCTCACTGTAAGCCAAATTCAGCAAAAGAAAAACACATTTCTGGACGATCCTCACTTTGACTACACAAATTTGGTAAAAAGATCACAACTTGGGAGAGTTTCTTACAATTGTGTCACTAATTATGCTAATTGTTTTTTCCAATGATCCTTCACTGGGAAAAAAAAACACGCACACACACACACTGGCTTCTAACGTCCTTATCACAATCTCTTAACTTTTTTTCTTCTTTAGTTTCTATGGTAATGGATGTAATGTATGTGATATGTGCAGGGTACAAGTTGGCAAGACTTCTTGCTTGAGTGTGAATGATGTCTCCTGACAGTTGTTTTTTTTTTCTCCCCTCAATTTTGTGATGTTGCTCAATTAGCAATAGTCCATAATTTTCTTTAGCCAAATTTGACAATATTCAAAATATGAAAGTATAAAATTTAAAGTATTTTTTCATATTGTAGGCAATTGTGAAGAATTTTTGGAATTTTTGTATAAAAATTGGCGATTTTTAAACAGGGAATTTGTGACAGAATATTTTTTTAGAAATTCGTTTTCACAAAATGACAAAAATTCGCCACAAAAAAAATCACTGCTACTGACTTTGAGTAGACCTTACACTGGGGCTCCAATTCAGCAGCCATTGTCAAATGAATAGAAATTTAGTGTAAGGTAAAGCCCAAGGGTGAGGGCATGCATTACCCCAATGCGCAGTCAATGAGGAGATAGATGATAGCAGAGTGGAGCCCTGCAATTTGGGGAATGTCACGAGGAGAACATTATCACTAAGGAAAAGTGCCTTGCAAACACACCGGGAAAGCTCTTAGAGTGCTTTCTGTATTGAAAGCAAGCGTCATTTGATATCACAAGTCTTTTGTCACACATGGACGGCTCACCCATGGACGGCTAGGGATAAACTCATGTACTACAAGCATTATTCTAGCCACATAGGCAGGGGATCATTGCTTGATCCCTTTGTCAGCCGTTCGATTATCTCATAACCTTGTTGGCAAGGAGTTGGATTCCAATCAATTTATGACAGTGTAGAAGATATCATTTTATATTTGCATTAAAGAATGGTTCAGTTTTGCTAGACAAGCAAGGTTTTGTTTCCATTTGCACAAGGTCTCTTAATTGACTATACATACATGTTGGCCATAGGAGGCAATGTTGGCAATTAATGTAATTTTTTCCTATGTACCTACATTGTTTGGAGCAATTGGTAGAACAAAATTCCAAGGAAAAAATACGTCCAATAAGGCATATTTGTTACATGGTGTTTTCATTTGTGGAAAAATTGGTAATCCTTTTTCATTCATGTAAGTGCATTGATGAACATGTCAACTTTGCAAATTATGGTAATGATAAAAACTTGGAATTTAGGATATATGTATTAAAAAACAACAAAAAAACTTCTAGTCCCAAATGTTGTGAAAATAAATAGATTATGCGCAATGAAATACAAGGTCTAAGGGATCAAACCCAGTCCTTTCAAATTCTACCCATTTCAACCTTGGTTAGGTCTACACAAACAACAAAGTTTAGAACTTTACCTAAATTCCCATATTAATTCAAGAAAACAACAAGAATCCAGCAATGTGCATATTAAAAACATACAATGTAACAAGCAAATATACAATTGAAATAATTACAAAACTTACACAAATTACAATGCAATAAAATAAATAAATAAAGGTACTTAATGAACTTGCAAGTATTTTGGATAAATCCACAATGCAAATCACACAAAACACACATAAAGGAGCTTAGAAAAATGTAGCTTTCATATGTATTATAATAATCACAAAACATTTAGATGCATTGTTTATCTACTTGCCTACATATAAGCGTCAACTCGAGTTCAAAACAATGTGCAACAACATTTAAAGCTAAGGTGCAATGTTAAAACCTACAAAATAATTTAAACTTTAACTACATGCCTTTGCTTTCTATCCTATTAATTGTTAATTACATCTCCAAATGGAAAAATATCGATGGAATAGTGATTATGAACAAACATCATGACAATCAAATCAACATGAACTATCAATCTATTTTTGAACTTAGATCATTGCATAAAACACATAATTGAAAAGCATCATTTGTCTTCCACACTAACCAAAACCATGAGAACAAATATTTCCACCAACTTCAAAATTTACAAACATTCTTTGAAAATAACATTAAGGAGAAATGAGACTACATTTTAATCACATGATTACATGTGCCAAAGCCTATTTATTATTTGCCTACATAATCAACTTGAAAAAAAAAATTCCATGTTAACCTTTTATCCGTTCAATAGGGCAAGTACTTTCAAGTCCTTGTCACCAAAATTTTTGTTGAAATAATATTATCTTTCAACATGTCTAAAAAGGCAAAGAATGTGGTCTCAACATCAAAATTCAACCAATATTGAAAATAAATAATGTCAATAGCATTTATTAATTCCTAGATGAGAAACCTCCATGTAAATTCCTCAATCAAGCCAATAAAACTCCAAAAAAACATTACAATTTCACTTTAGTAGCAATAGCATACCACTAATCATCATGCATGATCATGAAAAAGACTTTTATTGCTTGGGGCACTTGCAATGAGTCAAGTATTAATGACCCTAAAAGTAAAAAATAGGCCTATTAAATATTGTTGGTTGGATTAGTCCACCAAGCTATCAACAACCCATTAGTTTTGCAATCCATAAGATCAAGAAAATTCTTGAAACATATCATGTAACTATTTTTTGGATCATAATAAAGTGTAATAGTCTTTACATTACATCACAACTTGTTCCCCTTTGTTTCCAACAACTTAGCAAGCTTACACTACTCAAAATGTTTCTTGAGTGAAGAAGAGAAATACATATATGAAGAATGCAAAAGCCCTTTAGTTTTTGCACTAGAGGCTACTTAGAAAAAATTTGCATAACAAGGTTGGTTTGATGTGTGACATAATGGACAACAAGCATGAAAGGAATTACATTTTTGTAAATTTGTGTAATCGCACCACTATAGACACATGTGAAAGCACCAACACCATTTTAACCAAAAATAGATCAATTTCCTACTAATCTCTTACACAATGAAACCCCCATAAACTAACAAGGAATTGAAAATCATGTTCATCAAATTGTCAAATGTGCCACCATTGACTAATATTTCCAAATTTAACAAAACTAGGATATGTTTGAAGCCATCCATAAGGTAAACATGAATTCTAACCTAGGTTTAACTGTCAATTGTTATCACTTCATCACAACTAACAACAAGGAACCTTGCTCCATGAATAGTTTTTTTAGTTATGGTGAAGATAATGCAATGCATAGTTTGTGCAATTTTCAATCCCACAGTGTCATTCTAATGTTTTTGGAGTGATCTTTAGAATCAAAAATTGAAACAACTTCATTATCTCCATCCAAATTTTGGAAAAGAACCATGTTTTCCATCGTGTATCTTCCTCGACTAGAAAAGAAACACTCATTTTTTACATGTTGTGAATATGGAGACATGTAATATTGCCCCACATTGCAATTAGGTCTAATGTTCTTACATTTGCACCTCCCAACATGTTTCTCTAAAGGTTGTTGAATTTGGGAACCAAAAGCTTCTATCTCCCTTTGATATGTGCACACATTTGACATCTAATGAAATGCATTTTCCTTTTAAAACCAAGGACAACTTCTAGCCATGGAAGCTTTACAAGCCAATTGTCTTGAAAAACTTGATTTATTTCAAGTATTCCTTCTTTCTTCTTTTCCATCCCTACAATTAAGATAGCTTCAAGTGTGGGGTTTAGATTCAACAACATTCCTACAACACAATGTTCACAAGCACCACCCTCTACAATGATGTCATTACCATCTCATGATTATAATGCAACAAAATACATTACAAACAATAGCAAGACCAACCTAGTTCAACAAATCAACACTAACAGCATTAAGGACCTTGCCACCAAAAAAAACTTGTATTTGAGCTTAATGGGTTACATACAAAGGTGCCATGTTACACATAAACAAAGAGTGAATTAAGATTCTTAAGAAAAAAATATGTTTGACCTTGAGATTGAAACTTACAAGAATGCAAACAATTTGCAAGAAAATACAATGTGTCTAATATTTACAAAAATGTGTAAAGGCTACTCCACAATCTCCATGAAATTTCCATGGACAACATTATACTTATATTATAACTTCAGATTTAACCCTTGTATTGTGATTCATCACGCTACCTACACCTCCATCATTGAATTAAAATGCATTAGACAAGGCTGACCATTGCAATGATCCTTTTCATGCATACAACACACCCTCATGAATTTGTAGATTTTGCAATCCAACTTCTAACACAATTGCAACAATCTAATGACAAAAAATAGCTACCTAAAATTGTTAAGCATATGAAAAGAGTAATGAATTAAATTGAAAGCTTTGATGTTCAATGACAATCAATCTTTCAAGGTTGTGAAATCCAATGGGAAATGACAATGGCATGATGTAAGAAAGTAATGATACCTTGAATGCAATTAAATGCAAATGAAATAAGACTACAATGAGGAGCCTTTGCCAATAAGCAACCCCTTAAAAATATCTAAACATGGGCTAACCCTAATCTTAAAACCTAGGATCTTGGCAAATTTTTAGAAAACCTTTTGCATTTTACAAGGGATGTTATAACCCATTTTTCTAGATGACAAACTAGTGAAATTTCACTAATTAAAAAAACACTAAAATAAGTCTATCAAAGTTAGAATGCACCCAAAGGTGATGCCTCAGGTGTATTGCCCATGTCTGTTATCACAAAGGTCTCAAATTCAAACTCATTGGTGAACAAGGGAAATCTTATTGAGTCTTTTACCATTGTGCCTAACTTGGGAATATTGTCAATGTTTGTCAATCAAATTAACTATGTTTCACCCCGTCCAAAAAGGCATAATCAACTTTCAAAAGGACACAATACCAACACAAAATTTACATGAATTTTTTTTAAATGCCCAATATCAATATCATGACAAATTCACCAATCATTAGTATGTTCAAAAGTTGATACCAAAAGACACTAGTCATGATGCATAACCATGCCATAAATATAAATATATATATATATAAACACATTGTATTGGAATCTAATTGAGTGTAGACAATCATAAAACATTTAAGGTATTTAAAGAAGACACATTTATTAGTTGTTGGGGTTTTTGTTTTAGATTCTTGAAATTAATTGGAGCCCATCTATAAGCATACTAGTAGTTCAATTTTTGAATTCCATGATACTAATATAAACGTGAAATAATTTCACTACACTTTAGTGATTTCACCTTGGTTAAAATTGTTTCACTATAAGGTCATTATGTAAACATCATATTTCACTACTAGTTGACATAATTCATTATTATGATTTATTATGGTAAATAAGCTTTTTTTATGTTGTTGTTTTAAATACCCTAGGCTACTTTAAGCTATATCCTATAACCCTACAATAAAGTAGTCGACAATAGCTTATGGTAAAATAGCTAAGAATAATGTATGATAAAATAACTTACAATAATCTATGATAAAATAGCCAAAAATAGCCTATGGTAAAAAAGAATGTGCATAATAATATGCAATGACAGAAAAATATCATTTATTTAAATAGTGAATCAATAAATAAGGACTTGTTCTTTAAACATGGAGGTGAAAGAAGGTGAAAGGTTCAAACTTTCACAATTGCATTTTAGGTTAGTGGGCTAAGTATTTAAGTGGGCTAGGTTCTTAATTTAGGCTAGGTAGTTTAATGAACGTTCCTAGGTGCCTAAATTAGGTTCATAATTAACTATTATTAAATTTATTATTGATAATTTAATTATTTGTGAATTCAATTAATTATTAATGAACTCATCTATTTGTAACAAATAGTCCTTGTTTATTGTGTGGTCGCCCACTTTCACCATGGTAAATTTGTTCCATTTCACTAAAAATCCAATGAAACACATAATGAATTTAAACACATTTTAATGTAATGCATTAAGAAACAAAGAAAATATGGACTGATGGCCACCACCTGGGATACATAACCTTTGATTTACATGGGAACCATAATCCTATGGCTCACCATTATATGCTCAAGGAAACACACACTATTTCATACATCCAACAAGCTAGCCATGAATGGATAGAGGGAGACGAAGGGGAAGTAGTTTATGCCCAAGTTACTAAAAGTTTGAAGGTGGTTCCTATTAACATTCAACACGGATTAGAGGTTTTATAGAGGTTTAGAGTAGCCCACGAGCCTTTGGTCAAAGGGTTATCTAGTTTTAAGAACATGGAGAGCCATGACGAACCGAGTAAGCTAGTACTTCGTTAGTTAATCACCTTGACACCACTTGAGGGGATTACATTATTGAAGCTCTTTGGTGGTATTGGTACAAGTTTCAAAGCCCTACTACAATCAAGGATGGTGGTTTGAAGGTATTTCTACATAGACATTGATCCTATTGCAAGGCCAGTGGTGGCATCGAAAATGATGGAACTCATAGCCACATTTCCACAACAATTTACAACCACCGCATGGAAGGCCAGTTTCATTTTCTTGCCCTCTACCATACAACTAATTCAGAATAAGCATATGGAATTACTTGGCCCCATGGATTTCATCATTTCATTTTAGGAATGTTAAGGATTTTCAACGACTAGATTTGGAAAAGGCTTGAGTGACACATGATCTAGTCTTTTCACAGACATGGTGCGATTGATCACCTGGGCTCAATCCATTTCTCTTACGCTTGGTTATGTAATTGTGAACACCCCTTCTCACCTTGACCAGAGGGAGAAAGTCCAGGAACACTACACGTTAATCAAACATTACCTTGGAGAGTCGCTCCTACTCGATGCGGCACAATGCGATTCCTATACGCACCGACTGCACAACTAGTGGACCAACCTTGCACCACTTTCAATTTTGCAGTTGGTTCTAAGATACAACATCAGAAACCCCAACCTGTAGGTTTTTCACATATTGGATTATCAGAGCTCTTGCCAACCAATTACAAGGCAAGAGAAACCTCTTTGGTTTTTTGTGAACACAATAGAAAAACTAAAAGGTGTTTGGCCCACCTTTGTCTCCTTCCCAAGAGCACACACCTTTTCAAGGAAATGGACCAGGCCTGGTCTATTATCATGCTTTAGCCACTTGGGATGAACCAAGCCCAGAAAAAAAAGAAAAGGCTATGGGGTTCCAAATTGGCACTATTAGTCACACCAAGGTGACTAGATTGGAGCGTAACATTCTACTGGGAGAGGCATGGACCTGAATTCCCTTACATGGTTATTAGTAACATGTGTAATCTTTCAAATGCACAACACCAACATTGATTTAATCAGCTTGTAATTCTGGCGATGCGACTACATGGCACCCCGACCAAGTACACTTGCCTATCTTCAACACACTACACTTAACTCTTAGTGTTGGGGGGAAGGAGGTATCATGTAATTTGACTCAAGTTGTTTTTGATACACTTGGAGGTACATCAATTTCTAGAGAAACAATTATAACCTTCTATGAATTTGCGCAGTTGGATAGTGGAAAACCTAATACACCAAGTTTTTCAAACACATTTTCCAATTCCATTTCATGTGTTTCTAATTACCTTTTCATTATGAGGAACCAGCTCACCAAGAAGGAGAGAAACTAGGTCACAAACTTGCTAATTAAGTATGAGAATGTGTTCGCATTCTTAATGAAAAACTCAAGTAGGTGTAAAACCATGTAATTTTCTATAAACCTTATAAATGAGACATTCATCTATTGGAGGAAGCATATGTTGAGTAAACATGAATGGGAACTGGTAATGCAAAAAACTCCATGAGGTTAGTTTCATTCAGTCATCAAGTTCTAATTTTGTAACCACTACAATAATGCCAACAAAGAAATATTCAGTTAGATTATGGACTAAGAAAAAGATGTGCGGGGATTATAGGCCTTTGAACCTAGTTACACCTCATGACAAGTATCCCATGCCCATCCCTAAAGAACTATTCAATAGGATTAGAGACTCAAACATTTTCAAAATTGTGAATATAAAGCAAAGTTTCAACCAGATTGTGCTCGCTGTGAAGGATTGTAAGAAAATGACATTCCATGGAAGTAACAAGTTGTGGGAATGGCTTGTGATGCCTTTTGGATTAAAGAATGCACCTATCTTATTTCATCGAGTCATGGACCAAGTTCTCGAAAGGGTAGATTTTTTGAAGTGCTACATAGATGATGTCCTAATGCATAGCAAAGGCCTCTGTAACATTTGGCTCATTTTGAAAAGTTATTCAAGAGGCTCCATGAAGTCAATATGAAGATCCATCCTAAAAAATGTGAGTTTGTTGTCACCTCAGTAATTTACCTTGGACACAAAATTTTGCCAAATGATATTATGGCTCATTGGGCCAAAGTAGTAGCCATTTTGGAAATGCCCAATCCTATTAATGTTCATACTTTGAAGAGCTTCATCAGATTATATAATTACTATAGGATTTATGTCCAAGACTTCAGTACTATTACTCATCCTCTTTATGCATTATTAAAGAAAGATGTTGCTTGGACATGGAGTGAAAAGGCTCGAGAAGCTTTCAACACACTCAAGGAAAAACTTTTAGAGTTCCCCATTATGAGAAGACCTAATTTTAGCATGGTCTTCATTCTACACACTAATTGGAGTGTTTTTGGTATTAGTGTTATTCTTGGCCAACTTGATGAGGAAGGCAAGGAATATGTTATCGCCTATGCATCCCAAAACAACAACAAGGTTGAGAGCAATTACTCTTCATACGAAGGGGACTAATTTGCTATTATATGGGCCATCATACATTTCAGGCCCTATCTTTATGGCACCAAGTTCATTTTGTATACCGACCATTAACCTATCAAATTGTTAATGACCAATGACAAGCTTACTAGTAAGTTAGCTCGTTAGGCGCTTATACTTCAAGAGTATGAATTCAAGGTTATTCATTGACCTGGTATTACACATCAAAACATGAATACCATGTCATAGAGACCCCTCACTACCTTTGAAGATTTCTTAAAAACTAGGTAAAACTTCGACCAAATTCCAACAATACATGTATCTTATGCATCTAATTATTTTACACTACTGCAATGTAACCTAGTTGAACATCCCATTGTATATGGGAAGATTTGGACACTCTAAGGTTTCTTCAACATGGGGAATACCCTCCCCAAGTTACATCAAGTCATCGAGATTACATACAACAATGATCCAAACACTACTCATGGAGGGAGAATCACCTTGTCCGATACTTACCATAAGGCGATAAAGTGGTTCCTCCACCACATGAACGGCATGGTCTTATTCAGAAAGTACATTCAGAGCTTGGACACTTTGGAGTTAAGCGTATTTATAACCTTCTTGCTTTTCATTACCATTGGAAAGGTATGTATGTTCAAGTCCGAAATGTCATTGCTAGGTGTGAACAATGTGATGGAGTGAGAACTTCCTTTTCCTCTCGATAGCTCACACTTTCTCCACTTCCTATTCAGGGCATGTTCTATCGTTGGTCACGTGATTTAACTAAAGAGTTACCACAAACCTCCAAGGGTAATGTCTACATCATGATTATGATTGAGCAATTTTCAAAATGGGTCAAGCTTGTTGCGTTGTTGAACAAATCATCACATAACACCAATCAAGTTTTCTTACAATAGTTCCTAAATAGGTTTGGGGCTTGTGCTGAGTGCCTTACTAATCAAGGATCAAAATTCAAAGGAGAATTCCAAGACCTACTTGATCGTGTTCTCATTGACCATCGTCAGACTTCAAAGGATCATCCCCAAGTTGATGGCCTTGTAAAGAGGATGGTTAAGAAATGCAAAAAGGGACTTTAGAATATTTACCTCATTAGGAATAAAGAGGATTGGGACCTAGCCCTACCTTACATCACCATGGGTTACAAGATGTCCAAACATGCCTTTTTGTCTCATTTTGTTCCTTACTTTTTACTTTTTGGGAAACATCCCATTCAACCTTTTTCCATTACTGCTCAAATGGACTAGGTTATGGACTTGGACTCCCCACCTGCTTGGGCTAGGGTCATTGCAAAGAGAGCTATTTTATTCAAGAAGGTTATGTCCATGGCCATGGAGAACTTGTCCATTGCACAACATTGAAACACCTTATGATATGCACACACACACAAGGTGGTAATTACAAACTTAAGGTGAGACAATTTGATGTTGGTGACTTTGTGTATCTCTAACAATAACCTAATGATACTTTAGACATTTTTTCCAATGGCATTATCTTGAAGATTAAGGTGATTAGGCCTTCAAGTGTGTTTGAATTGCAAGGAGCTGATGGACGCACAATTCAGGATCATTCCAAAAATTATGCACCCTGTCACTTACCAAACTTGGATTTTACCATCATCACGTCGATTTGGATTCCTCCACTTGACTATCCATGTTAGGTATGTCAAAAGATAGACGATGTTGATCAAATGCTGCTTTGCGATAATTGTAATGGTGGATACCATCTATTCTACCTCAAGCCGGAGCTCACTCAAGTTCTCACCGGCATTTGGTACTATTCATCATGTTCTCTTGCAGCACCTTGATTGTTATTTAAACCATGTCAAGTTTTACCCAGCTTAGGTCTTGGGGGTGGATACATGAGAATTTCATTTCAGCCTCCTCTTATGCATTGTATATATATATATATATATGTGCGTGCATCTCTTTTTAGTTGATTAGTTTCTACCTTTGACTAGTTTCAGTCTTTTTGTTCAATAGAATTTACTATGGATTTACACCTTTATGACACCAAACATCACGACACTACACGTCACAATAACTGTCATGCCAGTATGCATGGCCTCATACATGATGGTCGGTTACAGGCATGCTAATCATGCCTTTAGGGTTAATGTACATTCTTAGGTTACTATACGTTATTAGGTGTTTTAGGGTTATGGCTTGTTTTGGGTTTTAACTTTGTTAACAGTTGTATAAAAGGTCAAGTTCTTCCTTTTTTTTATTAGTTTTTCTAGAATTCCTTTGTTAGGGAAAGTTTCCTCCATAATCAGACTGGATTTCTAGATGCTCATGGCAACTATTACATGGCCACCATTTACATACACTATTTTTTTTTCCTTCTTTTCAATTTAATGATACATGAGAATTTCATCTCAGCCTCCTCTTGTGCATTATATATATATGTACATGCATTTCTTTTTTGTTGATTAATTTCTACCTTTGACTAGTTTTAGTATTTTTGTTCAGTAAAGTTTACTATGGATTTACACCCTTACGACAACGAACGTCATGACATAAGGTTAAAACCAAAATTCTTTAAATGCAATTCTATCCACTTTACATATTAATGACCTAAATATTTGCAAAAAAAAAACCCCATTAATCAATGATTATGGGGGACATTGGGGTTTGTTTAAAAATAAAAATTTGACACAAGTGCATATCATCATTAAGGTTTTGAATTCTAGTGACAATGTTCTTGTTCTTCCCTTCCAATGACACATTTGTTTGCTTTCATGTTTCTCCCCTTAGTAATCTTATTTGTTTTCATGTTCCCCCCATTTTGATCATGTAGGGTGTTCTTCATATTTGTTTCAATGTAGGGTTGTTCGTCTTTTCTTGACGTTTTTCCTCCTTGTTGATCATTCTCCTATTGTTTTAATTGTTTTCATGCTCTTGGTTTGTGATGTAGGTGTTTGGAGCTCCTTAGGCATTATGGGTGTTCTTGTTTTCTTTTCTGAGTCTTCATTTTCTTTTCTTTATTTCCCACCCTCCATCCACCATGTTTATATTCTTCTTCCAATTTCTCATCTTTTTTTTTGTCCACCCCTGTGTTTTGTTCATATTCATTTTGTTCATTGTTTTTTCTACTTTATTTCCTTCTCTTCCTAAGTTGAAGTTCTTCTTCCAATTCATTTCCTTCTTTTTATTTTCTATTATCACCCAATGCCATGTTCATGTTTTTCCCATTTATCATTTTTTTTTTCCATTTATCATCTTTTTTTTCCATTCCCCTTTGTCAAGTTTGTGTTCTTCTTATTCATCATCTTTTCTTTTATGGTCCCCTTACCATGTTTGTGACAATTCTTCTTAGGTTAAACTTGCAAAATTATGGATTTCTTCCTCCACTTTGAAAATAACATCACCTAGGTTTGCAATTAGATTTTTTCAATCCTTATGCTTCAATCCTTCCATTTCTATGACATGAAGGCTCCTTAGCATGTCCAGATAGTTACAATCTTTTGGCTACTCTTGGCTATTAGCAATGGTTCACCAAATTTTATACTTTTAGTTATGGTTGTTATACATTTATTAGCTTTAATGTGACAACAAATTATTAACCCCAATATTGATTGTCTTCATTGACCTCATGAACTCGAAACATTATTTTCTTCATATTTTCTATTATGTAGATATCACTAAATTTGGTCTTGTTATCCATGGCCTTGGGGTTAAACCACCAAATCCTTGCAACCATAACCTTGACTTGATGTTTTGTTTAAAGAATGATTAATTTAAAGTTTTTATTAATACCCACCAAGCTAATGTGATCTTTTTTTGTTTTCTATAATTATTCCTAACCATAACCCCATCTCTTTTTTATGTAATTTTTGAAATGTTGAAGTATGAAACATCTAGGGGTTGTAAAACCTAGGGGGACACTCTTCTTTGAGTTTACAAAATACTTGAGTAAAAATATAAGGTGTCACATATTGGTTGTTAAGTAAATTTTATAATTTAATTAATTCTATAATTTTTTATGTTTTTATGAAAATGAAAAAATATAAAGTAAGTATTAAAAATTAGCAGCATGATAAATCATTAATAGGTTCAATTAATAGGTTAGTAAATGAACTAATATTAATAATTTTAATTAATAATGTAATACATTTAATACATTTCAATAATTGAAGCAATAATCGAATCAAATGTTAAGAGGAAAAAATAATGATTGGGCTATGGATTTAGAGGAGGTGAAGATCATGTAGATTATACATGTGGATTATACCAGTGGGGTGTATATCAAATGTTCTTTTCAAACTCATGAATGTTTGTATTTTTCCATTCCAAAATCTTATATGTCTAAGTTATAATGGAAATTGTTTTATGTTTATTTAAACCTTTCTAACTATGGGCTTACTATAATTTTAAAACTAAATGAATATTGGGTATTGAAATCAAATGTAAAAAATTATTATAAATAAATATGAAGTAGTTCAAATATGTGCATATTAGAAAATTAAATAATGATAGGGTTGGGGGAAGAAAACTCCTTGCCTATTAACCCCCCTTAGTAAAATGTTTTTTTGATGCATGTAGTTTGGAAATTTAACATTAAGTGTCTTCCCTAGGTGTAGATTATGCAAAGTGTGTGAAGGTTTGATGTGATCATGTTTAATCTAAAATTTTGTGCTTGTTTTATTGATTATAAGGTAACATGTGACCATCCCCATTTAGAATTAGTAAATGGCAATTGTTTGAAAAACCTCATTGTGAATTGACCTCTTAAAGGGGAAAAAGGATTGAATAAAAAGAAGATAAATGTCCATGCATACCTTCTTTTACATCACCATGCGTGTCTTTAATTTGTGGTTTTCAATGTAGTCATCACATAGTTTTCCACCCTTAAATATGTAATAAAAACATTTTGACTAAATGAACAACATAATTCCCATTCATCCATTCCCTAGACTTGGGGATGGTGTTATGAACTTACTAGTGTGAACTTCATTTGATCAATATCCTTACATTAAATTACCTTCTTTTAGGTGAATTCTAATTTCATGTGAATTCCAAATGTGATGTGCATTGTGAAATCACATTGTAATTGTGTTGGGTATAAAATGTTTATATAAGTTTTGGTAAAATGAGTGGGAAGATTTGTTGGTCAACCCTTGTGCTTTACAAGATTTGAACCCATTCATTTTATGACTATAAGTAATTCAAGGTGTCAACACTTGGACCAAATACCACCAACTATCCCTTGGTACACAATTCCAAAATGGTGTAAGTATGGTTTGATTGAGTTTTACCACTATCTAGAGTTCTTGAAGGGTAATTGATACTTTGAATTTCTATATAATTAAAATCCAAGCATCAAGTTGCATCCTCTTCATCCATTAGTACACCTATTTGCTCAATTTTCCTAGATTGTGTCTTGGCATTTAGATGATAACTAGAAAGAGAGGTTAAGGATATCAAAACATACAAAATTGTAACAATACTCATCAACACAACCTCAAGCTAAACATTCATCTTCCCCATGATTGTTTGTAATTTACAATTTAGACACATCAATGCTAAATGTAAAAAACAAAAAAGTTGATCGAGCCTAAGAAGCTTTAAAGATGAAAAAATTTGTAACTTCAAATCTAGTTTCCATAAACAACAAAAAAAAAATTCAAATTAGACAAAAAAAAATCATCAAGCTAAAAAAATGAAGAATGAATGTTAGCAAGGGAGATTGGGCTCCTTTTTTATATTGTACCCACCACTTAAAAACATTCGACAACTTTTGTGAAAATATATTTTTTTCAACAAAAGGTGTCTAGTAATCTGATTTTGAATACTCCAAAATTTCAACAACCAAGAATAAATATACAAAATGCATTATTTTCTTACAATACACATTGGTAACCTAGCAATCAAATTGAAAATTCAAGAACAAGAAGGAAATTAGTGTCTCACTAAAGAACATGTCCTTCTACAAAATGGATTTGCCAACCTATAATAATTTTAAATTTAGAATTTAGATTTCCCTTGTTGGTTAATGGGTGATTCTACACTTTCATTTTGTCTAATCGTGTGATTGACCTCAATGATTTCTTTTTGATGAATTTTTGCAAATTTGCAAACTTACAAGAAAAAATGCAAAAAAACAATTGTCACAAAATCTATGATTTTTTTGGAAAAAAATTTGCTAATTTTTGTAGAATCTTTAAAAAGTTAACATGTAATGCTATTGCTCAAATGGCAAGCTTCCAAATTGAGCAAAACTTTGTCCTTGGAAATTTTTTTAAAATTCAAAACTCAAATTCAATTAATCAAATAACAATTTCACATTTAGGTCAATGAAAAGCACATGCCAATCTATTTGCTAATTTGCTAAGGAAGGTTGTTTATTTGTTTTGTCATGTTGAGATCTCCCAAACCATGGTGCCCCCCATCACACACTTGGACCTACAATGCAAGAGTTATTAAATATTGGATAATTTTGTCAAAAAAAAATCAACAAAATAAAAAATAATTTTTTTTACAAAAGTGTGGGTTGTTGTTGATATTGTTGGAAAGCCCTTGATGAGTGGGATTTCTTGCAAATGATTTTGTAATTTTTAAGTCTGTGGTCTAGGATACATGGAATATTAAAAATCATTTTGAAAGGGAAATAATTGAGTAATGAGTTCACACTTGGGCCTTGGGCCAACAACATAGGCCACACTAGTATATGTGATATGTGCAAGGTACATATTTATATGGAGAGAAAGTCAATAAGTTGGCAAGGCTTGTTGGAATGTGAATGATATGTATTTAGTACTGACCACAAGTAACTTAGACCTTACCCTTCTAATCAAATTCAACAACAATTGTAAAGTAATAGTTAATAACCCAAATTTGTACCACAAGTATCACCCAGGTGTCATCACATGGGGGCTAGGTAATAGGACTAAACTCTTGCACTAGAAGCAATGATCTTAGGGTCATCTGTCCAGGGAATTTTTAAAAACTGTCAGAATAGCAAGGGAAAAAACAAAACAAAAAAAAGGTTGAGTTCGCCACATTTGCACTCTGTGGTGGTATCTGTACCTAAACAGGATTAGGATACAAAAAAAAAAACTTCTAGCTTCCTATCTGTCCTCTAGCCAAACCTGGCAAAATCCTTCTACAGACAATTGCCAATGTGGCTAAATCACAAAATTGGGAAAAAGAAAAAACACTGCAACAGATCATTACTTGTGACTGCTAGCCATTAAATTATCTCATAGCCTGTTGGCAAACAATTGGATTGTAAATTAGGTTATGTATGTGGGAAGGATATCAATTTATTATATATATATCGGTAGAGTAGGGTTGATTCTACTTTATAAGTTTGCATAGCCAGTCATAAAAAGGACCCAATACCAGCACCAGGCTGATTTGAAAGAGTTGAATATGCGGATCATCCTGGAATGTTCAAAAGTTGATCCTAGACCAACACTCCCACACTAGTCAAACCATGTGCCTAAAAGGACATAGAATGCCACTGGGTTTCATGTACATAAATACCTAGTTAAATTTTCAGATGCATTTATAGTATATTTTATAACACCCAGGGGCCTCATAGAGCCCAATGTTTGCATTTATTTCTATACAACTGTTCGGTAGTGAATTCTGGAAGATGTTCAATCAGCCAAAGAAATTGAATGCAGTCAGTTACAAAAAGTAGTACTCCTGCAACTTTTTCCCCCAAGCTGCGCTTTGCCATGATCAGCATAATCATAGTTTCCACTACCTAGCGCTACACCATATGTACTAATATTAGAGTAGGCACATATAAAGTCAGGGCATAATATGGGTTTATTCAACAAACATGACGCACCCACCCATTCATGCTGTGGAATTTCATTTACATTTAGCTTCTTCAGCCCTACTGACAACATGACATCTTTGCTTCTCTTCTCTTGCTCCCACCACCATCACCTTGAACTTTTGTAGTCCTTCAAGTAATGGTAATCAGTGACCATGGTGAAATGACAACTATGAATGGGTTTTTTTTTCAATATGGCCATGTAGTTGAAGTGCAATAATCCAAATCGAAATCATATTTTGCATGTTAAAATTTTGTGAAATTCTTTCAAAAAATTACACTACCCATACGTTTGGGAAGTTAATTGATAGAAACATGTGGTTGAAATTGAATGCATAATTCTTATGCCTTATAATTTTATTGGGGGCTGAGAATTCATGCCATGCTTATTTTGGGGACATAGTGATTCATATTAATTAAATCATGGATGCACCCAATACTTTTTCTTTTTTTTGGAAAGGAGACATTGATTGGCCCATCATCAATTATTTTGGATCATTGGGCACACCCCCAATAGGAGCACTTCTTCAAACCCCCCAGTTGCAAAATTGAAACAAATGTACACCCTTAAATTTCACTTTTAGTTTATGTAAGGGGAGTTACATTTTAGCCAAACCAGATGGGAAAAAACCTAGGTGCTATTGGGAACATCTTGAACATTACATCTAGGAACAGTTTGGGAACACATTGGGAACAAAAGAAAAACACAAAAAACTCCATGTTCCCTTCCTTGCTTCCTAAAAAACTCCTATCAAAATCAACCCAAATTTTAGCTAAGAGAAAATGGCCAGGGTGAATTAGCACCTATGCTTGTACCTTGATAATTATGAGTGAAGCCTCTTAGTGGCCATATTAAGCTTATAAAATGTTGGATTTGGACTCAAAGAAAAAGAAAAACTTGTGATTTCACCCATGATGTAATTAATATGACTATGTCTTTAATATAACCTCCTCTTTGGGCCCCTAGTTGCAAAATAGAAGCAAATATACACTCCTAGATTTTACTGTTTTAGTTTATAAATAAAGGAGTTGAACTTTGGGCAATCCATATGGGATAAAACCCATGTCTTATTGCGAACATCTTGAGGAATACATTTGGGAACACATTGGGAACTTGGGAATTTGATAGGAACATCATGGGAACACATTGGGAGCAAGGGAAACAAAAATCCCCCCACACCCCGCAAAAAGGAAAAAATTGAACCATTCATGAGTGCATGTTGAGCCTTCCCATTGTCTGCATGAAATTTTTGAGATGTGGGCAGAATCTTGGGGACATTATCTAAGCAAGGGATACTATCAATGATTTGAAAAAATTAAAGGGATGTTGGGATTTTTACCATGGTAC
>Ga0116227_10008110_pt1 | contig 20015 bp, 18 predicted proteins | sample S1TSphgellanicum_FD_89693 | JGI IMG/M metagenome (GOLD analysis project Ga0116227, IMG submission 89693) | Host-associated microbial communities from peat moss isolated from Minnesota, USA - S1T2_Fb - Sphagnum magellanicum MG | ecosystem: Host-associated > Plants > Peat moss > Unclassified...
CCGCGCCAGGTGATGAATTGCGAGCCGAACAGCGAGACGGTGGGCGGCGGCACGCCGCGGCGCGTGCATTCGCGGCCAAAGGCCGCGATGGCGAGCGGATGAGCGAGGAAAAACCCAGGCTCCTTCCAGACTTTTACCAGCAGCTCGTCCAGATCATCCGGTGTCGGCGCTCCTGAGCGCGTGGAAATACGTTGCTCGGCCGTTGTGTTCGCCAATAGCCCGTATTCAGGATTGTTGATCAGCTCGCTTTCCTGGCGCTCTTTCACCACTTCGATGGTCAAGCGCAACTGCTCGGCAATCTGGTTATGGGGCACCGAATAAAGGTCTGAGACCCGCGTGTGAATATCGACCACGGAGTTGACCGCGCTTAAGAGTATCTCGCGCGGTGCTGGATCATAGTCGACGAAAGTTTGCGGCAGTTCACGCTCATCGCGACCCGAACAGTCAACCGTGATCGCGTCAGCATCCTTGACGCGGTTGACGCGAAAAATGCCAGCTTCCACCGGCACCCATTGCAAGCAATGCACCAGCCAGCGCGGCGTGATGCTGGACATTTGCGGGACGGTTTTGGTGGCATTGGCAAGTTGCCGCGCCGAAACGTCGCTCAGGGCGGTTGGTGACAAAGGTTGATCGCTCATTAACTTCTTTCAGAGGGCATGGTTGAGAAAGCTTCGTGGATGAAATTTCATGCGCAAACTATGCGAACAATCCGATCCGCGCAAGAGACGATGAAAATGAAAATCCCATGGATTTCTATAGAGAGTTATCTATTTCATATCGTAAGTTGAGAGACGCGCGGTTGATGCGCTCGCCCCTGTAAGCCGGTAGAGTTACGTGGCAGCGGGTAATGATTTTGAATAATACGCAAAACGCAAAGCCATGGTTTCCGCATGGCTACACACGGCGTGCATTGATCGTGAGACGCAGCGGATGGGTGACGGCGAAGCCGGTATAGACCCGGTTTCGAAGACGCTTGAATCTCACAATGGCTTCGGGGTCTCCGGTATCGTAAAACGTCTGATTGTCGATGGGGATGAGTTCGCGGCTGGTTAGACCGTCGATGCGAAATCCAATATCCGTTGAAATAACTTCAAAATTCCGCCCGTCTTCCGCTCTGAAGCGGCCTATTACTTTGTGCCGGTCTTCACCGGATAGTATAACCATTGGCGGCTTTGGCAGCCATCCGCTCGAAACTGCGACAATCTTTCGGATGCCCCCAGCAAAGCTCTCAAAAACCGCGCTCACCCCCGACTCCCGCACTGAGGTTCGATCCAAGCTAAATTGCCAACATTTTGACACCGACAACTGCCAGTATGAGTCCGAGCGATGGTTTCAGCACCCATTCGGGCGCGAATCGCGCGGCAAAATTGCCGAGGATAATTCCCGCAATGGAACCAACCAATAGCGAGCCGAGGAGCAAAAAATTGATGCAATCGAGCAGCCAATGACCCAGGCCCGCGGGCAAGGTGAGCGGCACGGCATGCGCAATGTCCGAACCAATAATTCGCAGGGTTGACAGCCGCGGGTAGAGAAAAAACAGTGCGATCGTCCCCAGCGCGCCGGCGCCGACGGATGAAAGCCACACCAGACTTCCCAAGATAAACCCGACAAGAACCGTAAGCCAGAATGACGTGTTTAGCCCGAAATCCGGATTGCGCCGGACCGCCACTGCAATGATCCTGTCCTTCAAAACCAGGGTTATCGTGCTGAGCAAGAGTGCCACGCCAAGTATGAGCGAAATCGCGGTGGCGATGCCTTTGCTCGCCACGCCAAAATACGCGATGACCAGCAGCGTCAGAATCGTAGCAGACACCGATCCCGCCGCGAGGCGCCCGACAATTTGCCAATCGACGGATTTGCCCGCGCTATGAATTGTTGTGCCTGCGACTTTGGTCACAGAGGCGAATAACAGGTCAGTCCCGACCGCGGTGGAGGGGTGGAAACCAAACAACAAGACCAGCAGCGGCGTCATCAGTGACCCGCCACCAACGCCGTCCAGCCCTACGAGCAGGCCGACAAGCAAACCCGAAATTGCATAGACCGGCTGGATGGCGACGCGCATGAGTTCCCTATGATCTTGAGTCTAACATTATCTATAAAAACTATAGACAAGATTATTTTTTGGCAAGCGTAAATAATGCGCCAGTCGTGAAATGGCATTCAGGTCCTTCCACGGGCGAATGAGCCATCGAACCAAGACTCGGACCAGGCGTTAATTACTATATTACCGATAGACATAGTTGACATCCGGCGCCGGTGACTTATAGTCTATTTCGAAACCATGTGGAACGATTGGCGCTTCGCAACCGGACAGACACTTGCTTTGGAATAATCGTGCTCGCTTTACCTTTCATTGCCTCCGACACCGCTTTGCTGCCGCTAAGAGAGCCTGAACGAACTGGCATCCTATACCCGAAACCCGCCCGGCGCCGGACCGGCTCAATTGGTGAAGCCGTTGCCGTGGCAACGCGGCCCCTTTCAAGATGAGACGGCTAGCCGGGCTTGTCGCGCTGCTGCTCGCTCTGCCGCGGTTGGCGATGGCGAGTTCGCTGAGCATCGGCATCCAGTTGGAGCCGCCGATTCTGGACCCAACTCTCAGCCCTGCCGCCTCCATCGCGGAAGTGGTCGTGCCGCAAGTGTTTCAGGGGCTGGTGCAGATCGGTCCCAACTGGATGATCCAGCCGGCGCTGGCGCTTTCCTGGCAGGTCTCGCCGGATGGTCTCACATACCGGTTTTCGCTTCGCCCCAATGTGCGGTTTCAGGATGGCACGCAATTCACCGCCGCGGATGTGCAATATTCGCTGGGGCGGGCGATCCAGCCAGGCTCGGTTAACCCGCAGGCCGACCGGCTGGGTGTTATCAGCGCGATTGACACGCCTGATCCGCTCACCGTTGTCCTGCACCTCAAACGCCCCTCCTATGGCCTGTTGCAAGTGCTCGGCTTACCGGCAGCCGTCATCGTCGCGCCAAATTCGGAGCCAAATAATCTTGTGCATCCGGTTGGGACGGGGCCGTTCAAACTCCTATCCTGGCAGCGCGGCTATCAGATCACCTTGGTCCGTAATCCGGATTATTGGGGCAAGGCGCCAAACGTTTCACAGGTGACGTATCGGGTGATCGCCGACCCGAACGCGGCTCTCGACGCTTTGCTGACCGGCGATGTGGATGCCTATGACGCATTCCCGGCCCCGGAAAGCGTGGCCCGGCTGCGGCAAGATAAGCGATTCGTCGTGGAGGAAGCGCCATCGGAGTTGAAAACCATTTTGGCGATCAATAACCGGCTGCCGCCTTTCAACAATCTGCTGGTCCGCCAGGCGCTGTCCTTCGCGATTGACCGGCAGGCCATTATCGATGCGGCGGCGTATGGACTTGGCACGCCAATTGGCAGCCATTTTTCGTCGCTGGATAAAGGTTATGTCGATCTCACAGGTGTCTACGCGTTCAACCCGGCGCGCGCGCGCGCCTTGCTGGCCCAGGCCGGGTATCCGCACGGGTTTGACACGGTCATCGTGATACCCCCGCTCGCCTATGCCGCGCGCAGCGCCGAGATTATCGCCGCCGAGTTGGCGGATGTCGGCGTGCGGGCAAAAATTCAGCAACTCGACTGGGCGCCGTGGCTAACCCAGGTATTCGGCGCGCACCAGTTCAGCCTCACCGTCGTCGCCCATGTGGAACCGATTGACTACAATATTTACGGCAATCCGCATTATTACTTTGGCTACGATAACGCGAATTATCGCGCAGTGCTGCAGCAGCTTGACACCACGGGCGACCCCGCGAAGCGCCTGGCATTGCTGGGGCAATTGCAGCGTACCATCAGCGCCGACGCGGTAAATGCGTTTTTGTTCCAATGGACGATTGCGACGATCATCAACGCCAGGGTGCAAAATTTATGGCTGTCCACGCCATTGCGGGATATTGACCCGGCAACCGCCATTGTGACCGGGGGACCCGTTGGCGGCGGCGTGGCGAGCCTGGATGCCGTGGTGCTGGGCTGGGGCATGGCGGCGCTCGCGCTTTTGGCTGCAATCCTCATTCTGTGGCGAACGGGCTGGCGGTTTGCGGCGCGGCGCGGGTTGTCGCTGCTGGCCACGCTCTTGGTTTCATCGGTGGTCATTTTTGGCGCCATGCAGATCGTGCCGGGCGATCCGGCGCGCGCGCAGCTTGGCAGCTCGGCAACGCCCGGGGCGGTGGCGGCATTACGCGCGCAACTGGGGCTGAACGCACCGCTAGCCGCCCGTTACCTCCACTGGCTGGCGGGATTGCTGCACGGGGATTTTGGCGTGAGCTGGAGTTACCATGCGCCGGTAGCGCAATTGCTGGCGCAGCGGCTTTGTCTCTCTTTGCCGCTGACCGTGTATGCCCTGTTGATTTCCACGGTTCTGGCCCTGGGTCTGGGGGTTGGTGCCGTTTATTTTCGCGGGCGCGCTTTGGGCAGCACGCTGGGTGCGGTGAGCCGGCTGGGGCTGGCGGTGCCGAATTTCTGGTTTGGCCAGTTGCTCATCGTACCGCTCGCCATTGGGTTGCACTGGTTTTCCGCCGGCGGGTTCCCCGGCTGGTCCGCAGGGCTAGGAGCTGGGCTGCGGGCTTTGACTTTGCCCGCTTTTGCTCTCGCCCTCCCACAAGCGGCGGTATTGGCGCGCGTGTTGCAGAATGAACTGCTGGAACTGGAAGACCAGGAATTTCTGCGCACGGCCCGCGCCAAGGGCTTCTCGCGCCTTGCCGTTCTGTGGCGCCACGCGCTGCCCAATGCCGCCATACCGGTGCTGACGATTCTGGGCATGCAATTTTCCTTTTTGCTGGCCGGCAGCATTCTCATTGAAAACGTATTTTTTCTCCCCGGCCTCGGGCGCTTGATCTTCCAGGCCATTGGCGACCGCGATCTCATCACGGTGCAAGCCGTGGCCATCGTGCTTGTCGCGCAGGTCGTGCTGGTCACGCTGCTGGCCGATCTCGCCGCCGCGGCGGTTGACCCGCGCTTGCGCAGGGGGACTCAGGCATGAAAAGAAACTGGCCATTATCCCTGGTAAGCGGCGCTGTTATATTTGGCGCGGTGTTGTTGCTGGTCGCACTCTCCTATGTCTGGCTGCCATGGAACCCTCTGGCGATGGATATTCCGCACCGGCTTTTGGCGCCAAGCCCGTCGCACCCATTCGGCACGGATCAATTCGGCAGGGATGTTTTTGCGAATGTGCTGGTCGGCGGGCGCATCTCATTGGCCGTGGCAGTCTCGGCCTTGGCCATCGGCCTACTGGGCGGTGTTCCCATTGGTCTGTTCGCCGCTTCGCAAGGCGGGATTGCCGATAGCCTTTTGGCGCGTTTCAATGATTTGGTTTTTGCCTTTCCCGCCTTGCTCATCGCGGCACTTATTAGCGGCGTGGCGGGGCCTGGCGCCATTGACGCGATTGCCGCGATTGGCATTTTCAACATCCCCGTCTTTGCCCGTGTCACCCGTGCCGCCGCGCGCAGCTTCTGGCAGCGCGATTATATTGCGGCCGCGATAACCAGCGGAAAAACCCGGTTTCGTATCGTCGCGGGGCATATTTTTCCCAATTTGTTGCCGGCCTTACTTATCCAGGCCGCCATCCAGGTTTCGCTCGCGATTCTGGCGGAAGCCGGGTTGGCTTATGTCGGCCTCGGCGCGCAACCGCCGGCGCCTGATTGGGGCAGAATGCTGCAATCGGCCGGCACACTCATCGATACGGCGCCATGGCTCGCGATTTTTCCCGGCATTGCCATTCTTCTCACCTCCTTCGCGCTCAGCCTCATCAGCGATGGCTTGCGTGATGTTTTGGATCCGCGCCGATGAGTTTGCTGGAGCTTGAAAATATCAGTTTAAGTCTCGGCGGCCGCGATGTGTTGCGCAATGTGTCGCTGCGCTTGAAATCCGGCGCGGCATTGGGGCTGGTGGGGGCGTCAGGTTCGGGAAAATCGCTGCTAGCGCTCTCCATCATCCGCCTCTTGCCGGCGGCATCCCGTCTCTCCGGACAAATTCGGGTCGATGGCGTTAATCTGGGACAGAAAACCAGTGCCGCGCTGGACGAAGTGCGGGGCAAGCAAATCGGCATCGTGTTTCAAGAACCGATGACCGCGCTGAACCCGGTGATGAGCATCAGTGCCCAGGTCGCCGAGGTTTTTACGCGGCATTTGCGGGTCTCACGTGCTGAAGCCAGGCGGCGTGCCGCTTTGGTTCTGGACCGGGTTGAACTGCCCGCCAGCTTGGTCGCGCAAGAACGCTACCCGAATGAATTATCTGGCGGGCAGCGGCAGCGCGTGGCCATTGCCATCGCGATTGCGCTGCAACCAAAATTGCTGATTGCCGATGAGCCGACCACGGCGCTCGATGCCATCACGCAGGCGCAAATTTTGCGCCTGCTGAGAGAGCTTGCCGCCGAAACCGGGGCCGGATTGTTGTTTATTTCGCATGATTTCGCGGCCGTCGAACAAGTAACATCCCAATTGGCGGTCATGGCGGCGGGGGAGATTGTCGAGGAGGGCAATATTGACTTGCTGCGCATCGGCGCGCGGCAGCCGGCCACCGCCGCGCTTGTTGCGGCGCAGGCTAAAAATTCGATCATCAAGGCCTGGCCGCGGCCCGCGCGCAATGCCCCGCCCCGCCTGGTCGCCGAACGCATCAGCCATTCTTATGCCGGGAAACCGGCCATCCATGATATTTCCTTCGACATTGGGTGGCATGAAAGTGTCGGGCTGATCGGCGCGTCGGGCAGTGGCAAGACAACGATTTTGCGCTGCCTGCTGGGCTTGATCCGGCCTTCCGAGGGCGAGATTTTGATCGACGGCGCCGGATTTTTTGCCGCGGACACGGCGGCAAAACGTGCTTTGCGGCGGAAAATTCAGATCGTGTTTCAAGACCCGTATAGCAGTTTTGACCCGCGCTGGCGGGTGGAGGCGTTGGTGAGCGAGCCGCTGGCGCTGGCCGATACCAAACTTACGCGGGCCAGCCGCCGCGCGCGGGTTGAGGCATTGCTGGAACTGGTTGGGCTACGGCCGGAGGATGCTAGCCGGTTTATTCATGAATTTTCAGGCGGCCAGCGCCAACGCCTAGCGATTGCCCGCGCCTTGATCGTTGAACCCGAGATCATCGTGTTTGATGAGGCGACATCCGCCTTGGACGTGCTGGTCAAGGATCAAATTCTTGACTTGTTGACCAATATAGCGGCGACACAAAAAATTTCTTATTTGTTCGTCACCCACGACCTTGCCGTGGCGCGCCGTATGACGCACCGGGTTATTGTTCTGGACCAAGGCAAGATTGTGGAGAGCGGGCCAACAGAAACAGTGATGGGCACCCCCGCGCATGACTACACGCGCCGGCTGCTAGCCGCCGCGGGTTAAATCTGGCTGATGAGCACCTCGATCGCCTGGTTCGTTACCGCTGGTTCTTCCAGCATGATCTGATGGCCGCAGCCGGGCAATAACTGCAGCGTTGCGTTTGGAAGTTGCGCGGCCAGCGCTTCCGATGCCGCCGGCGGCACCAGCCCATCCTCGGTGCCCGCCAATATCCGGATGGGAAGAGACAGGCTGGCGAGCCGGGCCGGATCAATCTCCGGCACGCCGGCAAGCAAAGCCTGCATCATGAACAGCTTATTGTTCCGCGTGGCAAGTTGTTCTTGCACGATCAGCGCCGGGTCGGCTTGGGGGCCCCAGGCCAGTTTTGCGAATTTCCGTGAAAGGATTGGCCGGAATCGTTCCAGAACCGGCAATGGCAGCCACCCGAGCCAGCCGCCGAACAAAGCCCGGCGCGACCCGCTTAAAGCGCCGATCGGCGCGGCACCTAACAGCACCACGCCATCAATCCCGGCGGGGTTTTCCAGCAACCAGGCCAAGGCCAGCCTGGCGCCAAGGGAATGCGCCACAAGAATATTTTTGGCCCGCCGGTATTTGGCAAACAAAGCATACGCATCCGCCAGCAATTCGGCACCTTGATAAGCCTCTGGCGCGCGTGGCTGTGGGCTTTTGCCATGCCCGATCGCGTCCCATGCCACCAGATTATACTGCCCAAACCGCGCCCATTGGTTGCGCCATTGCGCTTTGTTGCCGCCACCGCCATGGAGAAAAAAGATCGCGGTGTCGGCACTAGCATCATGCGTGGCAACATGCAGAGCGCGGCCGGCGTGGACTTCTTGCAACGCGCCATCCTGCGCCAAACCATCAAAGCTCATAGATATTATCTTTCAATGCGGAATTTTCCGTGCCAGTCCGGCTGTTCCCCGTCTCGGTTCCGGCTTCTTGCCTCGAACACGCCGCGCGCCACGGCGCGGGCGGTTACCAGTGTCGCGGCGAGGCACAATTCTGAAATTTCCTCCGTTTCACCACGCAAAGGGCGCGCTCCTGTTGAAATGCCAAAAATCGCATCGCCGTCGCGCGGCAGATGCGCCGGCAGCACCGCCCGCGCCACGCCATCTTGCGCCAGAATCGCCAAGCGCTTGGCAAGTGCCGGGGTCAATGCCGCGTCGGTTGCCACCAGACCGATGGTGGTGCCGCCCCAATGCGTCGGCGGTTTCATCCGCAGCCGCAAATCCGCCGCGGTGACGCGCGCGGGAACACCCAGCCCGCCAAATTCCGCGCTTTGCTCGAACGGTGCGGCCCAAAAATGCGGACCATCGCCGATAGTGACGCTGCCAACCGCGTTTACCACAATCAACGCGCCCACAATATGCCCTTGCGGCGTGCGCATGCTGGCCGAGCCAAGGCCGCCTTTTACCGTCGCGGTGGTGGCGCCGATCCCAGCGCCCACGTTACCCAAGGAAAAACCCGATTCATCCGCCGCGCGTGCCGCCGCAAAACCAAATTCCGCATAGGGGCTGTACAAACCCCACTCCTTGTCACCGCCATTCACCAGGTCATACAGGCTCGCCTGAACCACGATCGGCACGCGTGGCAGTTGAACCGGCGGCAATGCCACGAAATCCTCCCGCAAGGCAGCTTGCACGCCCGTGCTTGCATCCAACCCGTAGGTTGAGCCACCGGAGAGGACCACGGCATGAATATGATCGACCTCGTTCTCCAGATCGAGCAATGCACTTTCCCGCAAGGCTGGGGACCCGCCCAATAGGCAGGAAGCGGCAATGACCGGCTGACCGAATAGAATGGCGGTGACGCCGGAGCGCAGGCCCAGATCATCCCCCGCATGGCCGACCCGAATGCCCGCAATATCGGTCAGCAGATTTTGCAATATCGTCACGTCATGTTCATGCGGCTTGGTTTTGCGTGGGTGCGGGCGCAGGTAGTTGCGGTAACACCCGTGTCACGAATAATTCCAGGCGGCGGCTTGCCGTGGCATAATCGGTGGAAACGGTTTGTACCTGCGCGATCAATTGATTAACGCCATCCAGCCCGCCGTATGCCGAGAGCTGATCGACAATCTGGGCGGGCGATCCCCATGCCACGCCAAGCCTGCCGAGCAGTTCCGGCAGAGGCGGCGTGCTCGCCCCCGGTGGCAGGCGCGTGCTGACATAGGATAATATATCCGCCCCGACCTCCGCCTCCACGCTGGCCGCGTCAAGGCCCGGAAACACGCCGCGTACCAGTGCCACGCGCGGGGCCTGGTTTTGCGCGCCCTCGGCCCAAGCGGCACGGTAGCGGGCGATGAGCGATGCGGCATCGGATTTACCGGGTTGGCGGGGCGCGATCAACAGACCATTGCCGCGCCTTGCCACCAATTCCACCTCGCTGCGGCTCTCCCAAATCCGCTGCCGCAAGCCCAAAGCTGGTGGGTTCAAGGTTGCCGTTCCTGCGGCATGTACCGGCGCGCCCGCAAAGGCATCGATCAAGCGTGTGATCTTGCCTTCATAAAGCCGGCTGGCTCGGGTTACATCCTCGTCGAATGCCGCAAAACTCGCAGAATCGAAACCTGCGCCGAGGCCGAGTTCCAGCCGTCCGCCGGCTAGCACGTCCAGCACGGCAGCGTCCTCTGCGAGACGCAATGTACGTTCCAAAGGCAGCACTACAACGGCGGTGCCGAGTCGCAGAGTTCGAGTGGTTTTGGCGATATGTGCCAGCAAAATAAGCGGTGCTGGAAGCTGCCCGTTCTCGCCGCCAAAATGATGTTGGGCCAACCAACCGCCCCCAAGGCCCAGCGCTTCCGCATCGCGAAACAAGCATGTGACCTCGCCATAAATCGCGGGCGTGAAGGCCTGCGCATAAACGCGGTTGAGAATGCCAGCCTTGGCCGGGTTCCAGCTCATGGCGCAAACCGGCTGGCGGGACGAACCAGGCCAAGATTTTCGCGCAATGTGCCGCCCGCGTATTCAGTGCGGAACAAACCACGGCGCTGCAATTCGGGCACCACGAGATCAACGAAATCCTGCAATCCGCCAGGATAATAAGGTGCCGCGACATTGAATCCGTCGGCGGCGTAAGCGTTGAACCATGCCTCGAATTGGTCGGCGATGTCACTGGCCGTGCCGATCACCGCATTGCGACCAGACAGCCTGTTATAAAGCTGACGAACCGTGAGGGTCTCGCGCTTGGCAAGAGCGACCAAATTATCCCGCCGGCTGCCTTTATTGCCTTTCGGTACCTCCGGCAAAGGGGCATCAAAGTCCCAGCCGGATGGGTCAATGTCATCACCCAGCGTATCGGCAATGAATCTCAGCCCCACCACGGGATCAAGCAAACCCTGCATTTCATCAAAAATCTCCTCCGCCTCGGCGCGCGTGCGCCCGACATAGGGTGTGACGCCCGGCAGAATTTTAATCGCCTCCGGCGGCCGGCCAAATTTTTGCGCGCGGGTTTTGATGTCGGCGTAAAATGCCTGGGCGGGTGCAAGTTCACTATCGCCGCCGAACAACACCTCCCCAATACGCGCCGCCAGATTACGGCCATCTTCGGAAGCACCCGCCTGCACCAGAACCGGGTGCCCCTGCGGCGGCCGGGCAATGTTCAACGGCCCGCGCACCGCAAAATGCGGCCCTTTATGATTGAGCACGTGCAGGGCCTCAGGCTTGAAATACCGGCCGGATGCGGGGTTCTGAATGATCGCATCATCATCCCAGCTATCCCAGAGATCGCGCACGACATCGACGAATTCCTCGGCCCGCTTATAGCGGTCGGCATGCAAATAATGCTCATCGCGGCCAAAATTCTTTGCCTCGTCACCGACGACGGATGTGACCACATTCCAGCCTGCCCGGCCCGATGAGAGATGATCGAGCGAGGCGAATTTTCGGGCGATGTGATAAGGCTCGTTATAGCTCGTCGTCGCCGTCGCGATCAGTCCGATATTCTGGGTCACGGCGGCGAGGGCTGAGAGCAGTGTCAAAGGTTCAAAATGCTCACCGCGCGCGGTCCGGGACAAGGCTTCAAGATCCTTGCCCCAGACCGCGACAACATCGGCGATGAACAGCGCATCCAGTTTACCCCGTTCGCCGATTTCCGCGAGCTTGCGATAATCGCCTAACGCCAGGCTGCGAAACCCCGCGCCACGCGGGTGCCGCCAGGCCGCCAGGTGATGGCCGCTATTCATCACCATGGCGAGTAGTTTCAGCTTTTCACCCGGCCGGGACATCAGGCGCTCCTGGTTATTTAAAGTCGTAGCTCAGGCGAATCCCGTAGGTCGCGGGTTCCCCCTCAATGCCGACAGCATCGATGGCGCTATCAAAATAATTGTTTGACAGAAGATATTTGCGGTTGAGAACGTTGCGCGCAAATATGGTCAACTGCCAACGATATTGGCTTGGAAGCAGGCTGGCATAGAGATTGAGCAAACCGTAGGGCTTTAGATTGTAGGATGATGTTGCTGTATTCAGCAGCGAAACATACTGGTCCCGGTAGCTAAAGCTGCCCCCGACTTGGCCGGCGAATTGTGGCGTAATGTCGAAGGTTTCCGAGACATCCGCCGAATAAGTGTAGCGTGGCGCGCCGATGCCGTGGCCCGCCAGGCTTTGGGTAATCGGCACATAAACGCCATTGACTTTGGCCGAGCCGATGGTGTCGTTAAACTCATCGAACGCGCCGGCGGTCAGGCCCAGATTCTGATTGATGCGCAGGCCTGGAATGGGCAGCAGATCAAGCTCGCCTTCGGCGCCGTAGAGATGTGATTTCGGCGCGTTCACGAAAGTCCCGATATTGCCCGTTTGCGGGTTGACGCTGATGCCGAGAATTTGCTGATCGTGATAATCATAATAGAACACATCGGCGTTGATCAGAATGCGATTGTCATCGAATTCGTTCTTGGTTCCGAGTTCATAGGCGAGCAGCCGTTCCGGCTTGAACGGTTCGATGGAGAGCGCGGCATTATGCGAATTATATGTTGTAAACCCGCCGGATTTTACCCCAGCCGCCGCCGAGGTATAGAGCAGTGAGGCCGGTGTTAGTTGATAATCCAGTTCCGCCTTCCACGAGGGCAGAGTGTAGCTGGTGGATTGGCTGGCGGGGCCTGAGGCAAAGAAAACGCCGGATGCGCTACCCGAATAATCGGCCGATGAGGAGAAATCGCTGATCTTGCGATCTTCGTTTTCCAATCGCGCGCCCACCAGCACCTTCAGCTGAGAGGTTATATCGTAGCTGCCATCCGCATAGATGCTTTTGGTTTGAACATTTTGCGAATACGGCGTGTGCAGATCGAGTCCCGTAACCGGGCTGGGAGATAGCAGATCATAAAAGCCGGAATCATACACCTCGGAAAGTGACTCATGCGAGAAATACGCGCCGGCCAGCCAGCTGAACGGGTCTGTCTGTAGCGATGCAATCCGCAACTCCTCGGCTTCAACGGCGGCGCGGGTCGAGAAATAGACATCCGCAAAACCATCGGACGTGCCATCCAGCGCGTCGTATTCGCGGCGGTCGAAACGCTCCAAGCTGGTGAGGCTGGTGATTTTGACGAACGGCAAGGTGTAGGCAACCTGCAAATCCGATCCAAATCCCTGATTGTTATGGAAGGGTTTTTGAGTCTGACCGATGCCGATCTCCTGGGCAAAGCCGCTCGAAGCACCCCAGCCAGTGGCACGCACGCTGGTATCGGCGGGAATGAACTTGCCATTGGGCAGCTCACGCGGATCAAGCAAGGTAGAGCCTGTTCCGTCGGACTGATCACGATCCCAGTGTAGGTTAAGTTCGACAGAGAGATTGCTCGCCGCATCCCAGTCAATAATGCCGCGCAGTCCCTTTGTGTCGTTATTGCCCAAGGTCTGCCCGTTGCCGCGGTTATACTGCCAGGCGCCGCCCTGGTTGGTGTCGGCGGCGAGACGGATCCGGACATTATTGGCAACCGGGCCTGAGACATAGGCTTCGGCGATGGTATTGCCATAGCTGCCCGTTTCCACCGAGCCGCCATAGGTGAGATGATCCGTCGGCTTGTTAGTGATGACGTTGATCGCGCCGGCGGTTGTGTTGCGGCCATAGAGCGTGCCTTGCGGCCCGCGCAATACCTCAACGCGTTGCACATCGTAGAGCTGCCCTTGCGTCATCGACGGGATGGGATAGGCGACATCGTTAATGTAAAACCCGACGACCGGCGCGTTATTGGACCCATAATCATTGAAATCCGTCCCAACGCCGCGAATCGCGAAGGATGGCTGGCCAGTGCCGAATTGCGACGAGACTTGCAGATTCGGGACGTAATATTCCAGGCCGTTGACCTTGCGCACGCCATTCTCGGTGATCTGTTTGCCGGAAACCGTCGTGATCGAAATGCCAACTTTTTGCGATTGCTGGGCACGCCGCTGTGCGACGACCACAACCGGCTGAAGCTGAGAGGCGATAAACGGCGTGCTGGTATCCGCTGCCAGCGCGGGCGATGCGAGCGCGGTGGTCAGCAGCAAAGCCCCAGCAAGAGACATGAGGGTAGATGCCGTCCCGATAAACGGCGCGGAGTTTGTATTCATGTACCTGATCCTGTTGTCGAAAGTTTATTATAATTTTGTATAAACCTATAAAACAGACAAAACAAGTAGGATTAAGAAAAATTTTCTTAGCTATGTCCGTTTTATTTTGAAAAGGAGGAAATTTTTTCGTAAAAATGTCGTTAATAATAATCGTTTATGCAGCCGCGTTGCAAAGCAGCCGCAAATCTGTGGGCCAGATGGCTTGCAAGCTTGCGCCAATAACCCTATTCAATAAGTAGGAAACTTGAGTTTCGTTTCGTCAAACCAGCCACCTTACCAAAACCTCGCAGAGACCCTGACATGAGCCTGACGGATACATCGACTGGCGCGCTGGAAACTTTACTGCAAGACTATCTTGGCTGGGCAGGTGATCCCGTCGCTACTCTGAAAGCCGCCGTCACGACCGAGCCGGATTTTCTCTTGGGGCATACAACCCTGGCCGCCTTGCACAGCCTGGGCAGCATTCCCGGTAGTGCCAAGCCGATTAAACGCGCGCTCGCCGCCGCCAACGCCCTCGCCGAATCGGCGACGCCACGGGAGCATCTGCATCTTGCGGCCGCCAATGCGTGGGCCGCCGGCGACATTGAAGAGGCTGCCAGCCATTGGGAAGCCGCCCTTGAATTGGATCCACGCGATTTACTGGCGCTCCGGTTGGCGCATGACACGCATTTTTTCCTGGGTGCGGCGGATAAGTTGCGGGACGTGCCGCGCAAAGTCCTGCCCGCTTACCAGAACGATCCGGCGCGCGGCTTTGTGCTGGGAATGGCGGCGTTCGGCCTGGAAGAAACGGGCGCCTATTCCGAGGCGGAACGTGCCGGCCGGGAGGCGGTTGAACTCAACCCAGCCGATTCCTGGGCGATCCATGCTGTCGCGCATGTATTGGAGATGCAGGACCGCGCCGATGAAGGGATCGCCTGGCTGCGCCGGCTGGAATCACATTGGGCGCCGGCTTCTGGACTTGCGGTCCATCAATGGTGGCATGCAAGCCTCTATCTCATCGAGCTTGGCCGGCTGTATGAGGTGCTGGACATATATGACACCTCGATCCGGCCGGCGGCGCAATCCCAGATACTTGATCTGGTTGACGCGGCCGCCTTGCTCTGGCGGCTGCAACTCCTCGGCGTGGATCTTGGCGATCGGTGGCGGGAATTAACGCCATTCTGGCGCCGCTATGCCGAGGATCATGTGCTGGCGTTCAACGACATTCATATTGCCCTAACATTCGCCAGCGCCGGTGACGATGAAGCGGCCGCGGCGGTGGAGACGTCTTTGGCAGAGTATGCCGGCCGGGAAACCGGAACAAATGCACATATCAGCAACGAACTCGGCCTGCCGGTGATCCGTGCCCTGCGCGCTTTTCAGAATGGCGACCATCAACAAACCGTCACCATTCTGAACCCGATCTTTAAGCGCTTGGCACCGGTTGGCGGCAGCAATGCGCAACGTGATCTTATCATCCAGACTCTGGGGCTGGCCGCCTTCAGGTCAGGCGCGGGTGACGTCGCCCGCTCCGTCGTCGCGGAACGGCGCCGCCTGAAAGCCGGGACCCCACGCGCCTGGGTTGGCGTGCCGCTCCTTAATAATTTGCCCGTTTAACCGCTCAGCCTGGCGCTTCCAATGGAAGGCTCAAGCCAAGCTTGAGAATGTTCAACACGACATTCGTGTTCATGCGCCGTATCTGCGGGGTATGCGCCATAAGGCGCGCGGACAGCGCGTCAAAAGCCTCCACATCCTCCGCGACGATGATCAAAATAACATCCACGAGGCCCGTGACATAATAGGCTTGCTGGATTTCCGGCTGTTTTTCCGCCCATCGACGAAAACTGGCAAGTGCCGCGTAATTGTCCCGCTCTATTTCCAGCCCAACAATAAAGGTCATCAAACTGCCCATGGCCGCGCGGTCCAGCACGGCAATTTCGGCGGCGATAATACCGTCCTGGCGGAGACGCTTGATGCGCCGTTGCACGGCCGACCCGGATAAACCAATCCGCTCGGCCAGAGTTTCGGCCTTCATCTGACAATCTGTTTGCAGCAGGCTTAGTATTTTGCGGGGCCGCGGAACTATATCGTTGGCGGTGGCATATTTGCTTACGCCAACGCATTGCCATGCTCGCTGGTATGGGCAGCATTTGGCGAGGCCAACGGTGCTGGATCGGCCCGTGAAATGCGCACGCGCATCGCGAAGTATAAGAAGATCGATCCAAGCGACCGCAGCGATTTTACCATCGGTTGCCGAATTCTGACCCAACCGTTCTTCTTTGAGGAAAGAGATTGGATTCCGGTGCCAGCAAGCTGGTCGAAAAACATCGTGTCCTTCAAAACGTACAACACCGGAGATTCCGAAGGGCTTGCACTTTGGAATACCATCTACGACCGGCTGAATGCTCAACCGCTACCGAGCGGCGTGGGGCGTGGAATGTCGGAAGAGGCCGCGCGGTTTGGCGAGCCGTATTTGATCCAGCCCCGTCTCGGCCAAGGCGCATTTCGTGTTCTGGTGACGGATATTTGTCGGCGCCGTTGTGCGGTGACGCTGGAAAAGAGGCTACCAGCCCTCGAAGCCGCGCATATAAGGCCGTACGGGGATGGCGGCGCCCATGACGCGAGGAACGGGTTGCTGCTCCGGCGGGATATCCATAGCCTGTTTGATGCTGGATATGTGACTGTGACACCAGACCTGCGCTTTGAAGTGAGTCGGCGCATCCGCGAAGAGTTTGATAACGGGAAGCATTACTACGCGCTGCAAGGCCAGCGGATTGAATTGCCCGACCAAGTTAGGCAGCGCCCGGACCCGAGTCTGCTGACCTGGCATAACGAAAATTGCTTTCGAGGTTGAGGCCGGGACGGGACGCGTTCGATAATTGCGGTAGTCACCTTCAGGCAGTTGTTGGCGGCAGATCGAGCGGTTTGCCCTGGTAGGGCGTTACATCGATTTCCGCTGCCCGCTTTCGCGTCTGGGCAATGTCGTAGCTGTTCTGCATCCGCATGAGCGTGTCCATCGAAACGCCGAATGCTTTTTCCATGCGCAACGCCATTTCCGGGGATAGGTGCGCGCGCTCGTTGAGAAGCGTTGAAAGCGTAGCCCGCGTTACGCCCAGCACCTCTGCCGCCGCCGTTACGGACAGGCTCAGCGGTTCGATGATCTCATGCTTGATGAACCCGCCGGGATGGGCTGGGGTCTTCAAGCGAATGCCGGTGCTCATACTCATAGCCACCTCCTAGTGGTAATCCTCGTAATCGAGGTCGATAATCTCAATCTCGTCATGGTCGATCCGGAACGTTATTCGCCAGTTTTTGGTAACGAACAGGCTCCAGGTGCCCTTTCGGCCGCCGGTCAACAGATGCGCCTTCCAGCTCGGCACCATGCGCAGCTCGTCTTCCTTCTCCATGTCCTGGAGGAAGGAAATCATGCGCCGGATTTTCTCGACGACGGCGGGTTGAAGCCCGCTGGCGTCGTCCAGCTCGATAAAACGGCGCAAGCCTTTATGGATCACATTCTTGATCTTCACGGCTCAAACTACCGAAGAGTCTGTATGGCGTCAAGTTACGAAATACAGGTCCAGCCTTGAGGTAAGATTTTGCCCTGCACTCGGGCCGCAGACGCGGCCACGCCCTGGCTTCGCCAGGCTTAGGGGCCAGCCCCTCGGCGCGCTGCAAGGCGCTTCCGCCCAAAACGAGAGACGAAATGTCCCGCTGCGCGGTCAATTTCGTTGCGTTTTGGTTCCCCGCGAACCGCCTTGCAGCTTGCACACCCCGGTCTCGCCGACGGGCAGAGGAGCAGCGCGCTGCCCCTCAACCCGAAAGAAGATCAAAGACATGACTCAGACACTAAGCCGTTCGGATATTTACACCCGGATCACGGACAAGATTGTCGCTGATTTGGAACAGGGGGTTCGCCCCTGGCTGAAGCCTTGGAGCGTGGAGCACGCGGCGGGCAAAATTACTCGCCCACTGCGGCATAATGGCGTTCCCTATAATGGCATCAACGTTATCATGCTGTGGTCCGCCGCCGTGGCGAAAGGCTATTCCTGCCCGCTTTGGCTGACCTTCAAGCAAGCCTTGGAGCTGGGCGGGAATGTCCGCCGAGGCGAGACGGGTGAGCTGGTTGTCTATGCCGACCGTATCAAGCGCACCGAGATCGACGCACGTGGTGAGGAATGCGAAAGGGAAATCCCCTTCCTCAAAGGCTATACCGTATTCAATGCCGAACAATGCGACGGCTTGCCCGCGCAGTACAGTGCCAAGGCTCAGTTTCCGGCACCGACACCAATGGAAAGGCTGGCCTCGGCAGATCGTTTCTTTGCGGCAACCGGTGCGGATATTCGGCATGGCGGCGCGCGTGCCTGTTATGCCGAAGGCGCGGACTTCGTGCAGATGCCCCCATTCGAGACCTTCCGCGATGCCGAGAGCTATGCCGCGACGCTGGCGCATGAGCTGACCCATTGGACCAAGCACGACAAGCGCCTGGCCCGTGACATGGGCCGCACCAAATGGGGCGACGAAGGCTATGCGCGTGAAGAGCTTGTCGCTGAATTGGGCAGCGCGTTTCTATGCGCCGATCTGGGCATCACACCAAAGACACGCGAGGATCACGCTGCTTATATTGCGACCTGGCTGAAGGTGTTGAAGGACGATAAGCGGCTCATCTTTTCGGCGGCGAGCCATGCCCAGCGGGCGGCGGATTATCTGCATGGCCTGCAACTGCGTGCGATGAATGACTCCGCGCAAAAGACTGCCGCGTGAAGGGCCTTTTTGGTCCAAGCGGAACGGTGTTCTACCGCCGCGCCTGGACAATGTTTGTCGATGCCGCGTAATTTTCGGGCGCCTCACGGCGCCCGAATTGCTTATCGATGGGCTTCGAAATTCTGAAAAAAATTTTTTGAAATGGACGGAAGGACTCCGCTACGGGGCACAGAACTTTCCACAGAATTAATTTTCTTCGCTTTGATTTTCGGCATAAAAAACGGCTCATGCCAAAGCCTGCCACCTTTACCCCCGCGGAAATATCAGCCTTGGCTGATCGGATACGTGAGAACTGGCGTCCGGGGAGCCAGCTTGCCCCATGGCTACGGGACAATGCCGACCGACTGACGAAGCTGAACCGCGAGGAGCGGTTCAGCTGGGCGGCAGTGGCGGCGGCGTTGAATGAGGTGGGGATTATGTACCGCACGGGTAACCCCTGGACGGCCACCAACTTGGCTAAAGCTGTTAGCGAATTCCGCTACGGTGGTCGCGGAAATCCCTCTGCCGAGCACAGAGCCGTGCTCGCGGAATGGAAAGCCAAACACAACGCTGAAAAGGCTGACGAGGATGCGGCGTTTGCCGCCGCTTGGGAGGAAATGCCCCGCCAAGAGCAAGATGAGTTGATCGATCTGTGGCGGGAGACGAATCAATTATTCGGGACCGCTGCCGGCCGGTTTTTATCCAGAATGGGTTACCGCAAGGCGCGCCCTACAGAAAATTAATCTATTTGCAGGTCTAATTCTATTGTCTTAGTTCAGTGGATTCTTCGGAAGACCTTTCCAAGGTTCGTTCGGTTGACAATTCGTAAGTCTGTTCAGAGGTGCTTTCTGGGAATAATACCTGCGTGAATCGTGTTTATTTTTGGATTGTTGCTACAGACCAAGGCACCCTTCGGAAGCTCTCTTTTCCACCGAATGACGTGTTGCGATGGCCCCGATCTCATGACTAACATGAGCCGCAGGAGAGCGTTTTAAGATTGCAGATCGCCAGGAGGAATCGATGGCCAAGTCTCAATGTGCCGATCGTATCATTTTTCATCTCACGGTGCATCCTGTCGGCCCGCTTGACGCGATGGATGTGTTGTTGGCCGGTGTGCAGCACCGGTAACGGGCCGCATCACGCGCAGAGCGTCTTGAGATGCTGACATATCGCACCGGTGCCGCGGGAGCCCCGCGCGCAGCCCGCAACATGGCCGAGCACCTTCTGCAGCAGACCTTATCGCCCGAGATGGCGGTGATGGCAGAATATTATGAGCAGGGCATGACGCCGCCCACGCAGGCAGAGGCGGCATATAGCCGCTATAACCGTCTGGCCGTGGAGCGGACGTTGCCCGGCGGCGCAGCGCTTGACGAACTTGTGAAAATTGAGGTGGCGCGTTTAGGGGAGAGCGTTCTCGCTGCGGACGGCTCCGCGCTTCGCGCCAGCGAG
>Ga0116227_10008111_pt1 | contig 20015 bp, 20 predicted proteins | sample S1TSphgellanicum_FD_89693 | JGI IMG/M metagenome (GOLD analysis project Ga0116227, IMG submission 89693) | Host-associated microbial communities from peat moss isolated from Minnesota, USA - S1T2_Fb - Sphagnum magellanicum MG | ecosystem: Host-associated > Plants > Peat moss > Unclassified...
GGGGGGGGGGGGGGGGGGGGGGGGGGGGGGGGGGGGGGGCTGAGGTGGTTCCTGTCTTGGCGAAACCCGAATTGGGGTGTTCCTCTTCTTCCCTCGAATAACCTAGGCTTCCATCGATTCACTTGGGGGCACGCTTAGTCTCGGGGCCTTTTTGCCCTTTTTGCCTGGGGTGGCAAAAGGGTTGGAAGTTACTTCCGTCATTGTTGCTCTCTGGGGACTTTCCTGAACTGGGAAGCCGAAGGATGGCTTGTTGTTTGGCGAGAGAGTGCCTACTGAACATCGCTACTTCTCCGTATGTGACTCGGTCTTGGGACAAGTAGCGGATTCTGGGAGATTGGGCATCTCCTAGTCGCTCATCCCTTTGCTTTCCGGGTTCCTTGAGCTGACTATTTGGGCTGGTCTCTCAAGGCCGGGGTTGCCCTGCCCTGATGGTTATGAGGGGATCTAGGGGGAGCCCGTTTTCGCCGGAGTTTCCTCCCTCAGTTTGCCTCCTTTCATTTCCTGAAGTTCGGGTGGGGCGCTTGAGGACGGCCTCGACTTGATTGTTCTGATAGAGTTCTGGGCTGCTTTGCACGGGTCTGAGGCTCCCCCTGAACTCGCTCTCCGTAGGGGATTGAGATGCGCCGGACCTTCCTGGGGCCTGACTAAATTCGTGTTGCAATCTTTGGCATGATGCCCGAACTTGCGGCATTTTCTACATTGGTTTGGCAAACCAGAGTAGAAGATCCTTTGCCTGATGGTGTTTGTGATGTCGACACCCTCAGACATGGATGGGATTCTAATGAATCCCGCTAATCTGGAGATGTCATGGACCTCCACCATGACTATAGGGCCAGCTGGCCTTTTTATGTAAGAGTCCGCAGCTTCTATGTCTAGTACTTTTCCGAGCTTACTGGCCATTATGGTGAGGGCCTTTGCATTCTTGAATTGTTCGTGCAAATCTGGGAATTGCACTTTGATTGTGTGCATTAGGAGCGTTTTCGCTCCTTAAGCACTGGCGTCGAAGTCCGACGAAAATCTGGAAAAAGAGAGGTTGAGCTCGCTCCAATTCACAGTGGTAAGCTTCCTGGTTGCTATTGCCCCTTCCTCGCTATCGAAGAAAATTAGGAAGTTAGCTCTTGTAAAGAGCGTGGTGGAGGCGAAGGAGGTGGGCAGATGGAGTTTCAGACATTCGTGAAGAGCTTTGAACGAAGTTCTTCCCCCCAATTTTATTGTTAAAAATTTGATAAATGCAAACAATTTATTATAAGTCGTGAAATGCAAGGTAATTTGTTCATTCCCGAATCACATATGAAAATGATAACATAAATTATTAAAGTTCAATTTGTGTTGATGAAAAATCATGCGATGTAAACCAAATTAAATTTTGTGCACAATTGAATGTATAAATTAATATTATGAAAACCATAAACACAAGTCATTTTGTTTGATCCCAAGTTTAGTTTTGAGTTTTGAATATAACTTATCAATTGATGTGGGTTTTATAATTTAATAATGGTTTGGTGAATCATGTTTAATTAAACATGATTTCAATTAATGTGCATGATTCAAACATGATAATTCATTAAATTTTATTTTGTGCACATAAATGTATATGACTTGATGATGACGATTCATTAAAAATATATTTGCATAAATTAATATGCATGATTCAATTTGGGTGATTCATAAAAAATTTTTTGGCACAAATTAATGTGTATGATTTAAGGATGGTGATTATTAAAATTTTAATATAAATTAATACTGATAATTCCCCCCTTCCCTTTTCAAAAGTAAGAAAAAATAACAAAATAATTATAAATAATTAAAAAATAAATAAAACATCCCACACCCCCTTCCCCCCTTCATTTTGAAATAAAAATGGATTTTCACCTTTTAATGGAATCAAAAAAATAATTTAATCAATTATGTTTTTTTATTCCCACCCCCTTAGAAACCCAACCTCATTTCAAAAAAGAAATAAAAAATTTCTTAATCTCCACCCTCTTTTTTTCAATAACATTGGATAATCCATTTTCACATTAATTGGACAATTTTTTAAGTAGCCAACAATGTTTATTGATTTTATTTTAAACCTATGAGTTTGAAGATTAGGACAAATTATCAAAAGTAAGCCTAACTATTTTATTTTTGTTATAAAAGACCTTGGTATTACAACCTTTTTTTTAGGGGGTATAAGTGCTTGGGACCCTACCATTATGCCCATAATGCGCTAATCATTATTAAAGTTTGATAAAAACATAAATCATTTGTTTTGTTTTAAAACCATGAAATGAAATGTGATTTGTTCATCTTTGAATTATAATTGAAAATGAGAACATAGGTAAAAGATATTCAACTTGTGATAATAAAAATTACGAGAAAAAACTAATATATATGCATTATATATATATTTCAGTGATTTCAAATGAAAATCAATAAACTTGATAACATATTAGTTTTTAAACCATTATGAAGTTATTCTCACAAATCAAATAATTATAAAACATCAAAAATGAAAACCATTTATTTTTTGTGATACTTGTTGTCTCACATAAAATAAAGTTGTAAATGTTTTGAATATATATTATTTAGAGTCAAAAGTTTAAGCTATAATCAATTGATAATTTAATCATTTGAATTAAAACATTAAGTTGAAAATGAATTACGTTTTTATGTGCAATAAACATGAATTTATTTAAAAAATTATATGGGTGAATGTAATAAAAAGTATATGTTTTCTGAAAAAAAATGATGTTATGCCATGACAAGTTCACTATGGTGATAAATCTCTTTTTAATAAATCATGAATGATTTTGTCAATAGTTTTGAATTTTTTGTTAATGATTTTTTCAAACTTGTCAAATTAATTTTGTTATATTTGTGATACAATATTGTTTCAACGATTTAAAATGGATAAATGAAAGAGTTTTTTGGTCCTCACATGTGATCATTTTTTATGAAAAGACGATAACTTGGAGTTTGTAAAAGTTGCATTTTAATTAAACTTTTTCCTTGAAATTTGTAAGTTCACATTTGACGTTTATTCAAGTTTTAAAAGATTATGCATGTGTTATAATTTTTTCTTGTGAATAAAAATAAATTATAGACTTTAATTGAATAGGGTTTATCATTTTAGTGTATTGATATGTTTTGATTTAAACATAGCAAACTGTGCAAGATGAAACAACTACAATAAAACCTTGAATTTGAAATAAAATTAAAACGTGCAATTAACCATATATTGTAAACATAATGTATGCATATAAAGTTTGTATCTTTCATTTTTATGAGGTTTTCGTATAAAAAAGTATAAATGTTAATAGGTCATAACTTATTTGAAATCTTAAATTATATTTTAAAACTTGATTTGATGCTGAAGGTTCCAAATTTGTTTGAATTGCCACATTGTTATATTAAACAAAAATTAAAAAAAACAAAAAAATAAATTCAATGCAAATTCAAGTGCGAAAGACAAAAAATTGAACATATGATGAAAGGACGATAACAATGTGCAAAATGGTATGATGTGAAATTTATAGGACATGTTCATGATTAACACCATCATTTACAATAATATTATGACATTGTTTAGAACATTTGTAACAATTCCTAATAACATCACCCATTTAAATGAATGTTAAGACCATTTGAATATCGTGCATCATTTTTCACACTCTCCTTTTATTATAACATTAAACTAAAGGGGGAGAAGTGCAACACAAATAAAATAAATAAAAATATTATGTAACAAATGTTGATGTTTTAAAAATGAAAATTTTGTTGTTCATGTTTGATAAAATCCTTTTCATCTTTCGCTTTTTTCTCTCTTTCATATGTTTTCATATGGTTTTCAATAGTTCATAATTATTTATGTCATGATATTTTGATTTTATTATGTAACATGTGTTTTTTTATGTCCATGTAGGTGGGTATAAGAAAGGAGTGAGATAACTAAGCTTGGAAGAGGTAGTTAATATTTGAAAAGGTATTAAATAATAATAATATTCAAATTATCACACCTTTAATTGTGAAAAATGTTAAGTTCAAATTATAATTTTGGCAATGGGCCCTTTTGATTGGCCATCAAAAAAATACTTTATAAACTTTTGACACTTGTAAAATAAATAATTCATAACTTTTGCTTTTAGTCTACCTCTATATGTATTGACCTTCATGAAATGAATATTATTGAAAACAAAAATTGACAATTAACACAGTTAGCAAGGATTCTCTAAGTGGGCATAATAAGCTCAAAAAATGTTAGATTTGAATTCAAAGGCCTTGATTTAGTTTGTGTGATATATTTGTAATTTTTGGAAATAATTTAAACGAATTTTGAGATTTAATCCATGGTATTAACTAATGTTGTGCATGTAAATGTAAATCATTAACATTTACACGTTTGAATTTTTTACACTTATATTGTTGTTGTGCGCACACACACACACACACACACACACACATATATATACATGGTCATGTTCATCACATTTTTTACATTGTTTTACACAATCGTGTAAAACCATATAATATATTTATTTTTAGACTTCCATTTACAAAGAATGTAAATAAATTTCATTATGCGATTTACACTTACACGGAATCCTAAACCATTTACATGCACAACACCAATCCCGACATGGAACCGATACTGACATGGGTGCTACTTCACTCAAGCCATTAACACAATTATGAACATAAACTCCCGACAACCAAGAGGCCCAATCCTTTCCCCTCTCAAGGAGAATGCCTCCAAGTTTTTGGACTTTTTTGAATTTGATGATCCCAATGTGTTCACATCAAGTTCCCAACGTGTTCCCAATAGCACCACGCTTTTATCATATAATCTTTGCCCAAGGCTGAACTCTCATAAATTGTATAGGTAGGTGGACTAAAGCGAAGCACTTCTATAATTCTCCTATGGAAGTGAAAATTGCAAACTTTTGTTTGCGGGGAATGTCTAAAGTTTCAAAACTTTTCTGTGATGACCCAGTCAAAGTGGCTCATTGAAGAAAATAGAAATTGAACTTAAAAAGATTGAGAAAGCAGGCAGAGTCTTGCCAGCATCTCAAAAGCAAGAAGGGACCCATTTGGAGCCCTTCTTCTCTGTAAACAAACCCACCCAAAAAATAAAATCCCAACTACATATACCCACAATCATTACCCAACTCCGTTTTTCTTAACTGGAAAGAATTTTCTAGTAAGAATACCCATTTGATTCATGACTGGTTCAACTGATGGGCATCATGCTTAATGTGAAGAGATTCGAGCTTGTTGAACTTCAAAGAATGTAATTTACTCAATTGAATAAGCAATTGCTGAATTCTTCTCACCTAAGCCTTGACACGCCTTTCACAAACTGAGGTTGCACCATGAAGGAGAGAGGAACAGATTGGGAAGATACTTCTGGTGCTGGTGTAGAGAACGGTATTTCAAACGCCAATGCCTTGTACAAGCAAACTTGGTCCTCCTCACAGTAGTAAACCTACACACCAAAATGTCCTTGTTAACAACTTGTAAGACACCTCCCTGATCTGGACAATGTTTTGAACTCCTAATCAAGGAAGGTCATGAAGGAGCGACTCTATTTCGCCCATTCATGAGCATCTACATCCACTCATGATTGCAGTCACACAATTGACAATTGGTTTCTTTACAAGTTCACTTGTCAGGAGCTAATCCCAATTCGAAAAATGGAATTAAAGAATTGAATAGCTCAAATTTGAGAAGTGGTGGTACAGAAAGCAGGCTAAGATTTTGAATGACGCCTCCTTTGTTGAGTGATTGATGTCTTCAAGTAATTCTCAATGCTAGATTATTACCAAATCATTCCACAGTACCTAACTCTCTAGATCACCTCAAGAGGCATCTGTCTAATTGCAGACAAACTGAGGACACTAAATTCTGTGGTATATTGAGCATCATGACTGGAATCACCTATGTACATGACACAAGAAGACAACCATTGATTGCCAAGGAAAAGAGTCAGTCTGAAAACCTTGCAAGAGACTCGTGTGGTTACTGTGCTTGATTGGTTGGCATCCCGTGTGAAATGTAGTGTAGCATTCCCACCCGGTCCAAGAGCTCCAGTGGCAGGCTCCACCATCACACCATCTGTCTCCAGATCTACTTCATACTTGCTTGTTGCCTCCTGAAAACCCTCACAAAACATGTTGTTGTGATGCAAGTTCATCCTCAGAAGCATATATGTTCTCAGCCAACTTGTATCTGTGGTTTTGAGTAAGGAGTCATGCAGCTACTGTACCTGACAAGCCACCTACAACAGCAGCAGATTGAAACACCTCACAAATCCTTGAAGAAAATAGCGCTGATTCACACGAGTACAGAAGACAAGGGTGTACTCACTGTAGTGAAGTGAAACCCAGATGGAAGAGATATCTGAAGCTGAAGATCACCACTTGCAGCTGTGATGGGGTCAATGTGAATGATCTGTGTGTCACTTGATAGCCTTTTTCGTAGTCTTCTGGGAGTTCCAGAGGCTGCTTGCACTGGAGGTTGCACTCCCTTTAGGGCCAAAGTTGTCATTGTAGGCCCCCCATTTTGCCCCATGAGATCTAAAATTCTGATGACACTGTTGTTGGTGTCAGCAACATATAGCTTCCCTGTAAGTTTTGATGGAGCACACATGCTTAGTCTCAAATGGATATCAATCAACATGTTCTTATTCATTCTATGACATCCTCAGTTACATCCTGAAAGTGCTATGAGTGTATGCCATGGGTGGTCAAACAACTGCAGCTTTAAGCATCCATGAATGCACTGCTGTTAGGTGAGCCACTATACAATGCAATTCATGTCACCAGTACCTCTTCCTACATACACCAGGCTTACAAAATGCTCAGGGCACACAGGATGGTGGTGCCTCTCTGGGCACCAGTCTTGGTACCTGGCATCCTCTAATCTGATACAATACACAACCAATATTTCAAAGAGGTCTTTCTTAAGGCTGGAGTGTGAACTTACCATCTAATCCTAGTGCAATCCCAGCCGGTTCTGATAGCTGTATCACCACAAATCACATCTTCAGTCATGTGCATAATGAAATGCAGAAGAAGCCTTGAAGATTCAACACAACCATGTCCATTGCACAGACCAATCTTCAATTGGACTGGCAATGTATTCAAATTGAAGATAATACCTGTGCTGACTGTGCAAGCCCATCTTTGAACCCTGCAGTCCCTGTCCCTGCAAGGGTGCTCAATTTCTGACTGCTTGGCTCCAATACTTTTATCTGTAATTTTCAATTGCCCAGATGTTCAACATTGCCAGCATCAAGCCCATAGTCAATAACTCCTATCTATGAGATTTCAGAAAAAACTCTACGGCCAAACTTTGAAGGTAACCCCATTCTGTCCAGTTCCAGCAAAACCATACTACAATGACAAGGATTGAGTGTGGTCTTAGCCTGAACTCATCAAAAGCATGTGAAAAAACAAGAAAACAATACCTTGTGATTGTATGAGTCAGCCACATAAACCAAACCATCAGGAGCATATAGAAGTCCCAAAGGGTGCTGCAGCTGTGCGTTGGATCCCACTCCATCCTTGTCTCCAAACTGCATCACCATCCAGTGCATATCACCTCCTATTCCTTACCAAGATCTTGCCACATGCTTGCAACAATTCAGCAATCAACCAGACTCTTAAAAACCATTCATGTGAAACCACATATGGAGGGTGGGTTTCCCAGGTTTCTGTCTGAGTGTTCACTATAGCAGGCTGTAGGAGAGTTGGGTTGCGAATATAATGCCCTGTTCAGGAGCAGGTTCTGCCACAGATCATACCACACATCAAGCCAGCTAGTACCTGGAAAAGGTTGTCTGCAAAGTTTGGATCACCACCAGCTAGTAGCTTGCTTCCACCCGTTGTTAAATCCACTCTTCTTATAGAGCTGCTTTCACTGTCAGCTAAGTACAAAGAACGAATCTCTGCACTCAAATACCCACTGAGTCAATGCATATATACGCTCAGAACACAAGTACCCTATGACAACCAAAGCACATCTGTACTTGTTCTCTGCACTCAAATACCCACTGAGTCAATGGATATGTATGCTCAGAACACAAGTACCCTATGACAACCAAAGCACTTCTTTTGAGTACAGACTTGGAACAATGAGCAGAAAGAGATTTTTACCATAGACATTGATGCCTATGTGAGTCAAAAAAATATGGAGTCAGAGTTTGGGGTTGAAATTGCAACAATGTAAGAAAAAACCATTGTACCTGGTGCAAGAGAAAGGCCAGAAGGCTGTGCAAAAGATGAATCTGAACCTCTGCATCACAAAGACATCACACCATGTTTGAAGTTCAAATGATAGACACTAGAACCACATGCTAGTTGCCTGCAAAACGCATTTGCACCCACATACTCCAGTGTTTATCATGACTGGGTGTGTTTTATAGCAGCTTTTTGACTATGAGTTGCAGACCCAATTTCATTCTGCATACTATCACAGTAGGAAGGATAATACAATCTACACTGCATCAGAAGCTTTCAGGAGTTCTCACAAGTTTTGAACAGCAACAGGAGAGCGCCAGAGCATTCACCTTCTCCCATTAAGATTCCGTTCATAGCCATCTCCACTGAAAGCTTCAGTGATACCCTCAGAAATTTTATGTCGCCAAACTTGGTGTTGGCCAGCCATTGCAATATAAAGAGCTTGATTGTCCAGATCCAAAGAAAGATCCCATGGAGAATTAAGCACCTGTTAAGCATGGTTCAAACACAATTGGCAGAAGGCAGCTCAATCAGGCCAACATCTGCCAGGCTGCATTATGATGCTATAAGACTTTCTTTTGACAGTACTTGCCCAAGGAGCACCCACTAATACAGGACCATTCAATCTGAAAAGTCCCATTGAGGAATGCAATACCTGCGATGTACCCTTCTTTCCACCTTTATAATCTGCTCCCTTTGTGCCATTCCCCGCAAGTGTCTGAACTGTCTCTTTCACAAAGTCAATCTCCCTGCACCCTTATTGCACCACTTGTTAGCTCATATTGTCCACATTGAATCAGTTTGGAAACAGCCATTCCAAAATATGTCAGGGTATGAGCATCATTCAAACATATGCATTAATCTAGGTACAAAACAGGTTCTTTTAGGATAGTCAAGAATCCAGCAATGGAAAGTGACAGTCTCAGAAGGAAAATTGGTCTCAAATCAAAATAGGCTTCACCACACTTATGTCTTTGACAGCATGTCAAGAGTGTCGAGCCTTTGGAGTGTGGAAGAACTAACCGAAGGGCATGATTCTCAGTGTCAGCAACATAGAGAACGTTCTTGACTGGATTGTATGCCACACCCTGCCATGAGCACTCACTAACTCTTCAGTGATCCTGCTACCCTTGTTCTCAAACCAAACTTCATCCACTCTTCTACTTTTTTCAGAAATAAACACCTTTCCACACCATCAAATTGGTGGTCAAGAGTCAAGACCTCTGACCTGAGGTCTGTTGAAGGTTGCTTTCTCAAAAGACCCATCTGTTAGCCCCTCTTCTCCTCCACCTCCAACTTGAAGAAGGAAATTGCCATCAAGATCAGTCACTACCTGATCAAATCACCAGCAATTAGTTCTAAACAAATCTCTGTAGAAATTGATTGATGTGTACATTGAACATCTCAAAAGAAAGAATTTCAATGCGCATGATAAGAGGCACAGGAGACGAAATTGAATAATTGGCAGTGCAGCTCTACTGACTGAAGAAACAGTTTCAGGGTTATACAATGCGGTGGTGGTTGCTGTCAGAGATAAAAAGCCGACCATTGACAAGATCTGTGGCCAGCTTCCCTGGAAACTTCAAAGGAGAATTCACAAGGCGGGAATCCTTGTCTTTCTCCAAAGTCTGAGTTAAAGGCTGAGGGTCTAGCTGTTTCTTCTCTCCATAGTATTCAAGTGCTGCCTCTACCAAGTCATCCAGATCCTGCACACAAACAGCCCATCTTATGTGAAGAATGATGTACTGCAATGTCTCCAATATACTTATAGTTGCTCATATCAAGGAGACAGGGCATAACCCACTCTTGTTATCACATAACTATAGTTCAGCTTGCAAGCATGCAGAATATCTTAAAAGATCAGCAACATGAGCTTGCCACAAAGGCGAGACAAAAAGCTTTCAGTCTTCACATGGTGTAGAGGCACTCCAAAATTCCTATAAATGGTTGCAATGCAGATAACTACATCTATCACAAATGCCAACCTCTGTTCACAAAGTAGTCACTTGACAGATACAGAAATTCTGGCACTCTTCTTTCACATTTGCAAGATAAAGTACCTGACGGTGGCCTTCTCCAGAAAGCATGGTGATCAGTTTGCCCTTTGGGCTCACAAGTGCAATGGTGGGCCATGAGCTAACACCAAGTTGCCGCCACATGGTCATATCCCCATCATTCACAACCTGAGAGGGACACCATCTCTTGATCAGGCAATGGGTGTCTCAGCTTCATCCCTCACTGATGGATCTGAATTCTAAACTCATGTGTTCAATGTATCAAACCTTCTACTTGCTATAACACCTGAACAGGAAAAAGCAGAACTAGCTCACAAGAAATAGTGTATTCCACAAACATCACCCAACTCACAAGAACAAGAAAGAGAAGAGGGAGCACTCACTGGATGAGTAACATCATATCGAAGGACAGCATTGCGAATAGCACCCAAATCCTTCTCATTATCAAACTTTGCAGAGTGCACTCCCACCACTGTAAGCTGCAAACCTCATTTACCTAAGTCAAAACACAGTGTCTCCATAGAAGAACTAGGAAGGTGGCCAACATATGTAACCAAAATCCCCACTTCTTCTACTTGGTCTATATGCTTTCCAAACACAAACAACTTTTACCGGTTGCTGTTTGTACTTGCTCTCAAGATAAGCCAGATCCGGGAGTACATGCATACAGTTGATGCAGCAGTATGTCCAAAAATCCAGCAGCACCACTTTGCCTTGCAAGTCCTGAAAACAGGCATAGAGATGTGAACTGGTTGAGGCCTGATCAAACAAGAATGACTTTCTACTTTCACTAGTACTACACATTGAATCTTTACATTCTAGTGAGGGAAGGGTGTGAAGTCATTGATTTCATCTTTCTGCAACAAGTGAGAGGATCTGCTCAAGCAGATATCTCCAGCACCTTCAGTTGTCATATGCAGTCTCTTGTACATTCTCTACTGGTATGATGGTAGAAACAAAAGACCTTCTTCAGTTGCAATGGGGGGGTATTTAGCCATTCAAGCCTCCTCTGAAACTCTGGTACCTGCTGCCCAGTTCCTCTGCCAAAAAAACCATCAGCCCATCAAACCAAGACAACCTACACAGACCTCTGAGCACAGTGAGTGGAGTGTGTTTCTTTGCCTGAACTTGATAATACACTTCAGTAAACAAAGCAAAGATTATGTGAGCAGACTGATTTTGACTACACAAAACAAAAGGTAATGTGAGCAGACCGTGTTTCTAATTGAGATATGTACTGCTTAAATTCACGAATCCGTTGTGCTCGAGTCATTTCTGCACCCCAAGTGCCAGTGCTGTAGTGTTTCAGAGGAGGTAAAAGGCACCAAAAGATGCCTCAACAAAAGCAGAGCCCTTGTTCACAAAATCCTTCATGCAGGCAGCCAGAGATCAACAAGGGGTTTTTACTTTCTTCAAAACACAGATACCACACCAAATAGCATCTTTGAGTTTCTCAATAGCAGGGCAAGGAAGATAGGTTGAGATCAATCAATCATAGCGATCAAATCTGCATATGAATAGAAAATCAGCAACAATACTGTACCAGAACCACTCGCAAGAGGAGGCTGACCCACTCCAAGCAGAGCATTAAGGAGTGCTTTTGGAGATGCATAGGACATTGCCTGTCATAAGAGTGTGGTGCAATTAGCAGCAGATAACAGTATATAGACCAGAATGTTTGTTTGCAACATTGATGTGTGATTTAACCAAAGAATACTAGTGGAGCTCACATGGACACGATCAAGTGTGGATGGTAACCTTCATATGTGTGAGGGCAAAATAGGAGCTCCCAAGACCAATTACAAGACTTCCAAGCTTCAACATGTCACGCCTTGTTGTGGAGTATCTGCATTTCATGAGCCACTATTTCTCTTTAGACATGTCTGCCTAGATTGCTGTCTCTCTAAAGAGGTGGCACATTGGAGCCCAGAGATTGATAGACAACATTCAATGTCACCATGGATTCTCATCTTACCACTTGAAATGGCAGTCTCTTTCAGGATTTTTAGCAAGGTTCCACGGAGATTTCAAGCATGGAAAAAGTCCGAATACAGAGAATACCACAGAAGAATCTGTGAAGTAACTTTATTGCAACCAGCTCAAAATTCAATCTAAGAATCTGACCCGCCAGGTAGTGGAATTTCCACATTAAATAGTGCCTGAAGATTGTTGCTACTCTCTTCAACTTCATTGTTGCCATTGCCAGAGAACTTTGAGCCAGCACCTTCATCCTGATCTGCAAGAGGCCAAGTACCCAATTTCACCCTCCTCTGAACCTAAAAACTCTACCTCTCTAACTTCTTCTACCCAGTGCTGAAAACTCCCTTCTCAATTGGGTTCCAAAATGGGATCTGGTGGGGGTTTCTCTCTTCCAATTTCAGGAAGACAGAGCACACAAACCTAGCTCAAGTATGTCATTGAGAGAGATATGAGAAATATCCTTTCTCACAAGGGCTGGTCCTGCTTGCATCAGCTTGTCTTCACTGAGTGTTGTTGTCACTGCAATACATCTGCCCCAAGAAAATCCAACCAATGTTTGAATATGAACAGCAAAAAATAGCTAAAATCTGAAACACTGGTACACCATCAATCCCATCATCCAAGCTGAAGACTACCAGCATCAAGATGACTGCACATAAAAGTGTACCAAGTGGAAGCTTATTACCTCATGCCAGCTGCAGTGGCTGCCTGGACACCTGCCAGTGCATCCTCTATCACCACACACTGCAACCAATAAAGAGCCTTTTGTGTATGACAGAGATTTGTGTGCATTCATGCACTGACACATGTGGAAAGAAATTTTGCAACCCAAGAAATTCCAAGCCTGAGAGATCGCATGAATGAAAACAGCAGATGTGGCTGAAATTACCTCTTTGGGTGGCAATCCAAGACCCTTGGCAGCTGCAAAGAAGATATCAGGAGATGGCTTCAAATTCTTGAACAAATCTGCTGACACAATTGCATCAAAGCTGCCACCAAACCAGCTTCCATCAGAAAGAATCAAGTAAACCCAGAACATCACTAACCATGAAAAGAAAGAGACTTATAAGTGGGTTGAGAGAGACACTACTACTCCAGAAACTGCAATGCACAATAATGTGCAAGGAAATCACTCTTCTTCACACCACTACAGATACATACAAGAAAGCAGCATCAATTGTTAAGACCACCATGCCACTAACTAATGCTTCCTGAAACAGAATTGTGCAGCAATTACTGTTGCTCTCTAGTGACAGAACACAAAATTGCATGTCAAAGAATAAGCAGCCTACTTGGATTGCGGCAAGCCTGCTGCTGCTAAGTTTGCATCCACCTTGATCCGATCTGCACTCGATGCCACTGCAAGCTTGAGTCCTGCTGCTTTACACTGCCACCCACCACTCCCATCCATACTGGGGGAAATGCTACCTTCATACCCAAGAATCTCAAAAAATTACCAAACAACTTCTCACTTCTGAGAGAGAGAAGTTCTCGTGAGATAAAACAGCAGCAGAGATCTGAGACTCAAATAGCAGCATCACAATTACAACAACACAGACTGATAAATTATTCAATAGACCAAAGACTCTGAGAGAGAGAGAGAGAGAGAGAGAGAGAGAGAGAGAGAGAGAGAGAGAGAGAGAGATTGCATACCTGCAAGATGAGATCCAAAGCGCCTGGATAACCTAGACCCGAATTGGGTTTCGCATACTGTCATTGTTTTGTAGTTGTTTTGACATCCCACAATTTTGACAGGAATTTTTTTTATTGTTAGCAAGCATCCTTCTCTCTCCTCAGTACAACCCAACAATGCAAAATCTGTGTAGCACTTCTGAATCTTCTTCTTCAACTATGCTCATGATTAAGGTTCTCAAAGCCCCCAAAAAAACAAAAGACAACACAAAACTCCACAACATGCCATATAATCTCTCTCCAAAAAATACACATCGTATCTACTGCTACATTTGCACTGCATTTGCAACTACAATTCAGCAGTTAGTTTCTGATAGATTTGATTTGAAAACTCTTACCTTGTCAATGTAGATCTGGAAGAAGCGCTGTTTTGCAGAGACAGGATCAAAGTCCTTGACTCCATATTTCTTTGCAACTCCACCCAGAAAATTCGCCTCACCTGATGCACAATGCACGATGATGATAATGATGATGATTCAAGCACCACAATTGCATCAGAAGAAGAGCATGTAGTACTAGATTTCCAGTAGTAGTCATCAGATTGCAGATCTGTTTTGTTTTGTTTTGTTTTTGTTCTTTTCCTGTTCTGTCTTCTCTGCTGTGCTGTGCTCATTTGCAATGAGAAAACCTGAGCAAGGAGAGAGAGAGATAGCACAATTGCTGCAGCAAAGAGGAGATTTTGCAACTGTGGAGGAGGAGAACAGGAGACCTACCAGTGCCCATGAAGGGGACGAAATCTTCAGCTGTCACAGAGATGCTCATCTCTGCAAACAGAGCGACGCCAGCTTCCCGAGAGCAATGCTCGCTGTCGCACAACACGCCATCCATATCGAACAGCACTCCACGCACAGCGCTCTCTTGCACATCGTTGCTACTAGTCTCTTCTTCTAACGAGACGCTTGTCTCCTCTCTTGTGCTACTTCTTCTCGCAACTCCTCCTTCTTGCAGCGGCGAGCCCGACGCTGCTGCAACAGCAGCAGGAGCAACAACAAGAGGATCAGGATTGTTCTTCCATCTCCATTCCTTGGACACGCTTTGCAGCAGCTTCCCATTGTTGAGGAGCTTCTTCTTCGTCTTCTTCTGCTTCTTCTCTGCACTGATAAGACGACTGCGAGTGGGAAGAGAAGAGCTAGCGGATGCTATTGCGGATGTGTAGCAGATGCAGCAGCGTGTAAGGTCTGTAGCGAGGATAGAAGCCATGGCCATGGCCAGACGACGCTGCTGCTTCTTCTTCTTCACCACAAGCTCCTGCAAATTTACAAGCAAACCAAAGTTCCTGCTTATTATCTCCTGCTGCTCACCACAAGAAGCGCAAATCCTGTTCACAGCAAGCAGCAATCATTCGGCAATCTCTTTTGCTGCTGCTTCCTTCCTTCCTCCGAGTACAAGAGCCTCATCCGTTCAGCCGTGTGATACGGGAAGAAGAAGAAGAAGAAGAAGAAGCGCAAAAGTGTTGGCATCATCTGCATCACTCATCACAAGGTAACGTGATCTGCCATGCGCTCTCTCTGTCTCTTCTCTCACTTCTTCCCTCGCTCCTCCTGCTCCTACTCCTTCGAATCTTCTCTGCAAAACTCTCCTGTGCACGTACTTCTCTTGCTCGTTGCAGAAGCTCACAAGGGGAATGAGTTCAAGGAGTGGAGTGCTTGGATACAGGAGGAGCGTGGAAGAGTGCTAGCATCATGAACTCTAGTTAAGTGCTTCCTTCACAGCGTTGCTACTGCTGATTGTCTTGTCAGATTTAGGGCTCTCTCGCTTGCGATTCTGAGGAAACACATCGTGCTTCTGAGGGGAAGAGATCTGTTGCTACTGCAGATAGAGGATTTGTTCTATCTGGTTTGTAATTCTGAGAAACGCAGTGTGCTTCTGAGGAGAAATTTGTTGCTACACTAGAAGACCTTGACTGTTACAGGATTGTGCTATCTGGTTTGTGATTTGAGAAACGCATCATTGTGCTTCTGAGGAGAAATCTGTTGCTACTGCAGGTTAGTCTGTTGCAGAATTGTGCTATCTGGTCTGCAATCCTGAACAGGAACTTGTGAAATGAGACAAAATCTGGCAGAAGAGAGAGAGATACACAGAGAGAACCTCGTCTCTCTAATTGCTCCTCATCTTCTTCAGGCAACTAGTGCCACTGATGTTTCTGCAATTGAATCCCCACTGCACAGGCATGAAACAAAACTGATGCTTTTTGTGCTTCAAGTGCTGGTACAAATACAGATGGCCAGCACACACAACTCTGCAGTCAAAGGAAGGACATGCATCAGAAGGTACCTGTGTTTGACTGTAATCACAATCAAAACAGTTTGCACTAAGCCGGCACAGCACATTGATCACATTCAACAGTTTGGCTGGAAAAATGCACAAACATGAGATCCAAAGAGATTTGGGTAAAATTCTGCACTTATACCTATGCATCTGTGTGCGCAGGAAGAACAAGGAGAATCTTCTTATGTATGTTGCAAAGGGATTGCAAAGTACAGCATCATCATACTTGTGGTATCAAATTCAAACTCTCTGCTCTGTGTGCAATCAAGCAAGCAAGAAAGCAAACAAAAGTCTTCTTCTCTGTACATGAAAATGTGATTGGAAACTGAGAATTGTACTTGCATGGTGGTGATCAAACTCTCCTATGTAAGCAAAGCAAAACAAAGTCTTCTTCTCTGTACAGGCAAATCTGATTGTAAACTCAGGATCCAGTTGCAAAGTACATCTGTCTGTCTTGAGACCTCTCTCTCTGTGTGTCTCTTGGAGTTATGCAGGAGTTTGAACAACAATGACACGTCGTTCACCACTCTTTGGTTCAGCTCGAGGTGGAGCTGGGACTCCAAACTTCATCAAGTGGAGAGCATCAAAGACTGGACGTAGCTGTGGAATCACTTGCGCATCCAGATAATGCTCACATGCAAAACACCAAACTGACAAATCACTGCCAACATCACCAACAAACATCATCAACACCCATATGCTTGATATCACTACAAGAAAGAAAAAAATCCACATCTCCATCAGCACCAGGTGGGTGATCGATCAATGAATAGGTACAAGAAGAATTCTACATCTCTTTCTCCCATGAAAATTTGCACATTTTAAGAGTATCTATGATGATGGGTCTCCAAGAGTCAGGGGAAAAAATAAGTTTCTAGTTCTCTGCATCCATCTTCTCTTCACATCAAATCAAAATGTAAGAGAGACAGAGAAGTTAAAAGATTTGTGTTTGAACCGGAATCCAATAGCAAGAGGATGATCAGCTTCTGCAGAGTGAGCCAGCATATGACCGTTGACAAAGCGTCCACAATCAACTTCATGGCAGGTCAAGCATAACCAATTCTCTTTCGGGTCTTCACACCTTCACAAAGCAAAAACCCTAATCCCTTAGAGTGGGCCTTAAACAAATCCACAAATCTCCAAACTCACATATTGTAAGACCTGAAATTCCTACACAAAACTGCATTCTAGATACAGAAAAACCCAAAACCTCATATTTAAGGCCCTTCAAAATCAAAGCACATGATACTCTCTGATTCAATTTGAAATTCTTTGACTCCTAAAAGGAAAGCTTGAAGAACAATTAGGTCAGATGGACAAGTGGGATCATGAGTAAGCCACTTACTTGGAACAAGGAGCATCAAATCGTGCGAGATTCTCCAAACCAGAAGTCACCTTGTTGAGATGAGCGCAATCCGTGTGCGCTTCCACCCAACCTGCTTCATCTTCATGTTCCTGAACTCCTCCTCCTTCCTGCTCCTTCTACATATCCCCCCCCCCAAACCCCCAATTGGATCAAAACAAACAACCCACAATCCATAATCTGCAACTTCCAAAAACTCATTTGCATAGTTTAGATGCTGCCTTTCACTCCATTACCACAACAAGACCTAAATCCCCTCTCCACTTCTCCCTCACAAAACTCTCCACTGCTGAAGGACAGAAATATGGCCACAAAAATGTGATGGTGAAAATCAATGTGTTTGAGTTTACATTTCAGTATTCTTTGCAACCTACCACAGGCTGATGATGCTCTCCACTGCTAGCAGCCATAGTTGTTGTAATCTTATCAAAGATTTGAGAGAGAAAAAAAGGAAACCAAACCAAACAAAACTCACAAAACAAAACAAAACAAACAAGGTCTGCACTTTGGATTCAAGACCAACCCAAACTTTTGTTTGAATCAAAAGTGTGACACTCTCTGTGTACGTATGTGTGTGTGTGAATGAGAGAGACAGAGACAGAGAGCTCTGAGAGAGAGATCAAAAGCTTCAGGGAAAGAGATCAAGAGCTTCAAGTATCAGGATCAATCAAAGATCAAAAAAACAAAAAAACAAAATGTAAATCCGCTCCTCAAATGCAAGAGCACACAAAGTAAGTAATGATGATGATGATGATGATGATTGTTGTCTGATGCTACTACTATTCCTCAGCTTATTTGCTTGCTTCCTTGATAGATTAGAAATGGGTACAAAGAATGCTTGTATTATATACTATTGACACTTGTTGTGTTGGGAATGGAAGCAGCAATTCTGGAATTGGAAACAAAACAACAGACCCATTTGGGAGAACCAAAACACAGACAGAAAAGAAAGAGAAACTGGGCAGATTGTGATTCGCTTCATCTTCTTTCTCCTAAACCCTAAACCCTAAACCTCTCTCAATTGCATGACCTAAAACCCCCTGCAGTGAAAAGTAAAAACCCTTCTAAAACCCTCCTCCCCCTTGTACCTATTATTAGAGTACACAATTTATTAAACTTTAGAAAAGGAAGAGGCACATAGTTTCTCGCTTTACTTTGTTTGCTTAATTCAATCAAGCTTTAGATTACATGCAAACCTAAAAACCCTTCAAATTAATTTCAACCCATAACCTAAACTTTAAAGTTTATTAGTTTTCAATCTATTAATATATTTACAAAAGGAATAGGCACATGGTTTCTCACTTTACTTTGTTTGCTCGATTCAAGCTTTTGATTACATGCAAATCTAAAAATCCTTGAAATTAATTGCAACCCATAACCTAAACTTTAAAGCTTATAAATTTCCAATTTATTGACATTTACAAAAGGAAAAGAACATAGTTTCTCACTTTACTTTGTTTGGTTAGTTGAAGCTTTTGATTACATGCAAACCTAAAATCCCTTGAAATTAATTTCAACCAATAACTTAAACTTTAAAGTTTATTAGTTTTCAATCTATTAATATATTTACAAAAGGAAAAGGCACATGGTTTCTCACTTTACTTTGTTTGCTTGATTCCAGCTTTTGATTACATGCAAATCCAAAAACCCTTGAAATTAATTGCAACCCATAACCTAAATTTTTAAGTTTATTAGTTTTCAATCTATTAATGTTTTTTACAAAAGGAAAAGGCACATGGTTTCTCACTTTACTTTGTTTCCTTATTCAAGCTTTAGATTACATGCAAACCTAAAAACCCTTCAAATTAATTTCAACCCATAACCTAAACTTTAAACTTTATTAGTTTTCGATCTATTAATATATTTTCAAAAGGAAAAGGCACATGGTTTCTCACCTTGCTTTGTTTGCTTAGTTCAAGCTTTTGATTGCATGCAAACCTAAAAACCCTTGAAATTAATTGCAACCCATAACCTAAACTTTTAAGCTTATTAGTTTTCTAGTTATGCTTTAGTTAAATTAAAAACCTTTGTTTTACAAGTTCTAACCCATAACAATGTTTCAATTGCACCACCCTAAATCCCTTGAAATAAATTACAACCAGTGTTTCTTTAGTTTTTAATTGCACTTTAGTTGAAGTAAATTATATTACAATTCATTAAAAAAAATGATTTCAGTAACCTAAAATCATTTTTTTTCTAAATTTTCTTTTTCATTTTTGTGGTGTTGTTGAAGTGGCAATCATCCATAAGACCATTTAGCCAAATTTGGCAATAAGAAAATTCAAAAGTTGAATTTTCTTAGCATCGTTTTATATTTTTGGCTACCAACTAAAACATAAGATAAAATTTGGTGATTTTCATTTTATTTTTTGATAACTGAAAACTTTTAAATGAATAACAAAAGGTTTTGATTGCATCACCAAATAACCATCGAAATTAATTACAACCATAACATAAACTCTAAAACCTTATTAA
>Ga0116227_10008112_pt1 | contig 20015 bp, 10 predicted proteins | sample S1TSphgellanicum_FD_89693 | JGI IMG/M metagenome (GOLD analysis project Ga0116227, IMG submission 89693) | Host-associated microbial communities from peat moss isolated from Minnesota, USA - S1T2_Fb - Sphagnum magellanicum MG | ecosystem: Host-associated > Plants > Peat moss > Unclassified...
AAAAAATGAAAAAAAAAAAAAAATATTTAAAAAAAAAAAAAAAAAAAAAACAAAAAAAAAAAAAAATTTGAAAGAAAAAAAAAAAAAAAAAACAATAAAGACCTATTAACCACATTTTTAAAAAAAATCATACCTTAAAATATGTGGAATTCTAAAACTTTAAAAATTCAAAGAACTTTCCAAATTTTATTTTAAATTTTAAATTTTCAAAAGTTTTTTGCCACACATAAATGGGGGAAAATGTACATGATATGTTAAGAAAATTTATATTTTATTATACAAGCAAACATAAAAATGTGTATGATTTGAAATTATTATAATTTTTAAAGACGAAACACAAAATTTACAAGGAATTAGGACACTTTAAAAAATTCATATTTATGAAAAAATGATGTAGAAAAAACCATGTCATACAATTGGAAACTATATGCATTTATTATAACAAGTTGCAAAAAAAATTGTTTTCCAAATTCATTCATATGAAAAATATATATATATATTAGTGAAACCTTTTGAAAAATCATATCAACCTTTTAAAAAAATCTAAAAAATCTATCATTTAATAAGTTTCTATTAAATGACCTTTCAAAAACTTCCACTAAACACATTTAAAAAGTATACATCAACTTTTTTTAAGATAAAATTTTCTTAACTACATGTTTTAAGATCTCTAATCAATTATTCTTTTACAGTTTTTTTTCAAAAATCATTTCATTTTCTAGAAATTTTTAATCATATTTTTCAAGGATCTTTTGAAATTAAAAAAAAAAAAACTATATTCTTCAAAGATTTTTTTGAATTTTTTTTGTTAAGAAAATAAAAACATGAATATAATAAAAAATGATTGAAATTAGGTATTTTGAAAATAAGGTCCAAACATAATTTTCCAAAATTCCATAATAGTTTATTGACTCAAATTTTTGTAATTTAAAAAACAATTCATCACATATTGAGTGATGAAACCCTATAAAATATCTTGAAATGAAATGACATTAAAAAATGCATTTGGATTTTCATGTAAATTTAAAACCATAGTCCATAATTCAACTTCAAAAATCCATTATTGTATTTTTATGTATATAAATTATTGAATTTAATCATTATGTATGTATTCTTATTCAAGTTTTCAATTTTGACCCATACAAAAATTTGTCATTTTAATAATTTTACCATACATTTATAACATTTCAATAATGTACATTTTGCAAAAAATTCATAATAACACAAAACGTGAAACACCATAATTTTTAGTTTTACCTTACTTATAGATATATTATAGATAAATGAATATGTAATGGGTTAGGTAGGTGGGTTAAATGTTAAATAGGTAGCCAAAGTAAATATTATTTAATAAGTAATAGGTAAGTAAATAAGCAAGTAATTAATTGTTTAACCTAAGTGAATAGGTAGGTAGGTTAGGCTAAATGATACATAGTAATTTAAATTAAGTTAATTGAAGTTGAATAATTAATATTGTGTAATTAGGTTAGGTAATAGGTAAGTAGGTAAATTAATTAGTAAATACGAAATATCATAGTACCTAAGCTAGTTCGACAAGCTCTAATCAAATATTTAATTAATTTTCAAAAATCTAATTTGACACCTTTTTAAATTATTATTTTTAAACAAAAATTAAATAATTCTTGGATATTTCAACAATAATAATTTCTAAGCCAGTGTAATAAATCTTTGAGTTAATGCAAATAAATTTTTGAACTAGTGCAATAAATATATGAGTTAGTGCAATAAGTATCTAAGCTAGTGCAAAAAAAAGGTTCTTTTAACATTCAAAAAACTGTTGTTTCAAAATTTATAGAAAGTCAAGTTTCATGAATGTTTGGTAGATGGTGCTTAAGGTTTTTAAAACTTTCAACCTAATTGTGTGCCATTTTTCGAAATTTTCAACAAAATAAAAAATAATATAATTAGTGTCAAATTGGCCTAGGTACTACAATAATGTTGTTGTATGGTTTATGGGATATTAATGTTCTAATGTTTTAACCTTCTTAAAAGTTTATGTCATATTTGTTTATCTTCTTATTTAAGTTTTTTAACTATATAAGTAAATGTGTTAAAAAACATCCTAAAAAAATCCTTAAAATGTTATTTGTAATGAACTAATCAAAGAGGCTTGACCTTAAAAGCTAAATCCAAAATAAAATAGGATTCTTTCCAAAAGGTTTTTAAAAACTCAAATATATTTACTTAAGAATTAAACTTATTTATTTACCTACTTATTTAGGTTAAACCTATTTAATTTGGATTGACATAACCTAGGCCAATCTAATTTAGACTAACTTATTTAATTTAAACATACTGAATTAAACTTATTTACCTAAACCTATTAAGTCAAATTTGGTAAAGTTTCAAAATTTTGTAAACTACATGTGATAACTTCTATATGGTCATTATTATAGTCACAAATAATCACAATTACATGTTAACATGGCAATTGGTATACGAATAATCAACTAATGAAAGTTTATCTATTAATTATATGCTTCATCCATGGATTTTAATGACATCACATATGATATCATCATTTGTGATTACATGTTGTGTGTGATTACAATCATGTGATTAATGGAATTTTATTTGTAAGTATCATTTGCAAAAAAAATTTAAATCACAAATTGAAAATTTTAAATGATGATATTTTTATAATGGATCCAAGTCTCATTAAATACATAATTCCTCACTTGTAGGATTGTAATCAAAGAAATTAGTTTTGTTGTGAGGGGACCTTGGATTTAGGATATTCAACTTATTTTGGCCTTTTGTTGGGCTAGAAGGTTTGGATCTAATTCACATTTGTGCATTATTTCCATTTGTGGGACAACATGAAACTACGAAAACAATGGTTCAATGTGAAAGACCTTATATTTCAATTTTAGCGATGTATGAATTGGTTTATATGTGGTTCTTTGCAAAAAAAACTCATCTGTCATTTTTACATGACTATTTTGATTGTATAGTCGTCCCTAGACCATTCCAAGGACAATTCAAAAATAACTACCTCATTTTCAATCTTAACTACTTCCTTTTCCTATTAACTTTCATAATAACTATCTCCCACCTTTCCTAATAACTACATCACTCTTTTTTTGTATTCACCAACATGGATAAAAAAAATTAAAAAATTAACATGTGTTTTTTCATGTCCATGAAATGTATATTAATTTAAATAAAATTTGACATTGAAATAAATATATGAAAACATAAGAAAGAAGTAAAATAGTTGATCGTCACTGGTAGTGTGCGACAATGAAAAGCTCAAATATTTGATGAGTATTTTATTTTGACCTCATTTTGAGAAGTATAAGGTTTTGAATTCAAATCAACAAGGTATAACATTTTCACAAGTGGTAAAAATGGGGCTTGTTATGGGGGTTTCTCAATTTTATTACAAGAAACTTTTGTATTCATGTTCTTAGGCGTGGAAATAACTATTTAAAGCCTTCACAATTAACTTTTGTAGTTTATTTAGGTTTAATTTTGGAAACTCATTTAAAGGTAGATTAAAAAGTTTCACACTTTCTCTATGAGTTTGTTACCCAATTTATAAAATCTACATTTTCATTCAAAAAATTAAAAGGGGGTTTTTTTTTGGGGGGGGGAATATCCATATTTGGTTTGAAGTTTTTTTGTCTCAAAATATAAAATGAGAAAATTTGGTCAAGAAATCCTTCATTTGTGTTTTGTGAATGATGAAAAACATCTCGTAAACAAAGAGGAAGGTTAGGTTTTTTAACCTTTTCCATGAACTTTATAAACATTATTCACTTATGAATACATTCTTACATACCCATTGTGTATGTATTTTTATGTTGAAGAAAAGATAACTCATAAAGAAACATGCACAATCAAATTTAAAATAAGGTACATGAAGATTTAGATTTGTGAATATTTTCATTTCAACCTATTCCCATAACTCTATTATTATGATTACTCAAATCAAATAAAGATTACTATTTGCCATGCTACCATGGCCTCCAAAGGCCCATTTGGTTTTGTTTAAAATAATATTTTTTTACAAATGCTTAATTTTTCAAATTTTTAACTAAGTTAAAAATTTACAATAGTTATTCACAAAAGCACACACAAATGGATTATATCCTTAAAAACAAAAGGTTTGAAACCTCGTTTCATTAAACTAGTTATAGATGAACCCTAAACTTAAATAATTATTCCACATTCATCTAATTCACCATCAAATGATTGAAACCTATTTAAGTAGTTAAATTAAAACTCTTAATGTTTTATATATATATATATATATAATGTTATAATTAACATTATGTTGAATTAAATTCTAGTAGTTATAGTCATTGAATAATGGGAAACAAAATATGAACAACAAAACAACAACAATAATACATGGAGGTAAATATTTACAAATTGTCCCAAGGGAGATAGATTGTTTTTTACCATAGCCAATATCCTCCACAATCAAAACTACCATGCAAGCATTAACACATGCACACATGTAAATTTTACACACACACTTCATGTATTCCAATTTTTAAAAAGTTCATAATTTAAAAACTCTTTCAATCCTTTCCGAAAATTAACCTTAAAAGTGGTTCCTTAAAATTAAAAATATTTTAAGGGATTTTTTTTGTTTTTAATGTAAGAAAATTGTGACTCACTCTACCTAGCTTTTAAAATCAACTCAGCTAAAGCAATTGTTATCTCTGAAAAATCAACTCACCAAACTTGTAAAAACTAAAGAAATAGCTCCTAAAATAATGGAATTAAGTTCCAAAATCAACTTAACCCTTAAATTAGTGGCATTATTTTAACCACCTACTCCGTTTTCTAAAAGACTCATTATAACTTGGATCTATCCACTATCTTTCTAAAACAATGGAAGTAATGGGATTCACTTTTTAAAATTCCAACCATGTCAAAATTTCAATATTTATCAACAATTTTAAAAAAAATAACTTATTGATTTAGATGGAAAAAAAACATTAAAAAAATATTGTTATCAATGGGACTTGGGGGTTAAATGTTCATGGCTATTTTTTATGGTTGATTTTCAATTCCGTATTTACTCTATCATGATTCCTTTGTGATTTATGTTGTTATTTTATTTTGTTGTAAAATTGTAAGTCATGTTTTGTTATAAATTTTGTAAGTCATGTTGTTATGTTCTAGGATGCTTCAATTTATTACAATGTCATTACATTGTGCTATATAGAACACTAGCATTAAAAGAATTGTGTTTCGTTTCTAAAAAGTTGGGCAACTCGTGAAGTTGTTTTGTTGGATGTTTTGTCATCCTTCTCTTTTCCTTTATGTGCATGAGTTTGATTATTTTAAGAAAATCACAAGAGATTATTGTCTTTGATGTTGGATCAAAGGTTCAAAAGTTTGTTCATGATAACTAAGTAAAGTATCTAGGTTATGAAAATGCTTATATTTTGATTATTCAATATGATGAATATTCATTTTGTAAATATTCATAATATTCAAAATATCCATAATATTATTATTTATAATATTTTGACTATTATGAAAATGCTTATATTTTGATTATTCAATATGATTCATTATTACAAAATGTTGATGCTCATTATGCTTGATGAGGTTCTTCAAGTGCATAGCTTTTTCAGTGCATTTCCGAGAAAATACATTGTATCGAGATCTCAAATTGGAACGGGACATGGAATTCGGGTAGTTGGGACGTGGAATTCGGGTCGTTGGGACGTGGCATGCCTATCATCTTTTTTCTCTTCGGTTTGCCGGTCGTTAACGGCAAAGCAACCGGCCGTAGCCGGTGGAGGGGTTGGGAGGTGGGGGCGGGGGGCCCTGTTGCTGCAGCGCCGAGAGCTTCGTCGCAAAAGCGAAGGAGAAGAAGAAGCAGCTTCAACCGTCGAGCTTCGAGGCGAATCCTGGGGTTTGCACGATCTGTTGTTTACACTCGTCGTAAGCTCACGGCTTGTTAATATTTGGATGCATATCTGGCCTCCGTTGCTAGATCGGTTGCAATTTTTCTTTGATACCATCAAGGCGCGGGTGACCTGGGGTTTGTTTTTGGAATTTTGCAAAAATGGGGCTCACATTCACCAAGCTTTTTCAGAAGCTGTTTTCCAAGCGAGAGATGCGCATTCTCATGGTCGGTCTCGATGCCGCCGGTAAGACGACCATCCTTTATAAGCTCAAACTCGGCGAGATCGTCACCACCATTCCGACCATCGGTAAGCTCCCTGCTTCAATTTCTTTCCTCGTATTGTTGTTGGTGGAGGGGATGATGATAGAGGGCTTCTTTTGCGGAAGATCATTTTGTTCTTTCCATTCTTTTTCCTCTTTTACTCCCGGGTTGCGTGTATCGTCTGCTGCATTTCCAATTTGCGATGGTGTTTTCCTCCAGTCAAAGCATGACGGCAATAGTGTAGAGGAACCGGATCCAGAAGAAGTATGGAAGCCGGTAGTCGTCATGCCGAACTTCTCTCCAAATGATACGTGCCAACTTTTTCTACTAGATGACGAAAATGAGATTTTCGGTTTTTGAAATTCTCAGATCCTTTCTTTCTTTTTCCAGTTGAATCGAACAAAGTGTAATTTGTGGCCGCTGTGAAGCAACTACTGAAGAAGCCTCTATTTTCTTTCTGCTTAATTCATCGTCCATTAGTCTTTTGCTTTTTTTTCAACCACTGCTAGTTGTCGATCGTGGCAGCTAGTCACAGCTATTCGTGATGGAAGCGATGGTCTGACACTTTGTGAGTGGCACTCATAAGGTGATGGCCATCCTGATGCTTGTCATGTTAGGTTTAGGTATGCTGGAACTGACAGAATGCTTTCCTTACATAATTATGGAGTCTTCTCTGCAATCTTATAGATATGTCATCTCTACAATCATGCAGTGTGTGTGCTCTCACTAATTTCCAAATCCAGGGATGCCTGCAGTGGTGTTGGTTATTATGGCCTGGTTAGATTTCAACAGTAGGACTAGCAGGTTCTGTTGTCAGGGATTGATTAGTGGTTGTTGTGGTAATCCAAGTGCATGTCTGTCTTCCCTGAATCATCTCCTGTGATTCTTTTACCATTGAATGGTGTCAATGTACCATACCTACTAGGGTTCCTGCATCTTCTAGATGGCTTTAAGGAAGCTGGCTTTGACTGTTGATCTGAAAACTTTATTGTATTATCTGTGGAGGAGTTTCAAGGTTTCAATGTGGAGACTGTGGAGTACAAAAACATCAGCTTCACAGTTTGGGATGTAGGAGGTCAAGATAAGGTAATAACAACCTGTGGCTTTTCTCCTTTCACATCTACCTGCTGTCCTGTGATCTGTTGGACATTCTGGTGTGGGCATCAAAGCCACTTCAAAGCCACACCCTTGCTGTGTCATATCATCCAGACATTTGAAAAATATTTGTCAGCACTTCATTCTTGCTCAAGTAGTGTGGTTCATAGTGATGTGATGTTGAAGTCTGAGCACTTTGGTGTAGACAATTTCATGAGGGCATTCTGGATGATGCTATTGATGTCATGACAATCTTTGAACAGATTCGGCCATTGTGGAGGCACTACTTCCAAAATACACAGGGGCTGATCTTTGTGGTAGATAGCAATGATAGAGATCGTATTGTGGAGGCAAGAGATGAGTTGCACCGGATGCTGAATGAGGTACTTCAAAATTTCCCCTCCTAGGTAAAGTTCCAGTGGGGTGGAGATGTGTTTGGACAAACTTCAAAGCACTTTAGGGACAATTTTTCTCTGTGCATGACTTTGAGGAGCCTGCATGCAGCCCACTTGGTGTGTATGTAAAGGATCCAGATAGTTTTAGCTGAATATGAGGAAATGTTATTTCAATGAATTTGATGATGCTGAGTTTTTTTCATAAGGATGTAAGTCCCTAAGAGGTTAGATTAGGGAATGAAGCTGGAGGGCTGCATAGGTGTTCATTGTATTGAGACCTAATTTGTTGTCTGGGTTGCTACAGGATGAGCTGCGTGATGCAGTTCTCCTTGTTTTTGCCAACAAACAGGATCTGCCAAACGCCATGAATGCTGCTGAGATCACTGACAAGCTTGGCCTCCACTCCCTGCGTCAACGGCATTGGTATATGCAGGAACCTCTTCTCCTAATATTTGTTTCTTTGCAAGTTTAATAAAGTTGTGGATAACCCCAGGCAATAGATGACTCACCTTTTTCTGATAAGATAGTAGTGTGTTGCATGGACCCAATGGAGGTGTGACATATGTGTCGCATTTTCTATATTCATTTAGATTCTATTTCTCACACTTTCTTTTGCTATGTATGTTGCCAGGTATATCCAGAGCACATGTGCTACTTCAGGGGAGGGATTGTATGAAGGTCTTGACTGGCTTTCAAGCAACATTGTGAACAAGGTAAGTTCCAGATTTTGTGTGAACTTCTAGCTTTCATCCAAGTCTTGATTGCAAGGAAATACTTTGATCATGGTAAGTTTTTCTTGTCACTTTTTCCACAATAGAGACACTGACATTTGATATATGCTTTGCAGGCTTGATGTTTGTTATCCAAAGATGATTGAAGAATGTGTTCTTTGGAACAACTTTAATGGTTGACGAGCTGGTACCATTCCATATGCCTTCTGTACCAGCTGGTAATTTTGCAACTATGTGATAACCCACTGCCCTGTAGGAGTTCAGAATTAATCAATGAAATCTGTCTGCCTGTATATTTCTTGATCTGTGGTTACTCTTCTGTATTTGGAAAGTTGCCAAATTGCATCAGAGGCATATATAGTCCTAATCCAATCAGCTGAAGACCTGGAAGGAATCACATCCATAGACTTTTCGTGGACTATGATGAGTAACTAACTACTGCTGTCAAATTCTTCTCTAAAGATTTTCCTGTAAGATCTACTGGTTTTAATTGTGTCACATGTTACTGAAGTTCTCTTCACAATTTTAAAAGACACATGCCACTGTAAATGCAGTAGCCTGCAAGCTGACTTCCATGTGCATCATCTTGATTCACTGTTTGTTGGTGTCCAAAATCTGTATTTGAGGGATTGAGTGGAACCATGAGAGAACGGTTCCGCTGCTTAAGCTTGTTATATTGTTGAGTTCTGCCTGCATATTATATAGTTCATAGTTGGTATCCAGTGACGTTGTGCAAATGAACCGATTCCCTTAGTCAAGGTCAAGGTCTACAAAGACAATGTTAGTTTGTCCCTAGTTTCATAAGTCGATAATTAGTCTATGAATACTGAAGAAGATTCAAAAGACACAAGTATAAACGCAGGATTTTATTTTTTTGGGTCATAATTGAAGCTGGCATGATTGTAAGTAATCCTTTTCCTGACATAGTTATATGATATAAATGCTAAGTACATTTGCAAGTATTATTTTCATTTCAACTTTCAAACATGGGATTTATTTTTATGTGTAGCAATTTTGTTTTGTTTTAGGGATGTTATTCATCCCAAGATTAATACCAATTTTTTTATTACTTTTGCCTCACTTCTAGGGATTGAAAACCTCCAAAATCATTTAAAATTTTTTTTTTTTCTTTTTGAAAAAAATTCACCAATAAAAATACATTCCGGTGTGATGGTAGGAAAAGTCATTTGGAAGTTATCACTAAACAATTTTCTTTTGTAGGATTGAAGGTTGTTGGAAATTTTGTAATCTGCCCAAAGAAATTCTTTATTATCTTTTGATGGATATTGTCAACATTGTGTAAGTGAATGAACTAGTTAAAACTAAATTTTAAATGACATGTAAAAATAATTTATTGTCAATTTATGTATCACAAATTCACCCTCTCAAGAATTATTGCAGAAATGGTATGAGAAGCACAATGCAACTACTCACAAACAAACATTAAAACACATTCTAGGATCTCAATAATATGTATGTATTCACTTGAAAACTAGTTGTGTTTGCCCCATACATGTTTGATAAAACCTAAAATCATCCATGCATGTCTAGTATCTTAGGGCGATAATAAAATTTCATAACATAAAAGTAACAACGATACAAACAAATTAATCAATTAAAAATCAATTTCATTATGATTTTTTGTTATTAAATCTTGATCAAAGCCTTATTGAAAATTTTAAAATAACATCAAAAAAATTTTAAAACATTTATATCTCAAAAAAAATTACATTAAAAATTTAATTTACTTTAAAATTGACGTGTTTCATTTTAATCAATTCTTGCATAATCTTTAAAATCAAAATTTCAAGAATCTCATTTTAATAAGATTTAAAGGCATTGAAGCTAATTATTTGTATATTTATCCAAAAAAATTCATTTAAAAAATCAGTCATATGAATTTTTAAAATATTTCATAGTGATATGAAACCTCATGATACAAAAAGGCAAGTGACAACTCAAAAAATAAAATGATATAGAGGCATGATTAAATTAGTTGCCCAACATTCATATTTTGAAGGAAACCAAACAAGCAGATGGGTAGACATCAAAACAACCCATCAATTGGATGGGTGCACCCAAAATCTATACATGTGTGTCCATTAGCTTGGGGCATTAAAAAGAAACAACTAAAAAATCCAATTAAAACACTCTAAAATGTTCAAAATAAAGGTGAAAATTCCAATTTCTATCCATATAGTAATCAATAATTTGTGAGCTTTTTAGGGGGGAAAAGAAACACACAAGTCAAACTCCAAACTGCATAAGTTCTTATAAAACCACATGAACGAAAGCATATCATTAAGATGACATTATGAAACACGCTAAAAAGCAATGTCCAAAATTGCACCTTCAACAAGATTGTGACTTTGACAATTGAACAATCAACAAAACCATGAATCATGCAAGCAACTAAATCAACAAACAACCAGAGCATGGCCATTCGGAATGCATGTACCAAAAAGGCTTGAACCTCAGTTTATGGATTTTGTACATAGTGGTGTAAATTAAAAATAGCAAATCATTGTCAACTTTTTTCCATTATAAAATAAAAAATTTGAAATTAAAAAAACATTAAAATTTATTCACATAATTAAAGACCTTGTGTGCTCTTTTGAAATTCAAAATCTTCACAAACTTGTTGAAGGAAGGGTTTTAGGGTTCAAGGTTCAATGATTAATCCAGTGTTGGGCAACTCCCTCTTTTAGAGAACTTGGAACCCGTGGGTCAGGGTAGGGTATATGTAATACTCCTTAAAATACCCTTAACATGGGCCTTAAGAAATTCAAAGAACCTACCCTAAATGCCAGTTCTTTGAAAATTTTGAAAAACTGGGAACAAGAAGTAGACTACTTTTGGTTTTGAAAAGAAAATTTTTAATTTATTAAAAAGAAAAGAAAAAAAAAAAAACACCCAAAACCTTGAGTTTCATGATTTGGAATTTTTTTCAAAAACCTGAACCAGAGATTTATTGATTTTCTTAAAATTCTCAAAAACCCGAAAGTGAAGGTTATCAACAAAATCAAAGAACCGCACAAAACTGGTTTGAAGGGGCTAAACCCACCAACATTTGAAGCCTAGGAAGGAAGCAAAGATGACACTTTGAGAGTGAATTTTTTGTTTTCCATTTTGAGATTTATTAATTAATTTATTTATTTATTTAGTTTTTTTTTGAGAGCATTAAAAGTGTGTCTCCATTTATCTCAAAATTACATTGGACCTTTTTTTCACCCCCATAAATGTGGCAATTGGGGTGTTCTTAGGGTCATGAGTAAGCTTGGTAGTTGGAACCTCATGATGATCTCGTATGTAATTTTTATTACACAATTTACAACAACAAAAGGCTTGTTAAACAAGGGTCATAAAATCACACTTTGGCCTTGCCAATTACATTGAAAAGTATCTTAAGGCAAAAGAAAGAAGAAAATTTTATGGAAACTCAAATATTTCACCATGCAAAAATATAATCGTCAAAAAAATGCTCTGAAAAAAAAAAACCAAAATCCTTCAAGATATTATTATAACTCTATAATAACTAATCTCAAGTTTCAAACACAAGCCAAAATACCATCTTTCAAAAATCCTCATATAAAAATAGACTTATTATTTATTAACTAGGGCCAAAATCCCTTAAGCTACTTATTATACTCTATAATGAATCTAAACTCAATACCCTTAGTACGTTGGCCAATTTGACACTAATTATATTATTTTTAGAAATGTTGAAATTTTCAGAAATTATTTCTTTCAAATCAAAAAATATAATTTGTGAAGGAAAATAATGGATATTTAAAAAGTATTCCTCTTTGTTGAAATGAATTTTTCAAAAATTAATTAATTATTCGACAAACATGTGTTGAAATGGCCAAGGTACTTACTACTACGGTATCTCTAATGTACACTTTCCAACACAAACAATGGATGATTATCGTTAGGATTCCCGGGTTTAGGGAACATTCATTCATTAACTAGTATGGATTTAAGTTAAGAGAAAATAGTCAAAATCATTTTGAAGTAAATTGCAATTCAAAAGAAAAAGGGAAAAAAAATCCCATTTAGAAAAATTCATCTAAAAGAAAAAAAAAAAAGGAAATTAAGAGAAACAAAAAAAAAAAGAGGAAAAAAATTCCCATTTTTATGAAATAATTTTTTTAAAAAGAAAAAAAAACCATTTCAAGAAATAAAGAAAAACATTCAGAAATTCAGGACATGGTTGATGTCATTTGACCTCATGTTACCTCCATGGTATTGTAACTTGATTAGGGTAGGTAGCTCATGTCCCATGGTACTGTAACTTGCTTAGGCTAGGTTTAGCTCATGTCTCTTTGTACTGTAACGTCCGTAGGATAGGTAGCTCATGTCCCATGGTACTGTAACTTCATTAGGCTAGGTAGCTCATGTCCCATGGTAATGTAAATTTCCTTAGGCTAGACAGCTCATGTCCCATGGTATTGTAAATTTCATTAGGCTAGATAGCTCATGTCCCATGGTATTGTAATTTCATTAGACTAGATAGCTCATGTCCCATGGTATTGTAATTTCATTAGGCTAGATAGCTCATGTCCCATGGTACTGTAACTTCGTTAGCCTAGTTCATGTCCCATGGTAATTTCTTTAGGCTGGCTCATGTCCGATGGTAATTTCTTTAGGCTAGCTCATGTCCCTCACTTCTAAAGGGGGTAAGAAAACAGAAGTTTTTTACTTTTACTTTCACACCACATCGAGTTACCTACGTTTTCTTTTTCTTTTCTTCTGGGACCAACCCTGGCGGCCGGCGGGTTTGTCCCCCGGTCGCCAGAGAGGATCGAAGAGCGACCGGAGGACGGCCGTGCGGCCCCGCCCGCCCGCCCGCCGCGCAGGCAGGCAGGTTCTCGAGCTTCCTTCCTCCGTCTCCTCTCTCTCTCTCTCTCTCTCTCTCTCTCTCTCCTCTTCCTCTTTCGTCGTCGCCGGTTCTGGTTTTTTTTTGTCTTGGTGTTGGGTATTTTTGGATTCTGGTGGGTTTGTTTCTGCGGAAATACAGTTCTTGAGTATTGGGTCTGCAGCGATCGATCAATCTTTCCCACATTTGCGGATTTCTTTAGTTTTTGAATCCTCTTGCTGCTCTTGTTCTGGCTGGCTGGCTGGTGGCTGGCTGGTTGTTTGTGGGCTACTGCTGGAGCTCCAGTTTTTTCCTTTTGGCTTTTTTGTTTTGTTTTTTTTTTTTTTGTTTTTGGTTTGGGGTTTTGGGGGTTTTTTTTTTCCTCGTTCAGAGCTTCTTTTGGTAGCTTGCAAGCTCCAATGGTGGATGGAGGTCTTCGTTTTGTATCTGTAATCTTTTTTCAGGTTTTTAGGGTTCATGATCTCATGATCCCTGACAATTGCTAATCTTCATTACTGGACTGATGATGATGAGTCCTTTAGAGTTCTAGATTTTGATTTTGGTAAGGTTTTCTTTTTGTTCTTTTCTCTCTGGGGTTTGGGGGAAGATGAATGTTGCTGTGAAGCGAGCGCATGATGAAACCAAAGTCATGGAGAACAGCAAGCCTTTGCAACAACAGGGAGGAGGACAGCAGCAGCAGCAGCAACAGAATCAGCAACAGCAGCATCAGCAGCTGATGATGGTGGATGCAGCAGGGGGGGAGAATGCGGCAGAAACCAGGCCTAGCAAAGTGGCGCGCCATGAGAGAGAACAAGGGGAGAGTAAACAAGGGCACGAGGCAATCCCTGTTTTTCACAAGCGCGAAGGAGCAGCATCTTTGGAGTTGGGAGGAGGAGGAGTTCGGGGGGAGGTGGCGGCTATTGGGTTGGGGAGGGAATCGAAGCAGATGAAGGTGCAACAGCACCAGCACCAGCTCAGGGATTTTTCTGAGGACAAGGAGTTTCTGAATGATGAGAAAATCAAGCATGATGTTGCACAAGGTATGCGGGTTTCAGGAAAGGGGTTAGGGGAGGAGGGGATGGATTTGAGCATGGAAGGAGGCAGTGTGGAGATTCGATCTATGAAGGTGCAGCAGCAGCAGGAGAGTAGTAGGGGTTTTGTTCAAGAAGCAACAGAGGGTGGTGGTGGCAACATAGTAGGTCCAATTCCTGAGGTTCTGACAACTAGGAAAAGCCCTCTTGAGCAGCAAGAGGGCAAGCTCTGGGAACTGCAGGAGGCTTCAGGAGAGAACAAGGTTGATGGTGGGAAGAAAGAAGAGAGAGAGAAAGAAGAAAAGAAGGAAAAGATGACGGAAGAAAAGGCACAAAGGGAGAGGAATGACAGAAAATTGGAGACCACCACACATCTTGTTCAGCAGCAGCAGCAGCAGCATCCCAATCTGTTGGAGCAAAAGGGATCTGAAAGAGATGAGAAGGATAGGGATCGGGAGAAGATAGAGAAAGAAAAGGACAAGGACAAAGTGCTGCGTGAGAAGAGCAGCTTCTGGGGACGTGATAAAGGGAAGGGCACACATGGGGACAAGAGAGACAAGAGAGACAAAGAAGAAGACAAGGAGCAGTTGAATCATCGAAAGGAACAACAACTTCTTCATGTGGATCAAGAAGAGAGAGGAGGAGGTGAGAAAGAGGAGATGATGATCAATGCCATAATCAAAGATCAAGAGCTCGATAGAACATCAAGAGGAGACATTGAAGAGCGAAAACCTATTATTGCCAAGGAAGGGCGAGAGACCACAAGAGAGAGAGAAAGAGAGAAGGAGAGAGAAGAGGAGGTGGTAGACGGAGAGAAGCAAAGAAAACGGATGTGGGAAGCTGAGAAGGATAGGCAATCCGGTGGCCGTGGGAGCCCTAATGGAGAGGCAACAATGGGAGAAAGACACAAAGACAGAGACACATCTGTTGTTAATCATAACGTGCAACAACGCAAGCGATTGCTACGGCCCCGTGGACACTCTACTCCTGCAACCAGAGAACTTCGCTCACACCCTGCCATCAAGGAGACTGAAGGGTGAGTATCAGATTTTTGTAAATCCCTTGATCTGCTCCATGTTTATCATGCTCAAGAAACAAGTTGCCATTCTTTCGTTCTCTGAATATTTCCTTCACTTCCAAAACAATTCCTCAACCATCTTGAAGCTTATTGATATTGTTCCTCTGTTCAGCAGACTGCTAACTGGGATCTTGTGGGGGTTGTTTTTTTATGTTTCTGTGTTGCAGGACAATGCAAGGTTGGTGACACTATTCATTGCTTCTTGTATCATAAGTGGGTGTTCTGCATTTCGTTGGATCTCAAGTCTCTATTGCCTTTTTTTAAGCCAGACCTATATATATTCTTGGATTGAGAGCATGGAGAACTTTGCAGTATGCTTGTGAAGATATCAAAAGTTTGTAAGCAACTGCAGTTTTCAGAAGCACAGAGGTAGAGATGCGATGTTTTGGGGAAACCATTGTGGGATGCAAATCAATACAGAAGCATGGAATTGGTAACCAAACTTTAGGGGTTTAGAATTTTCCAAGCGTGTTGTTGCATCAGAGATATGTTCAAGAAGAAGACTCTATGCTAGGATCTTGACCCATCTTTGTATCTAGATTTCTTCTTTTCATGCAGAACAATTTGTTCAGGTCTGAGAAAATTCACAGTCACAGGCATGTGAAGAAGCTCTACAATGATTTTGCATATTGGTGTGGAGTTTCTATGTTGGGTTTAGATGTGCTAGTGCTTTTTGCTTAATCCATTCGAGGAAAAAAAGAACTTCATGATGGATTCTGCATATGATGTTGGGTATTGAATGTTGGCAAGCCAGGACGATCTGAGAGCTCAGCTTTATTATATCGAATTGGAGAAGGGATGCCAGAGCTGACAAAGCTTCGGAAGGATTATGATGCTAAAAATGCAGCTACAGTAGCAGCAGAGAGCAACATCCCAAGCAATGCTGGCCTCACTGTTGAAATTCGCATTCCTGCAGACTTGGCCACCACTTCCAATCGCCAGGTATTTTGCCATCTGCTGCAAAATCAATTTTATGTGGTACAACTTTTTCATTCTTAAGAGGGAATGAGCATTTGCAGCTAAATCTAATTATTTTGAAATTGTCATTCTTGTTCACCCCTATTTCTCGCAGATCCGAGGACGGCAGCTGTGGGGCACAGATGTCTACACAGATGATTCTGATATTGTAGCAGGTAACATAGATCAGCATGGATATGAGTCCATTGACACACCTAGATTACTCTTCCCTGTCCAAATATCATTTACATACAGATGCTGTTGCTCAGTCAAAAGGAGATCTTTGTGAAAGTTCTTGACTTGGGTTTTGTCACACTCACAAAATGCTACTTATTTGTTTACCCACAACTCTGGGTTTGGTCGAATGCAGTTCTGATGCACACAGGTTATTACACTCCAACAGCAACTCCTCCACCACATTCTGTTTCAGAGCTTCAGGCCACAATTCAGATTCTTCCACCTCAAGAGAGTGCGCTTCTACCCTCTGTATCTTATGTCACAATTTTTGACCATGCCCAAACATGTGTAGAGATTGCTACTGTCTTCTGTTGTGTGTAGGATACAGCAATGTGAGATTGGGAAGTCCTTACTCCCAGCTTGTACTAAATTGCAGACAGGTTCATTTTATTATGTGCAGCATACACATCAATGCTCAGAAACAGTCTCAGGTCTCGTGCATGGGGAGGGGGAAGTGGGTGCAGCTACAGAGTAGAAAGCTGCCGGATCATCAAGGTGGGTGTTGAGCCCTTTTTAGGAATATAGAAGCCTCCTTGAAACCAGCAGTGAGGAGAGAAGTTGGTCACAGTGAATATGCAATGCAAGCACTTCCCATGTTGCTGTGTGAGACATGGAGTTTTCAGAGGTGTAGAGGTCAAGCAGATATCCTTCATTGTGAAGGGTGGTGATATATTGCAGACACCAGGCTAAGAGTGGTATGCATGGCAGTTGAGGATGTTGATGTTTTGACATGGCGATGAATGAATGGTTTTCCAGACAGGAGGTGGCAGCATAGAGCTTGAGCCTTGTTTGACACGGACACCTGCTGTTGCCCCAACCCTTGCCCCTGCTGCCTCAGAACGGACTGTTACCACCAGAGCTGCATGCTCCGTATGTAGCCTGTCATGTGCTCCTGTTCTCCTCTGTTTAGACTGCTTATTCACATGGACAGTTTGATGAGTATAGATAAGCTTCCTGCAACTCCTGGCAATGGAATCAAGTTATCAGAAAAGCACGATAGACATGGAGACCTTGACCATGGTAGACAGTAGACACACCATTTTTTTGTCTTGCATACAGAAACCTTGTGTTGTTTTATGTTTTCCAAGTAGGGCACAGCATGGTGGGTTCAGGGTAACTGAACAGTGGGTTATTGACTGACACAAAGGGACTTATGATCTACAGAATGCATACCTACAGCAACGACTTGTGCGTGAAGTGACAATCCAGTACAATCTTTGCAATGAGCCATGGTACAGTACATCTGTCCTTCCCACCCTAAAATTTTCCTTAACTTATTCCACTTGTGGGTCTTGCTGTAAGTTCTTTGGCATATACCTTGTTGATTTGTGGTTTTGCTTTTGTACCCATGTGCTGTTTGCTCCCCCCCCCTAATCTGCATGGTTAGATCCTAGTCTCAAAACTCAGGTTTTCTTCAACAATGTCTTGTGTGAACAGGTTGAAGTACAGTATGAGCATTGTTGCTGATCGTGGATTGAAAAAGTCACAATACACCTCTGCCCGACTGAAGAAGGGTGATGTTCTTTATGTGGAGACTCATAGGCATCGGTATGCATTGTCTTCTCTTTGAACTCCATTGCATATCCACGGAGACTAAGTTTAGGAACTCTTTTTGGCACTCAAATTGGCTTTTCCTTCCGGGGAGATGTATAGCCAAATAAATTTTTCCCTGCATAACGGAAGTAATGTTGGCAGTTATGAATTGGCATATTCTGGTAATGGAGCAACATGCAATGGTGCGACAGCAGGTGTGGCCACTGCCACATCTGCACCCCCTCAACCCTCTGGTGCTCCAGAGAAAACGAAAGAGAAAGTGGGCTCCTCAGAGAGAGCCCCAGGCAAGGGATATGGTGCCCACAATGGAGAGAAAGCACATCTAGACAGCCATGCTCACAATGGAGAGAAGAGCTCCCAAGGCCATGGCACCAAACCTCATAACGGAGATTCATGTGAACGGTACAGGTGGTCAAGGTGCAAACGGCCTTTGCCACTGTCCTCCATGCGCATCACAGGGATCCCTTCACCACCAGACAATGTCGAGGTTAGCTTGTTTCCTGCTCTTGTTACTCTTCTGTAGTGTCATGTTGTTCATCCTTTTTGGCAACAGAAATTGTATCAAGTCTACCCATCCCAAAGTACCTCAGAGTTGCAGAACTTAGAACTCGAACGAGGCAGTGACCCCCAGATTTGAATGTTCCTTGCTAGCTCAAAACTGTCCAAGAGGGAGATGTCTTTATGAATTATTGTTGGAAGATGCACTGATTCTTGTCATCCTTTTTTTGGGTTCGTCTTGAAATGACATAATGTTTTAAACCTTCAGATTGTTATTGTTGAGTTTTCTCTGCAATGTCACAGATTGGAATTGAAAGATGTGTTTTTGTGCAGGTGCTACAGGACGGGTTGGCTTGGGAAGAGGTCAAGTGGTCACCAACAAGTGTGTGGGTGCGGGGTACAGAGTACCCACTCGCCAGAGCACAATTTCTGTCTCCCCATGTAGAGGACTCAGATGATTAAGGTTGTAAACTCAAAAAATACTACTCTACCCATGTCCTCTTTTCATCCAGTTTATAGTCAAAATTGGTGCAAAAACACAGTGAGATGAACGATGCATGAGGGTTTAATCATGTGTGACAGTTCTGATGTCCATGAATGCAAATTGAAATGAGCTTGCAAAGAATTCATAGGGTGATCCATTCAGTTGGTCTCTTAGCTAGCACCGATTCATTTGAACCACCAGAGATTGTTTTGATTTCCTCATGTCTCAGTAGCTTGATATTTACTATGCAGGATGCACACACTCAGACTGCCCTTGTGTGAATACCCGGTTTTTGGATCAATGGAGCCGATTGATCACTGTTTTCATCCTGAATTTTTCTTTCATCCCCAGTTTTTGAAAAACTGGGCCTCAGTACCCCCAATTTGGGGCTCTTTATGGAGAACTCTATTGCCCTGCTCATTTGCCCTAATCTAAATCTCCTATTCCACCTCTGCTAATCAAGCTTTTGTTGTGTATACCTACTTTGGCTAAGTGGGTAGGAGATCTTCCCTCTAAAATTTTTATTGGCTCTCCCCATATGGAGGAGACTAGGTGTGCATTGGTGTAGGATTTGGGCAGAAAATTTTGGCTCAAATTTGACCCAATGTGTGAGTGACATGTGGGTCATAATGTGTGCATATGATTCATGCCCATGTTTCACAGAAGACTGAAGTGCATGCATCTAGATGAGAAGTTCTAGATCCTTCCAAATGGAAGTTTTTAATTTCAAGTTCGAAGAAATTTCATTTTTTTAATCAAAATTTTATTTTCAAGTTTAAAATTTGAACAATAAAAGGACAGAGTCATTATGTAATAGAGTTGTCAGTAAAGTAAGAAAAACACAGCATCAGAACCCTGAGTTTGAGTTTGGTCATACACAGGATGAGATTAAAAAAAAACCTGCAAAAAAGTACATTAGCATTCAACCCGGGGGGGTGGG
>Ga0116227_10008113_pt1 | contig 20013 bp, 17 predicted proteins | sample S1TSphgellanicum_FD_89693 | JGI IMG/M metagenome (GOLD analysis project Ga0116227, IMG submission 89693) | Host-associated microbial communities from peat moss isolated from Minnesota, USA - S1T2_Fb - Sphagnum magellanicum MG | ecosystem: Host-associated > Plants > Peat moss > Unclassified...
GGAGGCTCCGAAATCAACGAGCGAGGTGGCCTGCTGCGCGTTCAGCCCCCAGTCGAGTGCGCCGACCAGGGTCTTCACCACGTACTGGATGATGGTCGCGCCCCCGGGCGAGCCGGTGCCCATGAGGAAGTCGCCGCGCGAGCCGTCGCTGGCCTTGGCGAACACCAGCGTGGGCGCCATGGAGCTGCGCGGACGCTTGAGCGGCCCCACGCGGTTGGCGATCGGGCCCGAGGCATCGGACGGGGCCGCGGAGAAGTCGGTCAGCTGGTTGTTCAGCACGAAGCCACGGGTCATGTGGAACGAGCCCATGGAGCTTTCTACCGTGGTGGTCATGACCACCACGTTGCCGTACTTGTCGACGATGGTGAAGTGGGTCGTGCCATGCTCCTCGGTGGTGTCGATGCCGGCGGGGACGATGTTGGTGAAAGTGCCGGCCACGGCCGTGCCCATGCTGCTGTCGAACCGGATCAGGTTGGCGCGCCCGCGCAGATAGGTCTTGTCGACCATCGCGTCGATGCCGCCGCCGGGCAGGGGCACGAAATCGGTGTCGGCCACGTACTTGTCGCGGTCGGCATAGGCCAGGCGGTTCGCCTCGCTGACGAGGTGCACCCCCATGACCGTGGGCTTGCCGCCTTCCAGGTCCAGCGCCGTCGGGGCGTGGCCGGCCATGTAGAAGTTTTCGAGGATGCCGAGGGACTGCGCGACCGCGATGCCGCCGGACGACGGCGGTGACATGCCGCAGACCCAGTAGGCCCGGTAGGTGGTGCACACCGGCGTGCGCCGCTTGGCTTGGTAACCCGCCAGGTCGCTCAGCTCCGTCAGGCCGGGCGTGATGGTCGAGGTGGTGGTGGCGCCGCCGCTGGTGATCTTGATCTTGTCCACGATCGACTGCGCGATCGGGCCGGTGTAGAAGGCATTGGCGCCGCCCTTGGCGATGGCGTCCAGCGTATCCGCGTAGGCCGGGTTCTTGATCAAGGTGCCAAGGGTCTTGGCGCTGTAGTCGGCATTCAGGAAGTAGGCGGTCGCGTCAGCGTCCAGGAGCAGGCTGGTGCGGTTGCTGCTGATCGCGTCGGCCATGCGTCCGCCGATCTTGTGGCCGTCGCGGGCCAGCTTGATGGCGCCGTCGAACAGGCCGCCCCAGGCCAGTTTGCCATGGTCCTGGTAGGCCAGCTCCAGCATGCGCACCGCCCCGGGCGTGCCGATCGAGCGGCCGCTGCGGCGCGCGCTGGGCACTGGCAGGGTCATCTGCGCAGGGCTGATGTGGCGCAGGTAGTCTTCGGTCGCCGCCGCCGGCGCGGTTTCACGGCCGTCGTAGGCCTGCACGGCCTCGGTGGTGGCGTTGTAGTGCAGCATGAAGGCGCCGCCCCCCAGCCCGGAGGACTGCGGCTCCACCAGGCCCAGAACGGCCTGCACGGCAACGGCGGCGTCCACCGCCGTGCCACCTCGCTTGAGGATCTCGCAGCCGGCCTGGGTCGCCAGCGGGTTGGCCGTCACCACCATGTAGGTCTTGGCGTAGGTGACCGTCTTGCCGGTGCGGTAGCCGGACGCGGGTTCGGGCGCGGCGGGATCTCCGGGATCGCCCGAGCCCACCACCACGCTGCCGGTATCGGTCCCCTGCTGGCAGGCCTCGGCCTCCGGTGGCACAGGATCGGTGGTCGCAGTCGCCCTGCTGCCAAGGCAGACCACCAGGGCCAGCAGCGACACCGCAGCCGGCACAAGGCAGCGCATTCAGTGCTGCAGGATCTTGTTGAGGAAGTCCTTGGTACGCGCCTGGCGGTTCTCGGGGTGATTGAAGAACTCGTCCTTGGAGCAGTCTTCCAGGATCTTGCCGCCCACGTCCATGAAGATCACGCGGTTGCTGACCTTGCGCGCGAAACCCATCTCGTGGGTCACGCACATCATGGTCATGCCTTCGTTGGCCAGGCCCACCATCACGTCCAGCACCTCGCCCACCATCTCGGGGTCGAGCGCGGAGGTCGGCTCGTCGAACAGCATCACGATCGGGTCCATGCTGAGCGCGCGGGCGATCGCCACGCGCTGCTGCTGGCCGCCGGAGAGCTGGCCCGGGAACTTGTCCTTGTGGGCGCTCAGGCCCACGCGGTCCAGCATCTTCAGGCCGCGCGTCTTGGCCTCCTCGGGGCTGCGGCCAAGCACCTTGATCTGCGCGATGGTCAGGTTCTCGGTCACGCTCAGGTGCGGGAACAACTCGAAATGCTGGAACACCATGCCGACGCGGCTGCGCAGCTTGGGCAGGTCGGTCTTGGGATCGTGCACCGCGACGCCGTCGACGGTGATCTCGCCCTTCTGGAAAGGCTCCAGCGCATTGATGGTCTTGATCAGCGTGGACTTGCCGGAGCCGGACGGGCCGCACACCACCACCACCTCGCCCTTCTTGATGTTGACGGAGCAGTCGGTGAGCACCTGCACCGGGCCATACCATTTGGATACGTTCTTGAGTTCGATCATTTGTTTCTCCACTCAGCGGATGATGGCGATTTTCTTGTGCAGGCGCTTGACCACGGAAGACAGCGCGAAGCAGATGATGAAATACACGATGGCGGCCAGCAGGTACGACTCGATCGGGCGGCCGTAGTTCTTGCCCGCCGTCTCGAAGCCCTTGAGCATGTCGTAGGCGCCGATGGCGTAGACCAGCGAGGTGTCCTGGAACAGGATGATGGTCTGCGTGAGCAGCACCGGCAGCATGTTGCGGAACGCCTGCGGGAGCACGACGAGCTTCATGTTCTGGCCATAGGTCATGCCCAGCGCCTGGCCCGCGAACACCTGGCCGCGCGGGATCGACTGGATACCGGCGCGCATGATCTCGCTGAAGTAGGCCGCCTCGAAGGCGATGAAGGTGATGGTCGCCGACCACTCGGCTCCGATCGAACGGCCGATCAGGAACGGCACCAGCAGGAAGAACCACAGGATCACCATCACCAGCGGAACGCTGCGCATGCCGTTGACGTAGATCATGGCCGGGATTTCCAGGATCTTGCGGCCCGACAGCCGCATCAGCGCCAGGATGGTGCCGAAGAAGATACCGCCCAGCGTGGCCGTCACGGTCAGGATGACGCTGAAGTAAAAGCCCTTGAGGACGAACTTGCTGATGAGGTCCCAGCTGTAGAAGGACAGGTCGAGATTCAGGTTCATGTCAATGCCCTCCCCCGACGCCGCCGGCCACGATGAAGCCCGGCACGCGCGAGCGCTTCTCGATGAAGGCCATGATGCGGTTGATGGCGAAGGCCGAGACGGCGTACAGCGCGGTGACGGCCAGATAGATCTCGATGCCGCGCGAGGTCTCTTCCTGCGCCTGCATCGCGAACATGGTCAGTTCGGCGATCGACACCGCGAATGCCACGGACGAATTCTTGAAGATGTTCATCGCCTCGCTGGTCAGCGGCGGAATGATGATGCGGTAGGCCATGGGCAGGATCACATAGCGGTAGTACTGCGGGGTGGTGAAGCCCAGCGCCATGCCCGCGTAGCGCTGGCCGCGCGGCAGCGCCTGGATGCCGGCACGCACCTGCTCGGCGATCCGTGCCGAGGTGAAAAAGCCCAGCGCGAGAACCACCAGGATGAAGCCGGGCACGGCCTTCATCGAAGGGATCATGGCGGGGATCACGTGGTACCACAGGAAAATCTGCACCAGCAAGGGAATGTTGCGGAACAGTTCCACCCAGGCATTGCCGAAGCGCACGGCCCAGGGGTTGTCGGGCAGCGTGCGCAGGATGCCGATGAGGGAACCGATGGCCAGGGCCAGGAACAGCGACAGGGCAGACACCGACACCGTCCAGCCCCAGGCGGACAGCATCCATTGCCAGTACGTAGGGTATTTGCCCCCAGGATCTTGCAGGAAGACTTCCCACTGCCAGTTCATTGTCATAGAGGCAGCTCCTCAACTGTTATCAGGTTTGTTGTGCAAAGCAAAATTCGTGCGATGGTGAACCAGCACCGGCCGTTTGTAAAGCTTTTGGATGCAGTTTAAACAAAAGCCCGCCACGAGAACGGGCGGGCTTTTGCGGCAAGCAGTCGCTTATTTCTTCAGGTAGTCTTCCACGGGCTTGTCGTTGGGGTTGGCCCAGGCAGCCTTGGTGGCTTCGCTCAGGGGCAGGCCGACACGGGTGTTGCGCGGCGGGATCGGCTGCATGAACCACTTGTCATAGAGCTTCTCCAGTTCACCGGTCTTGATCAGATCCTTGACGGTGTCATCGGCCAGTTTCTTGAAGGCCGGGTCGTCCTTGCGGATCATGATGGCGATGGGCTCGACGCTGAGCACTTCGCCGACGATCTTGTAATCGGCCGGGTTCTTGGAGGTGGCGATGTTGCCGGCCAGGATCTGGCCATCCATCACGAACGCATCGGCACGGCCCGACTCGAGCAGCAGGAAGCTGTCTGCATGGTCCTTGCCGAACACTTCCTTGAAGTCCACGCCGGTGGCGCGCTCGTTCTTGCGCAGCAACTGCACGGAAGTCGTGCCGGTGGTGGTGGCCACGTTGCGGCCATTGAGCTGGGCGATCGAGGTGATGCCGGAGTTGGCCTTGACCGCGATGCGCACTTCTTCCACATAGGTGGTCACGACGAAAGCGACGTCCTTCTGGCGCGCAGCGCTGTTGGTGGTGGAGCCGCACTCGATGTCCACCGTGCCGTTCTGCACCAGCGGAATGCGGTTCTGCGAGGTCACGGGCAGGAACTTCACTTCCAGCTTCTTGCCGACGGCCTTGTCGAGATTGGCGATGATGCGCTGGCACACGTCGTAGTGGTAGCCGGCGTACTTGCCATCACCCAGGGTGTACGACAGGGCGCCCGACGAATCACGCACGCCCATGGTGATGGAGCCAGAGGCCTTGACCTTGGCGATGGTGTCATTCGCCTGAGCGAATGCGCTGCCTGCGGCAACAGCGGTGATGGCCAGAGCCAACAAATGTTTCTTCATACAAATCTCCTTGTGGGTGAAGCGAAAGGTTGATGAACAATTGATTCTAGAGAGTCGGGTTTGCGGGATTACCCGCAAACCCCCGGGAAATAAAGCTAAAGCTTTCAGAACGGGACCTGATCGGTGGGGTATTTCCAAAAATCCTTCAGCAGATAACTCACCGGCAGATTCAAGGGCGTGTTGCCTGGCGGAATCGGCCTGGCAAACCATTTGTCGTAGATCGGGTAGATCTCGCGGCTCGTGATGAGGTGGCGCATCTCCTCATCCACCACCTTCTTGAATTCGGGATCGTTCTTCGGCAGCATGATGGCCAGCGGCTCGGTGGTCATGAACTTGCCCACCACTTTCAGGGCTGCGGGATTCGGCCGGTTGGCCGCCAGCCCATACAGCAGCACGTCATCCATCAGGAAGGCGTCGGCCTCGCCCTTCTCCACCATGCTCACGGCACGCGAATGGTCGGGTGCCTCCAGGATCGTGATGTTCAGCAGCCGCTCGCGGTTGGCCTGTTCGGCGGCCTTCAGGGGCGTCGTGCCTCTGGTCGACACGAGCTTCCTGCCGGCAAGGTCTTCCACGCGCTCGATCGTGCTGTCGGCGCGGACCAGCAGGCGCGCGCCCGTGATGAAGTGCGGAATGGTGAAGCCGACCTTCTCGCGCCGCTCGGCGTTGTTGGTGGTGGAGCCGCATTCGAGGTCGGCCTTGCCCTGCTCGATCAGCGCGATGCGGTTGGCGGGCGTGACCATCATGAACTCCACCGGCACGTTCTTGACGCCAAGCTTCTTGCCCACCGCCTCGGCGATCTTCAGGCACAGGTCCACGGCATAGCCCATGGGCCGCTTGTCATTGGCATCGACATAGGAGAACGGGATGGAAGATTCGCGATGCGCGATGACCAGCTTGCCGCCGCCCTTGACGCGCTCCAGCACGCCCTGCGCATGGCAAGCGGCCGCGCCGCCCAGCAGCGCAAGCACTCCGATCCATCCCCAACGTGGTGCAATCATTTCAAGTTTCTTCCAACGGAATCTACAGTTAAGCAGCCTTCGTGCCTGGGATGGAATCCGCCGGTGGATCATGCCGCCGATGGCTGCAGCCAGGGGCTCGCGCGCAGGTCCGTCACGGTCGGCCGCGAAACGCTGTTTTCGCTAGGAAACGCAGGTGCGGCGCGGGAGTGGGAAGACATGGCATGCCATCGAAATGAGGATGGCGCGAACTGTAGATGTCCGCCTCGTGAAACGCCAATGCCGATTGCCTGGAGCTTCATGCAAAAAATTTATAACCCCGCTCCCCTGGGCTGCGCGCTGGCCAGCAGGTACTTCCACAGCGCCTGGGCCGCGCCCTTGGCAGCCTCCTTGCCGAGCGGCTTCTCGCGGTAGACCCGGATGTCCATGCTCATCTCCAGTCCCTCGCCCGCGCTCACCAGCTTCCTCGCGCGCAGCTCCTTCTTCACGGCGCTCTGCGGCAGGAAGGCGATGCCGTGGCCTTCCAGCGCCATCACCTTGAGGCCTTCGGCCATGTCGGTCTCATAGACCCGCTCCAGGTGGATGGCGATGGGCGACTGCTTGAGGATCAGCTCCACCACGCGCCCCAGGTACGCCCCCGGCGCGTAGCCGAGGTAGGGCAGCGGGTGGCCGGCGCGGCCGGGCAGCCGGTACAGCGGCGCGCCGTCGCCATCGGGCTTGACGTAGGGCGCCAGCAGTTCCTGCCCCAGGCTGACCATCTCGTAGCGCCCGGGATCGAGCTGGAAGGGCTGGGACGGGTGGTGGTAGGCGATCAGCAGGTCGCAGCTGCCCTCGACCAGCCGCATCACGGCATCGTGCACGTTCAGGGCGATCAGCCGGCTCTTGATCGGGCCGAACTTCTCGCGCAGGCTGGTCACCCAGGCCGGGAAAAAGGTGAAGGCCAGGGTATGGGGCACGGCGAACTCGATGACGTCCTTGCCGGCCGAGGTGTAGCCACGCAGCATGGCACGGGTCGATTGCAGGGACTGCAGCATCTCCAGCGCCTGGGCATAGAGGGTCTCGCCGGCCTGCGTCAAACGTGTGGGGTACGAGGACCGGTCCACCAGATCGGTACCGGCCCAGGCCTCCAGCGCCTGGATCCGGCGGGAGAAGGCCGGCTGCGTGACATGCCGGAGCTGGGCGGAGCGTGAAAAACTGTGGGTTTCCGCCAGACTCACGAAGTCTTCAAGCCATTTGGTTTCCATCCGTGGATTATGCGTTCGGACCCCTCACACGGGCCACACCACCCCGTTGTCGTTGAGGATGGCATCCAGCGGCATGTCATGCGGCTCGGGCTCGAAGTCCGGCAGAAAACCCTGGGTGAAGCCCAGGCCCACGGTCACCGGCCGCGGCTGCAGCGTCGCCAGCGTGCGGTCGTAGAAGCCGCCGCCATAGCCCAGGCGGTAGCCGCCGATGCCATAGCCCACGCAGGGCACGAACAGCAGGGTGGGCACCACCACCTCCGTGTCCTTGGGCTTGGGGATGCCGTAGGCGTCCTCCTCCATGGGGCAGCCGGGGTACCAGGCATGGAAGGTCAGCGTCTTGTGCACCTTGTCCACCACCGGCAGGCCGATGCGCCGCCGCAGCGGCTGGTCCAGCAGCTCGCCGTCTTCCTTCCAGCGGTGCAGCGCGGGCAGCGGGTCGAACTCGCCCTTGATCGGCCAGTAGGCGCCGATCACCGCATCGGGCCGCCCCACCAGCCAGATGCGCATGACGCGTTGTAAAAGATCGGCGCGCTGTAGTCGGTCCGGCAGGTTCAACCGTTGTTCGATCAGGGCTTTGCGAAGCGCCTTCTTCTCTTCCGTTTTGTCCATAATGCCCACATGCAGTTTCGAGCCATTTTGTCACCGTTCCTCGCACTGACCGCCCTGGCTCTGGCCTGCGCCCTGCCCGCCCGCGCGCAAAGCGCGGGCGACAGCCTGATCCTGGACATGAACCAGGCCTACAAGAAGGGCGACAAGAAGAGACTCAGCCAGCTCCTGCCGCAGGCCCGCGGCCACGCGCTCGAGCCCTGGGCCGCCTACTGGGAGCTCAAGGCGCGGCTGGACGAGGCCAGCCCGCAGGAGGTGCACGACTTCTTCACCCGCTATGCCGGCAGCTACCAGGAAGACCGCCTGCGCAACGACTGGCTGCTGCTGCTGGGCCAGCGGCGCGACTGGGCCAACTTTGCCGCGGAGCACCCGAGCTTTCGCATGGGCGACGACCGCGAGGTGCGCTGCTACGCGCTGCTGGTCGACTACCTGAAGGACGGCGTGGCCTCCCCGGCCATGGCCGATGACGTGCGCCGCAACTGGATGGCGCTGCGCGATGCCGACGACGGCTGCACCCTGGCCGCCGACCGGCTGATCGGCGCCAGGAAAATGCCGGCCGACGACGCCTGGCGCAAGGCGCGCCTGGCCATGGACGCCAACCGGCCGCGCGCGGCGCGCAACGCGGTGGAGATCATCGCCCCCGAATCGCTGAACCTCGTGACCGAGCTGAGCGCCAATCCCGCGAAGTTCCTCACCGGCAAGGCCGCCGCGGCGCCCAAGGTGCGCAGGGAGCTGGTGGTGCTGGCACTGATCCGCATGGCCGGCAACGATGCCGATGCCGCGGCCGGCTTGCTGGAGAGCACATGGAGCAGCCAGCTCAACGCCGAGGAGCGCAACTGGACCTGGGGCGCGATCGGCAAGCAGGCCGCGATCCGCCTGTCGGACGACGCCCTCGCCTATTTCGGCAAAGTGACCCGGGACAGCGACCTGACCGACGACATGCTCGGCTGGAAGGTGCGCGCGGCCCTGCGCGCGGGCCGGTGGCCAGCCGTGCTGTCCTCCGTCAATGCCATGAGCGAGGACGGGCGCAAGGACGCCAGCTGGGTCTACTGGAAGGCGCGGGCCCTGCTGCAGCAGAAGACGGCGGCCGCCACCCAGGAGGCCAATGCGCTGCTGGAGGGCATCGCGTCCCCGCGCGGCTTCTATGAGCAGCTGGCGCTGGAGGAACTGGGCCGCAAGGTCGCCGTGCCGGCCCGCCCCCTGCCGCCGACGGCCGAGGAGAAGGAAGCCGTTCGCCGCAATCCGGGCCTGAACCGCGGCCTGTACGCCATCCTGATCGGCCTGCGCCCGGAAGGCGTGCGCGAATGGAACTACAGCACCAACCTCGCCACCCCGGGCGGCATGGGCGACCGCGAGCTGCTGGCCGCCGCCCAGCTGGCCTGCGACAACGAGGTCTGGGACCGCTGCATCAACACCAGCGAGCGCACCAGGACCGAGGCCGACTACGAGCAGCGCTTCCCGATGCCGTTCCGCGACGCGGTGGTCAAGCGCAGCCGCGAGATCAGCCTGGACCCGGCCTACGTCTACGGCCTGATCCGCCAGGAGAGCCGCTTCGTCATGGATGCACGCTCGGGCGTGGGCGCCTCGGGCCTGATGCAGGTCATGCCGGCCACCGCGCGCTGGACCGCCAAGAAGCTCGGCATGAGCGGCTTCAGCGCCGACCAGCTGACCGACCGCGACACCAACATCGCCATCGGCACCGGCTACCTCAAGCTCATCCTCGACGACTTCACGGGCTCCATGCCCCTGGCCGCCGCGGCCTACAACGCCGGCCCGGGCCGTCCGCGCAACTGGCGCAATGGGCCGGTGCTCGACGCCGCGATCTGGGCCGAGAACGTGCCTTTCACCGAAACCCGCGACTACGTCAAGAAGGTACTGGCCAACACGACGCTGTATGCCGCCCTCCTGAGCGGCCAGCCGCAGTCGCTCAAGGCCCGACTCGGCGTGGTGGGCCCGCGCGATGCCGCGGTGCCGGAGCCGAACAAGGACCTGCCCTGAAGTGAACCACCCCCGAAGCGCCTACGGCGTCACGGGGGATTCGCGGCACTGCCCCGGACGTCCGAGACCTTGCAGGGGCGCTTGAGAAACAGGTCCGTCAGGTGCGCGTGCCGCGCCCCCACCCAGCCCAGTTGTACCTGCACATCGGCCATGCGCTGCTGGGCCGCGGTCATGGCCGCCATGGCCTCGTTGAAGCTCGCGGAGGCGGCCGACGCCGAAGCGGCGCTGGCAATGCCGCTGACCATACCGCCCACGAGCGGAATCATGGACGCCATGCCGCCCAGCAGGCCGCCGCCACGCGAGGCCATGCTCGGCGCGGCCAGGGCCGCGGAGGCTTCGCTGGCGGCCTGGCTGGCCGCGGCCAGTTCCTGCTGCAGGGCCGGCTGGCGCTGCTCCAGCGCCATCACCTCGCGGTAGAGATCCGGACAGCTCAACTCCCCGTCCGTGATCTTCTGGACCGTGGGCATGGGCGCGCCCGGTGAGGGCATGAGGCCCTGGCCCATGCCGCCGGGCGACTCCAGCCCGGCCAGGGGAGCCGCGCCGCGGCCTGACAGCGGCACGGCCCCACGGCCTTCCTGCGCCAGCGCCACGGACGCGCTGCAGGCCATGACGGCCAGCGCCACCAGCGACACGCGCAGGGCCTTCAACGCATCGTGGCCCGTGGGCCCGCGCACCGGCCTCATTGCAGGAACGCCTGCTTCACGGCACCCAGCAGCGGGTTGTCGCGGCCGTTGGTGGTGCCGTAGTTGACCAGCCAGATGATGGTCCCGCCCACCCCGGTGCTGCGCACCCAGGCCCCCTTGGCGGCGATGCTGGCCTCGTCCTCGTAGGCCAGGTAGCCGGCCTTCGATCGGCCCGCGGGCTGGTAGCCCCCTGGGTAGACGCGGTAGCTGGCCTGCGCCTCGGCATCCCAGTGGTAGGTGCCGTGGCTCAGGTAGCCGTAGCGCGACAGGTTGGCGTAGGCCCACTCGTTGTCGTCGTTCTGCACCTGCACGCCGGCCGGAATGGGCTGGCGCGGGCCGCTGGCGGGCGGCGCGTAGTTGATGCCGTAGAAGCCGATGCCGATGCCCAGCTTGCCGCGCGGCACGCCCGCGTCCACATAGGCCTGGATGCTGCTGCTCAGGTCCATGGGGTGGCTGCCGTCCTGGCCGGTGATCGCGCAGAAATGCCAGGTGCTCCAGCCGAACGCGTCGTAGGCCATGCCGTAGCTCATCAGGTTGTACTGGTCGACCAGGCCCGCCACGGTGACCTTCCAGGGTTCCACCGTGTCGGTATTCATGTTCAGCGCATAGCCAGGGAAGGTGATGAGCACCGGCTTGTTCTGATAGCGCGGCCGGGCATTCGCGGCCGTGCGCAGCTCGCGCAGCAGCGCGATCAGCTGGCCCTGCTCGGTCGGGCCGTGGATCTGGTCCTCCCAGTCGATGTCCACGCCGTCGTAGTCGTGGGCCACCAGGTAGTCGACCAGGTTCTTGATGAATGTGGGGCGGTGCGCCGCGTTGGTGGAGGCGATGAAGCCGTCGCCGTCGCCCATGCCGCCCACCATCAGCAGGGCCCGGGTGCCCGCCGCATGGGCACGCGCGATCAGGAAGTCCTCCACGCTGCGGGCCGGTGCGCCGGGGCCCTGGTTCGGGTCCCCGGCCGAGCCGGCGCCGTACACCACCTGGCCCGGCTGGCCGCCCAGCGTGCCGCCGCCGGGCGCCACGCGCGCGAACACCAGGTGCGTCATCGCCGTCATGTCCACATGCTCGGGCGCCTGGAACTCGCCCACGGGCCAGTAGTAGCCCGCGTAGTAGCCCGTGACCCAGGGTAGCGCGGCCTGCGCCGCCCGCACGGTGACGGCCACCGTGGCGGTCACGGCCGGGTCCGCGAGGCTGGCAGCCTGGACGTGGTAGATGCCTGCCGCGGCCGGCGCCTGGTAGTGCCCGGTGCTGTCGATCTGGCCGCCCGCGGCGCCCTCGGCCACGCGCCAGCTGCAGCCGGCGATCGCGGTGCCGGACACCGTGCAGCGGAAATCCTGCGCGGCGCCGGGGTCGAGCGTCACGGCCTGCGGCACCACGGCCACGGCCAGCACCGGCGGCGGCGGGGCATCGCCCCCGGTGCCGCCAGGAACGGGGGACGTGTTCCCGCCGGTGGCAGGCGGGGCGGAAGAGCCGCCACTGCCGCCGCCACAGGCGGTCAGCAGCAGGCAGGCGCAAAGCAGGAAGGCGCGAAACGAAGGGTGCATGGGAAAAGGGCCCGGTGGGTGCGTCGAATGGAGGGTCGATGGCGGACGGCTTCAGCGCAGCTCGCGCACCAATGCCGGCCAGTCGGTCGTGAAAGTGGCCGCGAGCAGGCGCCCGTAGCCGCTGATGGGGCTGACCTCGCCACGGCTCAGCGCGTTCTGCCCCGGGGTGCCGGCACCCACGTAGACCATCAGCACCTGGATGTCGGCGGGTGCGCGGGCCGGGTCCAGCAGGTCGGGATTGATCTGCTCGCGCGAGCCGGACGCGGTCTGCCGCACGATGGTCAGCGGGCGGTCGGTGTTGAGCACCAGCACGCCGAAGTTGCCGCCGCGGCGGATCAGCGTGAGCCCGTTGTAGGTGCCGATGATCTGCGGCGCCTGCCTCATGTCATTGACCAGGATGTTCAGCGAAGCCCCCTCGCCCGGCGTGTGCACCGTGCCGTCGGGCATCTGGCGCGTGCGCGGATCGTCGAGCTTGATGGGGTACGCGAGCAGGCCGGCCCAGCCGCCCATGCTGGTCGTCGCCGCGCCGCCGCCGCGGCGGCTGCCGAGCGCGATGCCGCCATCCAGGCTGCTGCCCCGGATGTCGCGCAGCGCCGGGTTGGCCAGCAGGCGCGCGAACAGTTGCTCGAGCTTGCGCTTCATCTCGGCCGCGCCGGGCTCGCGCATCATGGCCGCCGATGAACCGAATCCCGGCCGCGCGGGCACATGGCCGCGGGCCTGGCCCGAGGGCGTGTTCTCGGGCGGCCCGCCGTCGGGATGGTTGCGCCAGTGCTCGACGATGTAGGCCGGCTTGAACGCCGAGTCCTGGGGCGCCGTGACGGCGGCGCTGGACGCGCCGGGCAGCGTGACGCCCAGGCCCGGCACCTTGACCGGCGCCGGGGCAGCCCCGGGGCGATCAGGTGGCTGGCCGAGCGCCGAGGCCTGGTCGATCAGGCCCGGCAGCATCTTCAGCAGGTCGGTGGCCTGCGAGGCCCGGGCCGCACCCGCGCCCAGAAGGCCCAGCGACAGCAGCAGGCTCGCAACGGATGCCGGGAAAGGAAAACAGGTGAGGACTCGCATGGGACACAAGGGCGCCGATGGCGCAAAGGCACGTAAGTTACCCAGGGCGGGCGATCGGGTCTTGGACAAAACCGACAGCGTGGGCGCCGCGCGCCGCGCGGGCCCGCGCAGACTCAGAGAAACAGCCGGTGCGTGAACCACGAGGGCTGCATGGCCGCCTGGAAGGCGCGGGCCGTGGGGGTGGGCGGCGTGGCCACCAGCGTGTCGGGCGAGGTGCCCAGGATCTCGCGCGCATCGCGGATCAGGTGCGACTGGTCGCAGTAGCCCGCCAGCACCGCGGTCTCGGCCCAGGAGCCGGTCATGGCCTGCTGGCGCATGGCCTGCTGCACCCGCGCCACGCGTGCAAAGCGCTTGGGCGATACGCCGATGCAGCGGTAGAAGCGCCGCTCCAGCGTGCGCAGGCTCATGCCCAGCTCGCACGCCAGCCGGGTGGTGGCGCCCGCGGCGGCGCCATCGGGCCGCAGCAGCGCCAGCGCAGCCCGGCGCACCACCGGGTCCAGGCGCTGCGGCACGAGCTGCGACAGCAGGAAGGCCTCCACCTGGCGCACGCAGGCCTGCGCATCCGGCTGCTCCGCCAGCTGCGACTCCAGGGCCTCGACCGCGGCCGGCCGGAACAGCGCGCGCGAATCCACCCGCAGCTCGGCGTACTGCTCGGCCGCGTCCGGCAGGAAGCAGTTCGCCCCCCAGGGCGTGAACCGCACCGTGATGCCCGAGAGGTCGCCGTCGCTCAGCAGATCGAAGCGGTGGCTCTGGAAGCCCGAGAACGCGCTGCGCGTGACGCTTTGCTGCTGCTTGTGGTCGGCCCGCACCGGGTCGCCGAACAGGAAGCAGGCGAACGTGGTGGTGTCGGGAAACACCGCCAGCTGCGCCGGCAGGCCGGCGCGGCCGGCGGCCGGAATGTCGTAGTAGAAGTAGCCGACCACATAGGGCGCCAGCGCCGCCGAGGGCGCGAAGCCCCGCAGCACGATGCCGCCCTGCGTCTGCGTCTGCGTCTGCGGCTCGTGCTCGGCGCACGCGCGCGGCACGGCCCAGCCGCCAGCCTGCGCGTCATCGCAACCGGGTCCGCCGGGGCTGTCGGCCCACGCCGCCTTGTCCATCCATTGCATGCATCAACTCCCTGCGGCTGCGGGCCGCGTACCGTCGCGCGCCCGAGGCGGTCCGGCATGCGGGGCCTCGGCGGCGAGAACGGTGGATTCTGTCGGGCGGTGCTCAAAAAGCCATGCGCGGCTGCACGTGATTCATGTCCAGGCGTTCAGCGGTCCGGCATCCCGGGCCAGACGCGGTCAGTCCGGCCGGTGCGCCGGCGCATGGCCGGTGATGCGCTTGTAGGCCTTGCTCAGCGCAACGCCGTTGGCGTAGCCCACGCGCTCGGCCAGCTGGTCCAGCGAAAGCTTCTGGCCGGCCAGCAGTCGATCGGCCAGGTGGATGCGCCAGCGCGCGAGGTAGCGCATCGGCGTCTCGCCGGTGGCGGCGGCAAAGCGCACCGCGAACGCCGTGCGGCTCAGGCTGCATTTGTCGGCCAGCGCGGCCACGCTCCAGGGGCTGGCCGGGTCGCCGTGGATGGCGTGCAGCGCGGGCAGCAGCTGGGCATCCTGCGGGCCGCCGGGCTGCGGCACGGCAGCGGCCGCGCGCTGCTTCAGGTGCGTGTGCACGACATGGCGGACCATCACGTTGGCCAGCTCGTCGGCCCCGATGCCCGCCGTCCCCAGGCCGAACAGCAGGCCGCCCATCGCGGGCAGCCAGCCGGACGCCGCCGGGTCCGACCGCCGCAGGTGCAGCACCGGCGGCAGGGCGGCCATCAACGGGTGGGCGGCGAGTTCGCGGCTCCAGAAGAAACTGCTGAACAGCGTGCTCTGGTGCGGCACCCCCGTGACGGCCAGGTAGCTGTGGCGGCTTTGCCGCACCGCCAGGCGGGACGCCAGGTCGCGAAAAGCCATTGGCGGAACACCGGCGTCGTTGTAGATCGTGTGGTCGCCGCCGCGCGGCAGCAGGACCACGTCCCCCGGGGCGATCTCGGCCTCCCACCGGGCCGCCGGGTAGCGCAGGCAAAAGGGCTGGCCCTGGGCCAGGTAGCCCGGCGCCCGCGAGCGGCTGTCGATCCGCACGGAGAAATGCGGGCCGAAGCGGACCTGCAGGTGCATGATGGGCTTGAACGACAGGGAGTCCACCACCTCGTCGAGCAATTCATCGCGCGTGGCATTCCGGTCCCAGCTTCCGGGAAGCCGGATCGGCGGAGGATCGCGCGCAACGGCCATGTCGTGTCACAGGATGGAAGCGAGCGACTATACACACAGGCCTGTATTTCTTTGGTATTAATCAAAGAAAAAGACCCGCAGCGCAGGCGGAGCGTGCAGCAAATGCTATTAAATTGATAGCGATCGGTGCGTCACGACTGCGCCGGCTCCCAAGGCAGCATCAGCGTCACGATCGACAGCCGCGCGAATTCGGGCTCGAACTCGTCAATGATCTTCTGCGGGTCGGGGCACAGCATGGTGTCGGTGATCACGCCGAACTGCACGCCGCCGCCATAGCTCAGGATCGACACGCCCAGACCGATGTCGCCCGACTGCGGCACCCAGAACATGCTCTGCTCCAGCGTGGCGCCGCAGAACCTGAGCTTTTCGCGCGGGCCGGGCACGTTGGTCATCACCGCCGTGGTCTTGCGGCCGAACAGGTTGAGCATCGCGTCCTGCGCCGGCTTGATCAGCAGGCCCGCCACCGCGAGCATGCCGAAGGCCAGCAGCGGCTGGGTGCTGCCCTTGAGGCTGTTCATGCGCCGGCGCACCTCGTAGACGCGCTCCACGGGATTGTCCACGCCGATCGGCAGCACCAGCGGCACCAGGCCGAAGCGGTTGCCCAGCTTGTGCGCCTGCTCGATCGGGCGCAGGTTGACCGGCACCATGGCGCGGATCTCCTGGCCGGCCACCGCGTCGCCATGCGACTTGAGGTACTCGCCGATGGCGCCGGCCACGCAACTCAGCAGCACGTCGTTGACCGAGCAGTTGAGGGCGCGGCCCACGGCCTTCACCTCGTCCAGCGGAATCGGCTGGCACCATGCCACCCGCTTGCGGGTGCCGGGCTTGCCCTTCAGGCGGGTCGGGGAGTCGTCGGGCATCAGCGCCAGCGCGGCCGCGTCGCTGACCACCTGGTAGGCCAGCCTCGCCATCTCCAGCGAGCCGCTCATGCCCCTGCCCGGGTCGCGCAGCAGGCCGAGGGAGCGCGCCGCCCCCTCGCCCGCCGCGCCCAGGGCCTTGACCGTCATGCCGGTGAAGGGCTTGATCAGCGCGTCGGCGATCCAGTCCTCGGCACCGGCCGGCGCGCCCTTGCGCCGGCGCTCGGGCGGCGGCGCGCCGCCATCCACCAGCGACATGGTGACCGCGATCAGCGAGATGCCGTCGGCGATGCAGTGGTGGATGCGCACGATCAGCGCGCTGCCGCCCTGGTAGTCCTCGACCAGGTGCATCTGCCACAGCGGGCGCCTCGGGTCCAGTGGCCGCGCGGCCAGCTCGCCCACGCGGGCCTGCAGCGCGTCCTGCTCGCTGCCGCGGCCCTTGCGCGCCAGCTTCTCGCGCACCACGTGGTGGTGGATGTCGAACTTGCGGTCGTCCACCCAGGTGGCGCCGGCCGCGTCCTGGACCACGCGCTGGCGGAAGCGGCTGTACTTGAGCAGGCGCTCCTGCACCCGCTCGCACAGCGCTTCGTAGCCGATGCCGGGCTTGAGCGTCCAGACGCCGTTGATCATCATCAGGTTGTGCGGGGAATCCATGCGCAGCCAGGCGGTGTCCACCTTGCTCATGCGCTCGCCGGACAGGCCCAGCATGCCGCTGGCGGCGCGGCTCACGTTCTTCTGCACGGCCTTGGCCGCCCTGCGGGTGGCATGCGCTGCCGCCTGGGGTTGGACTACACGGGTCACCATCTGTTTTGTCTCCACGGGATTCTGGAATCGGGCCGATTCGGTGCCCGCCCCTATTCTGGAGCGAGCGCTGCCCGTAAGATACTGCGCGCTTACCCCAACAGGTAGACGTTTCCCCCCATCTTTGCCATCCCGAGGAGCACCCCCATGGCCGACCTGAACGCCGCTTTCGAAGCCGCCGTTGCCAATTCCAAGAACCTGAGCGAACGCCCGGACAACGCCACGCTGCTGAAGATCTACGCGCTGTACAAGCAGGGCACGGCGGGCGACAACGCCGAGAAGAAGCCCGGCTTCGGCGACATGGTGGGCCGCGCCAAGTGGGACGCCTGGAACAGCCTCAAGGGCACCTCCACCGACGACGCCAAGCAGCAGTACGTCGACCTCATCGCCTCGCTCGGCTGATCGCCGTCAGATCGGGCTGCAGGCGAGGCCAGTCGTGCAGCAGCAGCTCCTGAATACATAGCGCCCCAGGCTGCGCCCCGTACTGCGGGCGCAGTTGCGGCGCGGCCATCACGCCACGATGCCCCGCTCCCGCAAGGCCTGGATCTGCGCGGGCGTGAGGCCCAGCTCGCGCAGCACGGCGTCGCTGTCCTGCCCCAGCGCGGGCGCGTTGCGCCGGTGTCCGCCCGGCGTGCGCGAGAGCTTGGGCACGACGCCCGGCACGGCGAGCGCGCTGCCGTCGTCCAGGCGCACCTCGCCCAGCATGCCGCGCGCGCGGTAGTGCGGGTCGGCCGCGATGTCGGCCACGGTGTAGATGCGGCCGGCCGGCACGCCGGCGCCGTCCAGCACCGCCAGCACCTCGGCCACCGTGTGCTGCGCGGCCCAGGCGCCGATGACCGCGTCGATCTCGGCCACGCGGGCCACGCGGCCCGCGTTGTCGGCCAGCAGGGGGTCGGCGGCCAGGTCGGCGCGGCCGATGGCGCTCATCAGCCGCTTGAAAATGCTGTCGCCATTGCCGGCAATCAGCGCGTAGCCGCCGTCCCGGCAGCGGTAGGCATTGCTCGGCGCAATGCCGGGCAGCGCGCTGCCGGCCGGCTCGCGCACCGCGCCGAAGGCGCCGTACTCCGGCAGCAGGCTTTCCATGCAGTTGAACACCGCCTCGTACAGCGCCACGTCGATCACCTGGCCGCGGCCGCTGGCGTGGCGCTCCTGCAGCGCCATCAGGATGCCGATCACGCCGTGCAGCGCGGCCAGCGTGTCGCCGATGGAGACGCCCACGCGCACCGGCACCCGGCCCGGCTCGGCGCTGAGGTGGCGCAGGCCGCCCATGGCCTCGGCCACCACGCCGAAGCCGGGGCGGTCGCGGTAGGGGCCGCTCTGGCCGTAGCCGCTGATGCGCAGCATGACCAGGCGCGGGTTGAGCGCGAGCAGCGCGTCCGGCCCCAGGCCCCAGCCCTCCATGGCGCCGGGGCGGAAGTTCTCGATCAGCACGTCGGCTTCGATGGCCAGCTTGCGCACGATGTCCTGCGCCGCCGCTTCCTTCAGGTCCAGCGCCAGCGAGCGCTTGTTGCGCGACTGCACCTGCCACCAGACCGAGGTGCCGTCCTTGAGCAGGCGCCACTTGCGCAGCGGGTCGCCGCCGACGGGCGGCTCGATCTTGACCACGTCGGCGCCGAAGTCGGCCAGAGTCTTGGCCGCGAACGGGCCGGCGATGAGCTGGCCCAGCTCCAGCACTTTCAGGCCGGCCAACGGGCCGCCCGGGGGGTCGGCGGATGTCTGCATGCGTGCGCTGCCGTGCGTGGCGTCAGGTTTTCTTGCGGGCGGCCGGCTTCGCCGCGGGCTTCTGCCTGAGCAGCGCGTCCAGGTTCTTCACGATTTCCTCCTCGATGCGGTCCTTGAAGGCGCCCAGCAGGAAGCCCAGCTTGGCGTCGAGCACGAAACGGTCCTTCGTCACCGCGAGCGTTCCGCTCACGCCCGAGCGGCTGAAATGCACGAGGTCGTCGGTGCGGCCTTCCTCGTAGGTGCATGCCATGTCGAACTTCTCCTCGGCCTGCTCGGCCCACTTGAAGGCCAGCTTGCGCGCCGCAGGCAGGCCGAGCGCGTGCTCGCGCTGGATGTGGATGTCAGGCACCGGGCGTCTCCTTCAGGGCTTTGTCACGTTCGTCTCGGGGCAGTCTGGCCAGCCGCCTGACCGCATCATAAAACCGTTGCCAGTCGCCGCCCTCGCGCGCGAACAGCGCCTCGAAGGCCGGCACCTGCTCGTCGTAGGCGGCCTGCGCGCCGAAGGCGGCGTTGTTGGCGCCAGCCACCCAGGCGTCGTAGGCGGCATGGCGCGCCGGGTCGCCGCCCCAGGACGCGCGCAGCTGCGCGTACTGCGCGCGGAAATCCCGCATTGCTTCTGTTTTCATAGCGCGCTGCGCAGACAGGTCGGGCGCTGCAGCCTGATTCTCGCCATAGATCGCGGCCAGCCGGCGGCGCGTGGCCAGGGCCAGCGCGCGGAACTGCGTGCGCCGCGCATCGAACTCGGCGTACTCGCGCCGCGCGCCCTCGTCCGCCCGGGTGGCGAGCCAGCGCGCGCTGCCCAGGCGCTCCACCGCGGTGGCGAAGGATTCGTTGAACATGGTGTCGCCCTTGGCGTAGGCCACCTGGTGCGCCAGCTCGTGGAAGATCATGCGCGCCAGCTCGCCCTCGGGGTAGCCGATGAAAGTGTTGAGCAGCGGGTCGCCGCCGGCCCAGTTCATCCAGCCCAGGGTGGAATAGGCCGGCACGCCGTAGACGCTGACCTCCAGCCCCTCGGCCTGCAGCGCTGCGGCCTCGGCGCGGGCGTCGGCCTCGGCGAAGTAGCCGCGGTAGCCCACGCAGCCGGTCACCAGGAAGCACCAGGTCTTCAGGGTGAGCGAGAACTCGGGCGCCGCCACCACGTTCCACACCACCGCCCTGCGGTGCAGGTCGGCATAGCGGCGGTAGCTGGCGTTGTCGGGCAGCTTCAGCTCGCTCGAGGCGAAGGCGCGCAGGCGCTGCGCCAGCCGCAGCCGCGCCTTGAGCCGCTCGGGCGTGGCAGGGTCGGCCAGCCATTCATCGACCGGCCGCGCGGCCTGCAGCATCTGCAGGTGGCCGCTGGCCGACTGCCAGTAGTAGCC
>Ga0116227_10008114_pt1 | contig 20011 bp, 15 predicted proteins | sample S1TSphgellanicum_FD_89693 | JGI IMG/M metagenome (GOLD analysis project Ga0116227, IMG submission 89693) | Host-associated microbial communities from peat moss isolated from Minnesota, USA - S1T2_Fb - Sphagnum magellanicum MG | ecosystem: Host-associated > Plants > Peat moss > Unclassified...
AATAGCCAAAAGTAATTTATAATAACTGCAAGTAGTCTAAACTGAAATAATTTACAATAGCCAAAAGTAATTTATAATAACTGCAAGTAGTCTAAACTGAAATAATTTACAATAGCCAAAAGTAATTTATAATAACTGCAAGTAGTCTAAATTGAAATAATCTACAATACCCAAAAATAACATAAAATACCCAAAAAACTTATAATAGCAGAAAATAGCCTAAGGTGAAATAAATTAAAATAGCCAAAAATAACTTAGAATAACCAAAAGTAATTAAGAATAGCCGTAAATAATGTAGGGTGAAATAATTTCAATTAATGAAAAATAATCATATAATAATTTAAAGTAGTTTAACATAGGTAGTATTATTATATTAACAAAAAAATCCATTTATTAAATCATTTTTTTTCAAAAGAATGGTCATTGAAATGTTATTGAATAATGATATTCAATTTTATTTTTGTTCAAATGATTTTGAACTTTCAAAAGGAAATAAATGTAATTATGTACATTATTGAATTTTCTTAAAAAATAAACTCGAATCATTTCATTTGAACAAATCTCAATAAAATATGAATTTTCAAAGTTTATGTTTTTGTAATGTTTAAATTGAAGTATTTGATAAATAGAATGTAATGTAACATATTATCACAACAAGTGGGGTGGCTTGATGGTAAGGATGTTTGCCCTCATTCCAAAGGTTAAGGGATCAATCTTCATGGGTGGTGTCGCAACCCTAGCTTTGGGCTCACGACCAAGGCAAAGGGGTTGCAAGGTTGCGGGCCAAGAGAAAGGAAGCCCGGGAGTCAAGGCAAAGGCATTGCAAGGTTGTGGGCTAAGAGGAAGCCGGGGAGTCACATCACATACTCCTGGGAGTGTTAGAAAGTGTGAGGGAATATGAAGGAGTGAACCCTCATAGAAACATAGGCAAAGGAAACATAGAGCGTGATGAAGACATCACCTTTCTTTTAAGGGGTGGAAAGTTACACAAATGTACCACATCAAGTTGTAAGTGAAGTAAAGGCTAAGTTTTAAAACTTCCGAGAGATTGCATCACAAACATAGTGAGTATGATAAAAAGGGGTTGTCAAGTGGCATGGACAAATGGAACTCTCTTGCGTAAGCCCAAATCAAAATCGGACTCCTACTTGGGGGCTAAGAAAAATCTTGGTCCCAAAAGAGGAGGCAAGCAAGGTGAGTTTGCGGGGACGTGCACATGCCCAAAGTGCATCCCAAAGGGTTGGTTGGTAGTGGCGGCCAACGTGGGAAGTCATGACCCCGTTCGCATACTATAATCACGTAGCTTGGGACTTAGGCTTTTGCAAAGCCTAAACGTTGCTTCTCGTACCTTGATAAGCATACCTTTAGTTAGGCTTGATTGTTATGATCAAAGCGCAAGATTGGGAAAGGAGTCATGTCAAGTAGCTTAGGTCAAGATTAGACTTGATTTGAGTTCCTCATGAGGGGAAGGATGGAAATTACCTCCCAAATGAGGGCTTCATCAATTAGGCTAGTTTAGGTCTTTTGACGAAGCAATGGTTAAGGGTTTCCTTTGAGACACCCTTGGACTTGCCAAGAAAGTGTTGGAAACTTGGGGACGCCTAAGTTAGCTTGAGGCAAGGTCTGGCCGTAAAAGTCGGCATTTGATGGCTAAGGATCCAAAAGAAAGCAATTGCAATTGTTGAAAGAAAATTTAAGTGTCAATGAGGACATTGACCTCTTCTTCTAGTGGGGGAGAGTGTCGCAACCCTAGCTTTGGGCTCGCGACCAAGGTAAAAGGGTTGCAAGGTTGCGGGCCAAGAGAAAGGAAGCCTGAGAGTCAAGGCAAAGGCATTGCAAGGTTGCGGGCCAAGAGGAAGCCGGGGAGTCACATCACATACTCCCGAGAGTGTTAGAAAGTGTGAGGGAGTATGAGGGAGTGAACCCTCACACTCCCAATGCAACTCCCACTTTGGGAGATGGAGTCCCGGTGGACTCCCAAAACTTCAGAGAGAGATTGCAGGGGTCAAAACCCAATGACTTGTGGCATTCCTTATATCATTGGAAAGCTCTTGAAACTTAGATGTCTAAAATGGGCTCTCATTGCTCATTCAGACATTTGAAGCACAAGTTATGGCCAAAAGAAGGGCCGGGAGTCAAATTGCCAGTTTGACTCCCGACCACAAAAAGTCGGGAATCGACCCGATTTACTTAGCTTCAGGGGGCGTGCCACATATCGTTGGAAAGCTCTCAACGAGAGCTACAACTTTGCTTCAGACTGCATTGCGATCCGAGGTCTGTTCGCAAAGTTATGGGGCTCCAAAGTCGCGGGAGTCCTAGCTGGCGGGATTTCGGGACTCCCACTCAGGGGTCCCGGGAAAAATAGCCATTTGGATGTAGCCTCCATGGAGAGCTGTAGAGTATACTACAAGGGGGAAGGTGGTGGCTTCCCCCAAGTCCGGGCCATGGTGAGTCTTGTGTGTCTGTGTTGCCCGAGGTTTGTCCTAGCACCAAGGGTGCTCCAATTATGCACTAACCACTTTGTGTGGGTTATGTGCAGGCTCGTGTGAATGAGTGAAGCTTGTCAACTCTTCCTAATCCCATCCCGAAGCTCCAACACGCCCCTCTACCCCTCAAAGTGTTGTGAACTAGGGAGCATGCTCCGACTCTTTCTTTCGTTGTGTTCCATTTGGACCCACATTTGGGTCCTTTAAGGAGTTGGGAGTGCGTCACGTGGTGTTGTGTGTGGTCAACAATGGTATGTTGACCAAATATTCTCTTATCGAATTTCTAGGCTAGGTGCCTAGGTTGATTACGTGGCCTACCTACCTAGGTTAGGTTTTAAAACCTAGCGTAGGTAGTGACACATGTCAATAAATAATAGGCTTTAAAAATCATGAAATTATCAATAATATTCTATATTAAATAATTAGATTTTAATTAATTTCCATATTGTTTAGTTAATTAACTAGCAAGTGAGTGGTTTGGTAAATTTGTATTTCATTTGAGAGTAACCTTGTTTCACTAGGTATTAGTGAAACAAGTCATTATTTGTAGCAACTAGTCCCCGTTCACTAGGGGGTTAAACAATTTCATTAAGTAAAACTGTCCAAATTCACTCAAAAATCTAGTGAAACCCATAATGAACTAGGACGCATTTCCTAGAAGTGGTACTCTACGAGCATGAATGGATGTAATCCATACACTAATTGATATGGTATATACCTTGTTGCTACTTTATATGCAATTTTGTATGAAAGTAACACTATAGATAAATGTTCATCACAATTTGTTTTATTCTCACTAACTAACTTGGTCAACAATGTCCCAAATACCTTGTTAGTAAACTCAACCTGCCCATTCCCTTGAGGATAATAGGTTGTAGAACTCACATGTTTCAACAAAAAATGATTTGTCAAATAATTGATGGCATCATTAATGAAATCAACTCCATGATTTATGACTATAGTCAAAGAACATCCAAACCTAGTTAATATGCATTAATATAGAATTTTGTTGTGACTACTACAATATTAGTTCTCAATGTTCTTGTTTTTGCCCACTTGGTAGCATAATCTATGGCTACAAAAATATATTTGTTTATAGTATATCTTCCTACTAGTTTAATTAGCACCACAAAATCAAGTCCCATAAACGGTTCCTCTAGAAAACTTGTGACTAGCTTTGCAACATTTAGAGTTGCCAATCCTCCTATTATTTGACATGTATCACAAGATCTATAGTAATCATGCACATCTTTTACATAGTTGGCCACCAATATCCAACATCTAATATCTTCCTTTGCATTATTTCAATTATAAATGTCCTCCTAATGGTCCTTCATGCAATTCTCTCATCACCATCCGTGCTTCTGTACTTGTCAAGCATCTTTGCAATCTATTATCTTGGACCATTCTGTACAATTCACCATTTTTCAGTGTGAAAGGCTTTACTTTCCTAACCAATCTCTGCTTCTGATGTATAAATAATGTGCCCTCAATTTGTCATGTTTTCAAAAATTCTTTTACATCATTCAATCATTCAAGCTTTATGTAAAATAGACTTGCTCCTATGGTTTGATTAAGCACACCTATGAATTTTGTAATATCTAGTAGTCTTGATAATGCATTTACAACTACATGAGTTCTACCTGGCGTGTACATTAGTGTGAAATCATTTTATAGGAACAATAATAACCATCTAATTATTCTCCTTGAAACATGTGGTTTGTTGACCAAATATACCAATGCCATATGATCCACATAAAAGACAAACTTATTGCCCAACAAGTAATGCCTGAACTTGTGCAAAGCAAAAACCATTATTAAAACCTCTCTTTTATTGTGTTATAATTTTGTTATGCTCTATTCAAAAGCCTAGAAGCATACACTACTAACTAATCACTCTTCCATGTTACATTCTAAGACAACATAGCCCCCACAACTAATAAAGATGCATATGTATGAATATGAAACTCCACCTACTAGTTTGGTGATATTAATATTGGAGTTTCAATATATTTTTGTTTGATTAGTTCCCAAGCCTTTTGACATTCCTCTATTCGGAGAAAAGTCTCTATCCTTCTAGTTAGTTTAGTGATAAGTGCCATAATTGCAACAAAGTTTTTGATAAAACATCTATAAAATTATGCCATCCCATTGAATATTTGAATTTATTGTGGATTCTTAGGTGGTGGCATGTTTACTATTGCTTGTATTTTCTTTGGATATGGTAGTTTCCCTTCTCTGGAAACAATAAAACCCAAGATCATTTCTGAAAATACCATAAATGCACATTTGTCTAAATTCAAACTAATGCCATATTCTTTTCACTTTTGAAAACATAATTTGGGCTTCTATAGATGACTCTCCATGTCATTAGACATTGTAAAGTCATCTAGAAATATCTTCATAAAATTGTCCAAATATTTTTTGAATGCTTTAATTTGGTAACAACTTTATGATATGTTGGAAGTCCATTTTTTAACTCCAAACGGTATCACCTTCTATATAAAAGCCCCCTAATCTTTAACAAATGTAGTCTTATATATGTCCTCTAGAGCTATAAATATTTGATCATATCCTAAATATCCATCTAAAAAATAATATGCTTCATACCCTACTACTATGTTTAGCACTTCATATGTAAAAGGACATGGGTATGGATCTTTCTTTGTGGTTGCATTTAATTTTCTAAAATTTATACATATTCTCAATTTGCCATTTTTTTTGGGTACTACTACTACTATGGGTGACAACTATGTAACCTCCTCTACAAATTGAATGAATATAGTTGTTAACAACTTGTTTATATCTTGTTGCATTGCTATAACATAGTTTGGATTTAATATGTACTGGGCTTAATCTACTGGTGGTATAATAATGTCTAACTTAATTTTGTGTTGTGCCAACTTTGGTCGAATCCCTTTAAGATCTTTGTATGTCCATGCAAAAACATCTTTGAACTCCTTCAACAATTGTTCCACTTCCAACACTTTGCCTGTTTTTAGTTGTGCATTAATCTTCACCAACTATGGTTTTGCATTAGTTCCCATATTAAGTTTCATCAATTGTTGATCTTCAATTAATGTCCATCCAACTATCTATAATTTTTGTGCTTTGATTTTTGTTGGAGTTTCATCCACTGTAACATTCCCTGGTTGATGATTATAGTACATCTCCAAATACACCTTATCCTTTAAAGCTACTTTTGGCTCATATCTTTTACTAGTTAGTTTCTTTCCTGTGCTATGTACTCTAAAGACCTGCTCTGAAATACTAGTCTGCACATTTGTAGCCATGATCTCCACATTTGTGGTTTTCACAAATTGAATTGTTTCGGGTAAATTGATTATTCCTATTGAAAACAATTTTGGCTTTGTAGCAAAGATGATATCTTTTTCTTCATCTGTGATACCATTCTGATAGTTATAACACAGTAACATTTTTGGTTTTTTTACTTCACTTCCCAAATGCTTGGTGACTATAATTGTTCTAATTATCCCAATCCCTTGTATGGTAACGGTGTTACTCCCCTAATCATGTGCCACTTTAACATCCCTCAACCATGGTTTTCCCAACAACATGGAATAATTAAAATCTACCACATTGTTATGAAGTAGAGTAAACGTAGTTATGCAAGCAATTCCATGAACATATATCTTCAGATCTCTAATCAACCCTTCTAGTTTTGTGGTGGTTTGATCTACCATCCTCATATATATGGTGCAAGTTTAAGCTTTGGAAGCCCCAACCTGAATCTCAACTATTATATGATAACATTAATTCCAAAACCTCCATCTAACAACACATCCTTTATTGTATTCTTCCCAGTCTGTATTTAAATAACTACCATATGATTATTGCTATAGGAGTTATCTCTACCTCTGGTATTAAAAAACTAACTTGTTTACTTGTGGTTGCTCTATTTAAATTCTGAGTTTTCTCTAGTTTTAACTTCTGCCAAAGATTTTTGTTTAACTCAATAACTATTTTAAACAACTATTTAAAGTTCAAAGTATAACTTGTTTCTAGCATTTGCTTACCAATGTTTAGAAAAATCTCTTCTATTGTAATCAGTTTCTCTTGTGAATTCGTTACCTCTTAAGATTTTTGTGCTTCCATAGGAGTAGCATTTGGCATACCCAGCCATGTTGTGTTCCATCCCTCCATGGACAGAGATGGCCCTTCTATCTGGGTTTGTGTTTTTTTAATCTATTAAATTATCTCCATCATTGACTTCTTTAACCACTTTTCTTTCTCCCATTCAATAACATTCTTTGCTTTCCTTGGTTCACTATCCTTAAACACTTGTTCATCAATTACTTTACTTCTTATTGTAGCATTAACATCCACCACATTCACATCTGCAGTGATTGTTTGTGTATCAACAACATGTTAAACATGTACTACTATCACAGATTTCCCATGAAACATCTTCTGCATCTCAATAAACTTTGGACAGTCTATCATTTTATGTCCATTCAAACCACAAATGTGATAGGCATACAAAGATGTTTTCTATAATTTTTGATTCGGTTGGGCTGCTTTTGTAGTTGCCATTATAGTATGTTCCTTCTTCTTTATGCATGTCTCCACATTGTGATTAGTCATCCCACAATTTGTGCAACACTTGTCAATTTTCCATGTGTTACCCTATGTTTTTGGTGGTGTTGTCTATTTTGTACTATGTGGTACTAACAATGCACTCTTTGCTTCAACAGTAATCATCCCTTCTTCACACAACATCATTACCTCCTTATGTTGTTGAAATGTCAACCGCTTCATCCTTATAGTCGCAATTTTGAGGTATAATTGCATACCTGTTCTAAACATAATAATTGGGAAACTATATGTGGTTGGTATTTGTAAACCATGAGCCAGCTTTTGAATCCACTCATAATAAACCTCCACCTTTTCAGTCTCCTCCTACTTCATGTTTTTCAACTCCATGTATATTTGCTCATCATTCTAAATCTTTCAATGACGTTTACAAAATGCTTGTGTAAGCTCTAAAAAAGGTATAGTCATGAAATCATGACTTGTAATTATGACACTAGTCCAATGCTATATTTCTTAAAATATAGCTAAATGCATTAATTATATACTTTTCAAAAGTTTCTACATTTGTCTTGACTATAGAATTGAACATTTTAACATGAACATCTAGGTCAATATCTTTTTTGAAATTAAGATACTTAAGAGCTACCTTGTTTGGCCTAACAAAATGGCCAATTCTATGGTTAGGAATTCCTTGAGTTATGAGATATAGTTTTTGATATCCTCCTTTTGGATTTTCAAACCTTATAATTTTGTTATTGAGCCATTGGTGGACTATTTGTGGTTTTGTGTACATGAGTAGTCATTATTGGATTAGTAAACACCATTTATGGTGTCCCAACAACTCTAGTATTTGATGTTGGTAGTCTCGAACTCCTATTCAAATTCCTTCCCGCCGAGAATCCATCGGATTCATGACTCAATTTTATTGTAGATCTAATAACTATTCCCCTTTTGACAACATGCGTGTTGGGCACAACAACCGTTTCCACTCCTATGGTTGTTATGACCGCATTAAGTGATTGAGTATCCTCTATCCTAGTAGGTTGTCTCCGATTTTTAACCATTGCCACTTCTTACACTATTTGTGAAGTTGCGTTGGCTCGAATCTATCTATATTCCATTCTATGGTTACCCATTGGTAGCCTCTATGGTGCAAAATGTGGATGTGAATACACCTCTGGTTTTCTATTCCTGAACTGAATGGATGGATGAATTTGTCAACTCTATGGTCCCAATTGGCTTCCCAACTCCATGCCTCTAAGTCTATTATGAACTACAAGAATTCCTGGTTCTTATTCCTATGGATGATCCATTAATGCTCTTGCCACATTTTATAGCTCCACATGTTTAGCAATACATGTTCTAATGTGGAAAAGCACAAAAGGACAATCCATAATTACATGTCCTTCTTCCTCACATAATGCACAAACTCTTAAAAATAATTTGACTACCTTTGAATCCACATATTCATGATCATGTGTTTTGGTTATGTACCATGATTGTTCCACCTCTAAATTTCTTTAATGTGAGTATGATTACGGTACATTCAACACATTCATTTGTGCCTTTGCATATTCAATTGATTATAGGTAATTTTCTTTAATCTCTTCAGGCACATCCATATTAGTGTTTTCTTCCACCTCCTAGTTTCCACCGGTTCATAATAATCTGGGGATGCAGATTGATACACAAACCTGGGTTGTATACCTCTTGTAATATCCCTTCTTCAGCTAGTCATTGACTTTGGACTTGAGATTTCCTATGATTGATCAGATATTGCAGAAGTCCATGTTCCATTTTAATCTTTACAACTTTGAACCACAAATTGCAGCTAAAAAATATATATTACACCCACTCATTTGGGTGAGTAGTCGATTGCATCTTTCTTCATGAAGATTATCGTCTATAATTGTGTCTTTTCTGAAGACCCCTAGTCCATACTTCACGCCATACCACCTCTTGTGGTAGAAATGACATGTGCCCTATAGGTCTTTCCTTTGTTCTAAAAACTTGTCTTTCCAACATCAAATTTCAATGTGGGGGTTTTGTAAGCCATGCATACTCCTCTCCATTTTCAAGATTAGTTTTTGTTTATCTTTCAATGACTTGATGATTTGCCTCCAAATCCAATTGCCATTATAAACTTTAGGTCACCATCCAATTCATCTTGCTTCACAATCCTTTGTTCTCAAAGTCTATAGATCGTTCTACAATCCTTATGACATCAACCGCTTAGACCTCTAATACTTTATTTAACATGCCCATTTTAAATTCTGAATTGAAAAACAATACCACTCATCTGAACACTTTCATCTATAATACAATAACAGAAATGATAAAACAACCTTCTCATTACTATTTTAAAAAATAGAAAAAAAATTCGTTACAAGATGGTCGCCAAATGATAGAAGTGAAATTTAATTCATACAAAATTATTCCACACTATTATAACAACATATTTGCACTACAATATGCACACATTCACAATTTATGCCTTAATTTTAAACACACCTGACTTTGGAGTTCATTAAAAAACCAAATTCATAGTTATTTCATATAACTAGAACCTGCATTTCAAAATACAATGTAGAAAAATCCAGAGACAAGATTACAATTCATTTCATTACATTTTTTATACTACAAAAAACCCACACAATAATATAGATATGGAAATCACTACAAAAGTTTGTACTTCTCTGTTTTACTGGAAATTCAATCAAAATTACAAAAAAAATCCATGTTTTATTGAAATGAAATCAAAACAACAACATAAAATTTGTGGTATATCATAATAGAATCAGTGGTATTCTACTACAAAGTATCTACAACTATTCTTATTTTTCAAAACTATGTGTCTAAGAATGAAATCCTTTTCTTTAGAACTTCCATTTTTGGGCAATCCCAAATCACAACATCATGATTCAAAACCAACAAAAATTCAAAATTCAAACTATAATGTTCCATGATCTGTCCCTATCCTAAATACCTTGTTCATCCAGAACCATGGAATCATCCTACCCCCTTAACACACATACACCCCATAGTCGCCCATAAAACTTGCCAACATTTTGACAAAGTAGACACATGAACATCCAATAATGACGAAATTGCCAATAGTGACGTCATATCATTTGTCATCAGAAAGAATATTGTAAATTCATCCATACTCGAATGGTGGGACATCAATAACATGGAAATAGTGCATTGGAGAAATAATTTGCCAACTTCCCAATTATTGGTGTGTTATTGTGTTATTTTGAACACATAAGGCTCTTTCACCTTCTTGCCACCATGAGTTGTAGGCCAACAACTTGCATCAGGCGGCTTCACAAGGTTGTGACAACTCACAACAAGCAAATGGGAATTGTTTGAAGTAGAAGATTGGAAGCCAAATAAACTTCAAGCGTTGCTTCTATGTAGGTGGTTAAAGGAAAACCCTGTCTTTTTTTAAGTTGTTACTTCCTTTTGGGTCAAATTAATATCTTCTTGGATGGGCCATATAGTTAGAATTGCAAGCCTAACAATTGCAAATTTTCGAGTTGTCCCACCCACGCAACAGGTCAAGTCATTAGGACAAAACCAATGCTTATAGTGTTCAAGTGTTCCACTGCAATATTCAACCCATAAACTTGAATAACATGGAGCAGGAGTCTCACTTACTGATTTGTAAAGGTTGATCCTTGCTTTGCATTTGAACCTAATGGTTTTCTAGAGTGTAAAACATTGAATTACAAAATTGGGTGGGCAACGTTCAGTATGCCATTGGCAATTAACACAAATATTGTCCTTCAACTCCAAACCATTTTGAAACACCAAAGGTAGCAAATTACAAATACTAGAGGGCGATTGCTGCATGCATATATTATTGGGCATAGCATCAAGAATAGTTATTCGTGGATGAGAGAAATTCACATGATCAAAACAATGGGAATCATTTTTTGCATTAAGAAATAAATCAACAAGTTGCTTGGCAAACCCAAAAATTCTCCTAAGTGTGATAGGTAATTTGTAAAGCAAGATTTGAATGTGTAATTTGCGACAATAGTTACAAGTCTAGTAGGATTATTGATTTGCAAGCCCTTTTAAACGACAATTCATTCCTATCAAGACCATGACCATGTGGACTGCCTTGCAAATATTATCTATAGAATATAAACTATTTGAAAACACGAATGTAGTCGTTAGATGTTGCTATGTACAAATAAGTGCCATGTTTTCTCAACTATTGCAACTAGATCTTATGGATAGTTTCAGTGAGATTGCAAGTGGGCATGTCAGCCCACTCTTCATCATTGAACTTCTACAGATGAACGAAAATTGAAGATCAACAAAATCAATAATTTCACAACAAAGATGGAAGCAAAGATGGAAGTAGAGTGCAAATGGAGCTCAACTGCAAGTGGATTTCCAATTTTGAATTAACAGAAGAGCTTTAGGATTCATAGGAAGTTCGTAGGTGAAATGCTCACATGGACCATGAAACCTCCCCATTGCTTGACACGAAAATGCTAGAAGCTTGCCAATTTGCAACCTCATGGACACATGCTTCAAAAGTAGCCCCTAAGGATAACCACCAACAATGAATTATAGCATAAAGATCGTCAACCTCCACCAGGGATTTTGCATTCTTGTATTGGTGGCAAAAACCTTTGTGTTGATTTTGTAACTTAAGCTTGATTAGTTGTTTAGTGTGCCTATTGAATGATTGAATTTAATGGAGTAAAAAAGTGCACTCCTTATCAACCATCTTGACAAAAAGGTCCCCATAACGTTCTAATTGGCTTGTGCACTATCAGCCATGAATCCTTTAAAATTCAGTTTTGGAAACCTATTCTTCAGCATCGTCTCATTATACTTTATCCACATGATCTGTTGAACTTCGGTGTCCTCAGACTGTATATCACAAATTACAATGGTCATCACTTTATAATAAGCAGGATCATACACATGACAAGCCATAGTTGTCTAGCCAGCAACGTGCTTCACATGATTAAACATGATATAAGCATTTTACAAATCCCTTGCAGGTCGCATTCATGTGACCAAGCTCGCTCGATTCTTCACACCATTTATAGACATCTTGAAAATGAAAACCTTTTATCTACAACTTGTCTTGGAAATTAACATTCTTGAATGTAGTCATAGCAACTCTTGGACTTCAATTCAAGGATGCTATCAATATAGCCATGCCCTGAATGATGTTTGAAAGAAGCAACTAGGTTATGAATGTTAGGCAAACTTAGTTTATAAAACTTGGATTGGATCTTCTCTAATTGTTCGCCTTTCAAAAGCTCCACGAGGTCATCGCCACTTTCATCAAGCAAATGCGTAGCCAAGAAAGTTTTGCTAGCACTCAGTGAAATCACAAATATCTTGGCATCAAGCATGCGATTAACCTCTTCTGTGATCAACCTTTTAGTTTTATTCACAAACTCTCTGCACTTGCCATCCACCATAGGATGTTTGTGGACTCCAAGATGAATCACTGCTCTTGAGATTGATTGGAGTCTATGCACACCATAATATATTCGTCCATTATAATCCATGACACAGATAGGAGGAACATGACAAAATTTGCACACAAAGGACAAAGTGGATGGAGACATTGTAATTTGGCCTATGACTAGAATATGTGTGTACTCACTACACCAAAACATTTCATTATGAGAGGCAATGTGCACAAAGTTTTCATAATTGTCTTGCACACAACACAAGTGACCCAAGCAATGAGCCTTCTTGAAGCTAAACCCAAAATTGTTTTTGATATTAGTTGTGATCACCTTGCACCAAGCATGGCCATCATACTTTTTATCCATGCCTTGCATTTGTGAAAGCTTATGAATAGTCAAAAATATGGGTGGTAATAAAAAAAAGGACATCTCCATCAAAAGCAATTTCCAAGAACTAAACTTTTTAAAGAGTATCTTGTTATAATCCAAATTTTGCAACTTGTTGGAAATATGTTTAGGGAGTGCCATAACACAAGTAAAAAACAATAAATTGAATACTACCAACCAGGATAAAGGGTTGTGGTGACTATGAAGTAATGGATTGAAAAATTGTTATCAATGACTTGATTGAAGAAAGAAGGGATGTCAAGTTGTCACCTGAGGAAGAATAAGACAATTTAATGATAATTGATTGATTGATAACCACTTGATATTGAATTTTCAAAATCTATTCACATACTTAGTTGACCTAATAATCGTCTAGATAGGTTATCAATCTTCAAACACTAATATAGGAAAAAAAATTAAACACAACAAAATTAAATTAAATTGTAATAAAATGAAGGTACAATGAAGAATCTGATCTCTTCCATAATACACTTCAACCTACAAGAATAGATGTAAGAGTGTCTAAACATTGAGGGAGAATATCCAAAACCTCATGCTCATCTTTCGCAATCTTGACAACAAAACCTATTGTTCTTGGTGTCTTGAAAGTTGTGAGTCAAACTATTGTCAACAATGCGATAATGGCGAAAGCCAACCACTCACTAGTGCCCCTAAGAAGATATGGTAGGAATCTAGTACAACAACTCGAAACTTAGATACATACAAAACGTCCTTGGATATGTGCAAAGAACTTGCCTAAAAAGCAAACATAGCACACAAACATTATTCAAAGATAGAGATTCTCCTTGAATTGCTAACCATGATGGTGAGGTCGAGTAGCTAACAACATGAAATGTCAACATATTATTAGGTGCACAAGGATGTGACTCAAAAATATTAAAAGTGAAATGAAGGAACAAGAAAAAGAACAACAAAAGTGAAATAAATCAAAAGGCACAAATTGGAATGGTTTAGAGGTGGGAAGGAGGAACATTGGAAATATGATTTAGGCAAACGACCGAAAAACCAAGGAAGATCAATGTTAACAATGATTATGATTTCTGATGGAATGTCGTGAAGATTATTCAACATGGAACAAGGTGGTCAAATAAAACTTTGAGAACCCAAAGAATAATTTCAACAAGTTAAACATTATGATATGAATTGCATAATTATAGTGGATACGAAGCAAAAATGAAAATTTGGAGACTAATGTGGAGAGTTGTTTAAAAAGATGAAAACCCATAATGGCATGGATTTGATTTTGAAAGGCCATATCAAACAGAAATAGAATGTACTGCCAATAAAAAAATATGGAAATGAGTTCTTTAACACGGTATATATTTCTTGGGTATACATTGTCTTTATTGCAATAGATAAAAGGTGCAAAGCGTAATATGCATATTGAAAAATAGGTGGAAGAGAAGAATTAAACCAAAGGGTAAGAACAAAGTAATTAAACCATGTAAAATATGTCACATCAACAACGATTTGTGAAGTGGAGACGAATCATGCAAAATGTTATTATTGAGATATTATTATTAATAGAGAATATGGTGATCATAATGAAAAAAACATTGATAGCCCACTGCTGACATTATGAAATTCCAAGATGTCAAATAAGAAGTTGTTTGGCACTAGGATTGACAAGTTTTATTCTATAATAGAATTATATCTTATATAGATAACACTTGGCAAATTGAGGGCCAATTAAAAAGATGGAAATGAAATTATATTTGATTTGTTGCATTTTAGTAACAATATTGTAAATGATGTTTTTTTGCAAAGACACATTAAATAGAAAAGAAATGTACCAACACATCAAATATTTTGGAAAGGCAGTGACAAGAGATTTCATGCAGAAGATGATATTTGCAAATATGTTAATTTAAATTAGGTATAAGATAGTATAATACAAAAGGGAAGGGGAAGAAATGATGAATAATATAATTATATATCTTACAAATATCACATAGTAAGTTGAGGGCCAATTAAAAAGATGGAAATGAGATTATATTTGAAGTGCTAGATATAAACACCTTTAATATAAAAGATTTTTTTTGCAAGGATGCTTAAACCAAAAAAAATGCAACAACAAGAAAAAACACTTTAAAGAAGGTGTCGGCAAGACATTTCAAGCAGATTGATTCTTGCAGTTAGGTTAATTTAGAATAGTACAAGATAATATAGTACAAAAGGGAAGGGCAATGCGTGGAAGAAAGTAATTATATACAATATAATAATGAATAACAAAATCGCACATCGTAGAAAAACCAATGGGCATAATAAATGCCATAAAAGATGGTTAGGAAATTGTATATGATTTGATAATGAATAGATCCCATAATATCAAGGGTACTCTATGTAGATACTAGTGGTGCTAAAGTATAAATATGGCACAACAGTCATGGTAAGATCATATGGATTGCTAAATATGTGTACACACAAGCAGTAGAGATGTTTATTAAATCACTATATTTGTGCTTCATAAATAGGTGTGTATCATACATAAATAATGTGAAAGAGGTATGCAAGTGAATTTGTATAATTAACTATATCTATTTTTATGTGGAAGATTGAAGTGAACATGAACATGGAAATATTTAAAAATAACAAATGTGTATACATGTGTGCACATTTTGAAGACTAGCCCCATTCATATGTGAGCCATTTGCAAAATTGGAAAATGAGCTTCATATACCATTAAAAAACATGTGTACCATCTAGACCATATGTACCGTATCTACCATATGAACCATATGTACAAATTTTAACATTTGCCACATATCTACAATGAGTACCTAAATGATCCATAGACCTAAACAATAAGTATTTCCAATATTAAAATGCCATTTGAAGGTGCCACATGTATTTACATCATGTATTTGCGATATAAAAGTAAGAATAATATGTGTTTTCCATACATTGATAAGCATGTGCAGGGGCTAGGTATCTAGATTTGTATGTAGTTATATGCACCATGTACATGTATGGCACAAGTGTCATTATTGCTACATATGGAAAGCCATAAATGTGAAATGTGCCAATCTATTGTGTAAGATTCTTATATCACCTAGGTTGTCCATTTTTATTAAAGCACCATATGTGTGTTCCAGATATAGAAGAGTATTATAAATACATCATATGTATAAGTAAAAAAATTCCTTTACATGTGATTTAACTGAATCCTTAAGATGTGCATTAGAGCTTTGTATATATTTAAACCACATTTGTAAATAGATGTTTAGATTCATGTTTGGAACTCCATTTTAGGTCATCACATATCCCATACGCACCATATGCACAATTTTGCACAATACACACCATACGGACCATTTGCACCATACGCACCATATGCACCACATGTCCCATATGCACATGCAACATATGAACAATATGTACCGGAACATACATAGGGTATGGATCATATGTATCATATGCACCCATACGTAGCATACACACAATACCCCCCTTACGAACCATATGCACCATATGATGCACAACATGTCCCATAGGCACTATATGCAATATATGGACAATATGTACCAAATGGAACATATGAGGCATACGTATCATATGCACTCAATGTAACATTTGAAACATATGTACCACATGAATATGAATGATGCAATATGTATGTCCTATCCATTTAGATGTAACAATAGGATGTGTATTCCATAGAAAGATAAATACCATCCATACTTGTTCATGTGCTATGTTTATGATTTTTTGGATGTGATTGCTTGCTAAATTTCCATGTGTAGGATTCATAAAGATGACAAGATATTGAAAAGATGTCTGCATATGAATATCCTACAGATGTAGATAGAAATTACATACTCATGGAATATTTCCAAAAAATAAAATCAAACATCCACTTTTTGTGGAATGGAATATGGTTTAGGTTTAGGGTTTGAATCAGGTAGTATGTAGGTCATGTATCCAACCTATATTTCAAACTTTTAGCTCACATTGCAAATTCCAATTACTAGTTGTCTAGATGTAAAGTTTAAGTTTTAAGAGGAAGGAACTTTGACAATATAGAAAAAGGCGTGGCCACAACTGAATGAATTCAAAGTAGAGGAGGAAACATCTATCACTATCGGTGATTGAAAAAGAGGAGAGTGGTGAGGATTCCACGATGTGCGAAAAAAAGAAAAGTGCACATTACATGGACATGATGGGTCATGTAATACATATCTTCCAAACCTTTTTCAACTTCATTTCTTGAAATTATATCTTTTTATAAGTGTAATTGATGTTTGGCCTTTTTTTTTGTCAACTTAGAATTTGAGTCCATTTCTTTTGAAGGGGGAGGGGAAGGCATCAAGAGACTTGGATAAATAGGAAAGCGAAAAGGAATTCGAGGAGGAGAAGGAGGAGTTGGAGACATACGAAGAGCTTTCTCCATCTTTCTCAACATACGAATCTAAAAGGTAGAACCTCCTCAAGAAGGTCTATTCACTTTTCCTTCTTTTTTGCAAGATTCTTCTTGAAAATTTCTCCTAGCCAACTTCCATTTTCTTCTGTTTTTCGAGCATAGCACATCTAGTTGTCTTGAAAGGTTGTAGACAAAAAACGTGTCGAGCTTTTCTCAATGCCAAGAAAAGCTTGGTGCATTTTTTTCCTACAACCTTCTTCTTCTTACTCTCCATCTTCTTCTTCTTTTTCCTCTTCCTTTTTCTTTTGCAACCTTATAGTCTTTTCTTCCTCCTCTTCTTCATTTTCTTCCTGTGGGTGCATTCATAGTAAAAGGAACCAAAAGTGCTAGGGATTCAATGCTTTGTAATGATTGGGTTTAATCATATTTTACACCATTCACTTTGAAATATATAAAAACTTTCACCCAACTTTTGGCAATGTTATCTACTTATATACATTAATGAATTTCAAGTACAAAAAACTAAATGTGTAGACAAAATGATTATCCTTTGAATATAAGAAGTGATTACATCTCCAAGATAAATTGCACATCCCAAAATTGTATATTAAATTGAACTTTACCATATTTGGAAGAAGTTCATCACATAAAATAAATTTTTAAACATACAAAAGTTGAAAATTGAACATAATTTATGCATTTTTGAAAACAACAAGATAGAAATCAATGAAATAAACTATTTAATTAATATTTTTTCCCCCATAAAATTTATCCATGCCTTTCACCATATAAAAATGAACAACTTTTGGTTTTATTAATCTCAACTCCTTTTGCAATTTTGATCATCAATATGAATCTCCTTTCAAATTTCAAGAATGAATGGTGTGTTAACAAATAGGAGATCTACTCAAGTGCAAACATAAACCTTTATTGAAAGGAAACTACAACATAATGCTCACAACACAAAACACAACATCAAGAACTTTCCAAGGTTCTTGTCATATGAAATACACAAACTTGTGTAATGAAGAAAAGAGAACCAAACCATCAACACCAAGGTATTAAACTAAAAGACCAAACCACAAATAACCAAATTAAAATAAGTAACGAAAGTAATTCAACCTTTTGAAAGTAACCTAGTTACTTTTCTACTCCAGTAACTAATGAAACCTAACTAGTTGAGCTTGAATTCTCAACACTCCCCCTCAAGCTCAAATGCACTTCTAGTACACCAAACATTTTTCCAAACCTCTTTAGTTTGTCTGTACCTAAAGCCTTTGTGAAAATGTCAGCAACTTGATCTTTGGTACTGACATGAATGAGGTTAATTTCTTTTGCTATAACTTTTTCTCTAATAAAGTGGTAGTGCACCTTAATGTGCTTCGTCCTACCATGATAGACAGGGTTGTTAGCAAGTAGTATGCTACTAATGTTATCATAATAGATAACAACAAGAGCATCCACTGAATGTCCCAAATTTGAGAGTAGTTTTTATAACCAAACTACTTCCCATGCAACAATTGCTGCACCTCTATATTCTGCCTCCATACTTGATAGTTCAACTGTTCGTTGTTTCTTACTACTCCAACTAACAGCACCACTTCCAAAAGAAAACATGAAACCATTAGTCGATCTTCTATCTGAAACATTGCTAGCCCAATTAACATCGGTGTATCCATGTACTTGTAATTGGCTCTTAGTTTCATAAAAAATTCCACACTGCAAGGTATGTTTTATGTACCTCAGTATGCACCTCACTGCATCCAAATGTGGCTTTCGTTGTGTTTCCATGAATTGACTTACCACTCTAACTGCATAACTCAAATCTGGCCTTGTGATGGTCATGTAAATCAAACTCCCCACTATGCGTCTGTACATAATGGTATCCTCCACAAGGTCTCCTTCATCTGCCCTTAATTTCACATTTTGTTCCAATGGAATTGAAATGGGTTTGCAACTCGTCATCCCATATTCGGTCAATTTGTTCAAGGCATATTACCTTCGTAATAACCATATCCCTTTAGGGGACTGGATTACCTCAATGCCAAGGAAATAACGTAACTCTCCCAAATCCTTCATCTCAAACTTTTGTTTCAAAAGCTTATTCAAATAAGAGATGTCGACATCATTATCTCTTATGATAATCAAGTCATCAACATAGATGACTATGACTGCAATCCCTTTTTCACATATAGTGAAAAACCTACATCGGATGTTTGAAATCCACTTGTGACAAGATACTCACCTATCTTATCTGACCAAGCTCTAGGTGCTTGCTTCAAGCCATATAAAGTTTTTTTCAACCTACAAACTAAATTAGGATGTGTTTGGTCCACATAACCTGGTGGTTGTTCCATGTACATTTCTTCTTGTAAATCTCCATGAAGAAAAACATTCTTTACATCCATTTGATGTAAAGACCATCCTTGTGCTACTGCCATAGCAATGATTGCTCTTATAGTTATCATTTTGGCAACTAGACTATAGATCTCCTCATAGTCTATGCCATACGTTTGGGCATAACCTTTGGCAACCAATCTTGCTTTGTATCTACTCACAGATCTATCTGCATTGTGTTTGACTTTATACACCCATTTGCACCCAATTGCTTTCTTGTCCTCTGGTAAAGTTACCAATTCCCAAGTAGCATTCGCATCCAAAGCTGCCATCTCTTCATCCATGGCATTGTCCCACTTAGGGTTTCCAACCGCTTGTTCAAAACAAGTGGGTTCAACCTCTTGTATAACTCTCAC
>Ga0116227_10008115_pt1 | contig 20006 bp, 21 predicted proteins | sample S1TSphgellanicum_FD_89693 | JGI IMG/M metagenome (GOLD analysis project Ga0116227, IMG submission 89693) | Host-associated microbial communities from peat moss isolated from Minnesota, USA - S1T2_Fb - Sphagnum magellanicum MG | ecosystem: Host-associated > Plants > Peat moss > Unclassified...
CCTAATTTCCTCCAATAGCTTTGCCCACAGACTGGGAACAGGAAATTCCGCCCTCCGATTAGCGCCGGGCCCGGTCGGCCTGAAACCCGAGCTCCGTCAGGGACGTAGTGAATTTATATATAAAATCAATAAACTTGTAAGAATCATAAGTGTTAGATAACTCAAATTCTTGTATCTTTTTACTTACCCCTTTCCCAATTGAAAAAGGCACGATCCCAATCTAACAATGGTGTCCTAGGACCAACAGATGATATACACATTAAATAATCCACAAGTTTTAAAACTTAAAGGAGTTAGGATACCACTTGAATCCCCATGTTTTCAATGAGATTTTTTAAACCAAAGCCCCACTTGCATGATCTTTTGCTTGGAGGAATGCTTGTAGGATAGTTTGCCATAACCACATGAGATGTTAAGATTAAATGTTAACGTGTCATTACTTTAATACCTTCTTCCTTCAAGCTCATGCCAATGAGGATGGCTCCAAAATACCACCAAAGCTTCCATGGCAATGGAAGTGTTATAACTCATGAGCAAGGTAGGCTATCAATGAATTGGTGAAAGATGGAAACTTGAAAAGCCCTTGAAACTTGACTCTTGACTTGAAACCCCTTAGGCCCAAAGTTCCAAGTACAAAATGATGAAAACTGGCAAAAATGTGCCCCCAAAAATTAAAAAAAAAGTATCAAGATGTGGAAAAAAAAGTTCTCCCAACAAAAAAGCTTTCCTCAAAAATTTTGCTTTCTTTTTTTTTCCTCAAATAAAGGGAATTTGTGACAGAATATCCATTAAAAAAATTTTGAGGTCAAATTTTTTTTCACCAAAATAATTGCCAGATTTAAAAATTATATTTAAAACATCATTCCATTATTTTTGACAAAAGCACAGCTTTGAAAGGCAATATAAGGCTTCAATTTTAACACCTGTATAGCTTCATGAAAGTCCACCCACCCACTATTTCAATAGGTAGTACCTACAGACAAGTTGTTCTGATGATTGTGGTAGCCCACTATTCTGATGGGTTCCTTCCCCAACCCTCTGAAATGGCAGTAAAAACAGACACATGGCAGTCAGAAGGTCTCTCATTTACTACTGACAATAAGTGCTCATTTGACTAAAAAGAACTCTCAACTGTAGGTAGAGCCCTTTCTTTTAACTGCCAGATGGCAGTTGGTTTAGGGTTTAAGGGTTTAGGGTTTAAGCCCTAAGGGGGGGCAGGTTTTACTGGAATAAGGGCCTAATGAGACAGAGCTGAAGACAGTCAGGATTTTCACCACTTGGCAACAAAACAGAAATCCAGTGTGTGCCTCATGTAAAGGATTTTTGTGAAAAAACTGCACCAAAGTCTGGCAGAGAACATGATATACCCATTGTCGCTACATCACAAAATTGGAAAAAACATTTTTTACTAGTTTCATCTCTCAGAGGTGATCAAGGTCAAGAAGAGTTGAGCATCAATCCCAATGACAATATTTCATTGGTATCAATTGTATCCTCCCTTGAAGCTAGTCCCAATTGCTGGGCTGAATTAAAACAAGAGAATGCTGAACTTACAAAAAGGGTTAAGTGTAATGGGTAGAAAAAGGTATAAATAAAAATCATCAACATCCATTCCCACAATTTGCAATGAATTTTACTTCTGATGGATTTGTTTGAGAGATTTGGCAACTACATACCAATCTGATGCTTTGTTGAACATACAAGTCTGAAGCAAGACTCCACATCTTAACCTTTGTTGAGGAAGTACAACTTCTGTCACCCTCAAATAGATGAGATCTTCTTCAGAAGAATCCTTTTCACAATTTCCTCCAAGTCCATCATCTTTGAATCTTCATCTGTTATGTGAAAGATATCTCCCAGTGCAAATGCAACTGCAAAGTCCACAACATCCAAGGGCAAAAAAATACAACAGTACAACTTACATAGACTCCAAAAGAGCTATGAGTAGGGACTTGAGTACTGTCCACTAAACCCTATGAGGATTGATCCTCAAGGACAAGTTTCCAGTAGTTACACAAAAGAAAGAAGTGCATTCTTCCATCCTCAGAATAACACCCATTTCTGTTATTTTCTCATACATCTGAAGAACTTGCAATTATTGGAGAGAACTTGCCATGCTTCATGATGACAGATTTTGATAAACATGAACCATAAATGACATTGTAAGTTTAGGAGGCTTTTTGAGAGAATGTCATATCCTGGACCAAAAAGAAAGCACCACTCAATCCTTGAACATTACAGAATTGAAAGTATGTATAATTGAGCCATCATTTCACGTCCGTGGGATCAGTGATCAGGTCTCGCACTTGTGAATGCTCTCAGACAGAACCTTGACATGAGCAGTTTCAAGGACAAGTTCAGGTTGTAGTTGTCCTTATTCTGCACACATTGCAACAACACACATTAGCAACCCATCACATGGCCCACCCTGAAAACTGCTCCTGTGGACACAGCTTTCTCAAAGAGTCTCTGATTGTCCTCAGCTTGAAATTTCAGGTGGGTATGTACACATGTTCATGCTCATGGTGAAGGTCAACAAAAGTCCAACAAAAAATGTAATCAAAAGAGCATGATGTCAAGACACAGCCACATGATATGGTCCATCCACATTGCACTATCTAACCATTAGCTTTGGAACACTCTGAAGCTGGTAGAGAAAAGAAGCATGGACTTACCAACCTGTATTGCAAGGACAGGATTAGGTCATTGAGCATTTGAGGCAAGGAGGGCCTTTGGTGATTAGGTGTTCATTTTCTCCAGATCAGCCTGACATAGAAGTGTCATTCTGGCTCCTGCACCTGTCTTATCGTACGGTTGGGCCATTCGCCTTAAAAACTGCACATGCACATTCCAAAAGCTAAGGAACATGTTCTTGAAAGAACTGGCAATACAAGACTGCTCCCACTATTCTGTACCTTGCCAAGTAACTAAAGCATGACTCTGGAATAGCAAAACCTGTGCCGAAGAGCTATGAAGCACGGCAAACATGGATTGGCAGCAGCAACAACCACCACAGTGAAGGAGAGAGAGACCAAGGAATGAGCCAACTACAGAGCAAGTACCATAGAGAGGTACATCAAAACTTGTGCTGACCAATGGATGTAATGACATACCTCACGAGCAATATAAAGAGACATATCTGTGCTGAGATTAAGGTGGGCATCACGCAAATGTGACAGGATCCAGGCAGGCAGCTTTGAGCGCTTGTCATGCCGGTTGTACCTGTCACATCCCCGATTACCCCAAGCTTTCTTGCAGGCATGAATAAACAACAGGATGGGAACAACATGTAGAAGCAGGCAGAATATGACCTCAACAAACATGTCCAGTATCCTCATCATGAAATCCTGACAACCCAATGTCAGGAGGGGCAGGTATGTGCATGTAATTGTGCACAATACCCTACAAACAAGATCTTATTCAACCAAAAGCTTGTCAGCTAAAACTCCTCACCAACTTGATCAACTTCTGACCATATGTGGGGTGCAAAGATGCCTAGTTTCTGAAAGAAAACACCCAGAAGAAGTCACCCACAAGTCCTATACAGGTACCTCAAAAGTACCTAAATATACAAAAGGGATGGAGCAAACATACCGCTTATCAGCAAAAATCATCATGCCATAGTCTGATTTGGAGCGGATAACACGGCCAACACATTGTGCAGCTTGCCTCTGAACCACAAAAGAATGTATCCAAGATGGTGTGATTAACATTTCCACTCACAACGACCTTGCTGCGTCTGTGACTTCAAACTCTGAATTGAGTGGTCAAATCTGAGGGTGCTAGGAAAGAAGTAAAAAGCTCAAGGGGGCAGAAACAGCAAGATGAAAGCACCAGATCCACAGACAGGAGAAAGGCCAACAGAATAAGCAAAAATCAGTGCAGCTGGGCACTCAAAAGCTGACTAGAGGGATTGTCCTATGATCCACCTTAGACATACCACAGCATCAAATGTCAAGAAATCATTTTCATTGATTTGGAATGTGTCTCTTAAATACTCCAGCCGTGCTCGCAAGATCCTGTCAAGAGGACACAACACAGTACAAAGGATCAGGGCTATATCTGCACAAGGATAGGCTGGAAGATAAAGCACTCAAACTCTTGGACCAACAAAAGAAGTTCACTGCCTTCATACACCAACATGCCAACCATATGAGAAATGTCATGTGCCATTTTGTCTTGTAATGATGTGCTGCAATTGATTGTGCAACACACAACTACCTTCTCAAATATAGAGTGACAGATTACAGAGATGAGGCCATCACAAAAGAAAAGGTGGAAAGAAGTGCTGTACCTGCTGAGCGTGAATTGAAATGGAACACCAAACATTATTACAAGGCGCCCATAGTGCCGATCAAAATCAATTCCTTCTGCAACTTTCCCCCTGCATCAAACCCACCAAGTACATGCTTACCAGCTAGTCCTGTTACTAGGAAACCTTTTTTCATTCAAAAGCATGATGGTAAACCAGTTCAAGAATTAGCAGCATCAACTGCAAAGCTTGTCAGAGAGAGTACCTGGCAACAGAGAAGAAGACAGCACCACGGCCACAATCACAGGCCCGCCGGTAGTTGTCAAGTGCAAGTGTGGTCTCCACAACATCTTGTGTCTCAATGAACACAAGCTTGTGCTGCATGACCTCCTGCAGTGTGATAAACTTGATTTGTCACTTAGGATTCTTTTGTCAGTACAACTAAACTTCTTCCACAGCACCACCTATGTAGCCAGACATTAATTGCAGTAACACATAATTTAATACAGCCAGCAAAGTTTAATACACGCTAACAGCAGAATTAAAGGGTCAAAATAAATCACAGAACTACAGGCATATGTTTGGGAAACAAGAGACAAAGACAAGCCATTCCTGAAAAACAGGCAATATACTACATACAGGAACATACAAAGAACCAAAGTGATTGAAGGCATGAGTTGGGAAAGAGCACAGGCAGCTGGGCTGTTTACAAGGATCGAGCATCACAACTAGTGACCCATCACATCCCACAGAAATCAAATCTTTCTTCAAATTCCACAAAACCAGACCAAATTGTGCATTCACTAATGTCCACAATCTGGAAGGTAAGACAGAGAAAGTGCAACACCTGTAAGATGCCCATTTCATTCCAGCTGTTTACAATGCCATCCATGTAGGAGTAGCTGACAAAGAAGCAAACAACGCCATCAGGCACAGCACCCACCATCTCCAGGAGTAACCGTCCATAATTCCGAACAACACCAGGATCACTCCGCATATCAAATTTGGTGCTGACTGGCAGCTGGTCACTGACAATAACAACAAACATCAACAACAACATCAGCCTTGACTACACAACCTCTCTTTAACCACCTACTGTCAGCTAAAATGAATCATATCAACACTGCACTCTGAAGACTGCCAACAATGGCAAGGCCCCCAAGTGTGTAAACAACAAACAGCAAATGGACCAAACTAATCAGGTAAGCAGTTAAAAAAGGTTTGTAAAGAATTTGCCTGCTTCTATATAAGCATAGTGAAAAGGTTAGTAGTTGCTAACCTGCCACGGGTCAAGATCATTGGACACAAGCAATCACGGGTGAGACTCATTTCGAAACTTCGTGAAATAACTGGATTGAAGTTGAGCAAGCGGGGATACAAATCAATTGGGCTTAGTGTCCCTGATGTTATTACAACGCTCTGAAAACGCTCAAACACTGGCTTTATTGCCAGAGATGCATCCAAACAGCTCAACTGTGCCCATACCCGAAACAAGATCATGTCATGCACCTTGGATAACATCAGGAGCACAGAAGTGACCATAGTCTCTAGATTCATAGTTCACACACAAAACCAACACAAGTACAAAATTTCAACCAAAGGTGAATCGAACTACCCACAAAAGACTGTGCAGAGACAACCAAAACATTCAACAATTTTTTTATCACTGTAACTTTCAGCAAATTTGTGATCAAAGACACTACACCAGCCTCAAAGCAGAAATCTGTGAACATTTGTTTCACATAAGCATCACAAGCAAACAACCTAAAGTGTAAAGAAGATGAAGTCCTGTAACCAAGCAGCTAGTGTTCTCATTTTCAATCAACTGACAAATCCTGGTGGTAAAATGTAGGCACAAAGGTACAAGAGAATATGGATCAATACATGCCTGCAAGACTGGATCGGGAACATTTGGCATTCGCTCATCATAGGGCTCAATAATGATGGAGAAGCCCCTTGTATAGGTGCCCACTAGAGTTGCGAAGTCACAAACACACTGGATGTGCATGAATTCATCAGTATCAGTAACCTCTAGGGTCAGCAACAGTGAATGTAACCGATCATAGCAAAACTTCAGTGTCTTCTGATCAATGCCAGCCTGGGACTGGAGTGAATTCAAGAATGACACTGGCCCTTCACTCTCAACTTGTTCAGTCTGTAGGCGTCCCTTCAGATACTGCACCAACCGCTTCAAAAAGGACACAAAGTGTTCTGCCCGTCGAATGTTTCCTGGAACAGCTTCACGCAGAATGTCATCTGGCAATGCTGGGTTTGCCAACCATGTGTCTGTCCCTGCAAATTGCAAGGCAAAGAACGTCCATGTGAGAGAAATCAGAAACAAGACAGAAAATCCTGTTGATACCTCTCTCTCCACCTTGTAGGTATTGGGATACTTAACGGAATCCATGCGTGCAGCAGCCAAAGGTAGGTGTGCACAAGTGCCCAAAAAGAAAAACACTGCTAGTGTGGTTGCTGAAGGTGAAGCATGCATCAGAGGGAGGAAAAGAGAGAACAGCACCAGGCAAGTTGCCACGCTGTGCTAAGCCCTCCACCAATCTGTTGTACTCTTCACGAAGTCGATTTGCATCAGTGGTCTTGAACCTGCCCAACTCATTGCCTCCACCATTTTATGCAGATGCATACTAATGGTGAACGGAAAACCAAACCTAACACCATTGCACTACACAGAGCAAGCTCAATCTGTTTTCTTTGACATAACACTATAAGCAACCAAGAGTAATTCACATGTAAAAGAAAGATGTGAGCAACAACAACCATGAGGAAATCATTAAACAGTCATCCAAGCTCTTGTCAAGTAGGATGGCAAATCAGGTGTTGTCGTGTATGGCAGAAGCTTGATCCCCAATAGTAGCTTGCAGCAAGATAGCCCTACTTTGAGATGAATCACAGACAATGTTTTGGGTGTCATTTGTTTGTAAGATTTTTCAGCAAAGCTGAGCACACTTACTTCTCAATCAGTTGTGTAACCTTGCTGAGATTGCGTGTGGCACCGTCTAATGTTTGCTGTCTTATATTCACACTCAGCGCCTCGATGCACACATTATCAATATTATGAGCTTCATCAAACACAACCACGCACTCCTTCTCCATCTCTCGTGAGATGATGCCCGAAACCTTGGGATCCAGCAGATACTGATAGTTATACACGACCACATTAGCAAATTGGATCATGTGGCGTGCTAAGAAGTAGGGGCACCATCCTTTCTGTCGCCCAAACGTCCGCAAGTCATGCAAGGTGTAGACACCCTGTGGAAGCAATGCATTGGCACCATCTCTTTCATAGCCTTCAAAGAATCCGCATGTCTCAACATTAGGGTTATCCACAGCTATGGCTCTGACCCATGAGGCTGTCAATTTCCTACAGCCAGCATCCACACTTTCTCGGGAGCCTTCACCGCTCACCTGTGGATGTATGCACAGGTTTTTCCGGGAGCTTAACCCGAGTGCCATCATCTTAGCCTCCTTGCCCAGCTCCTTCTCCTGATAAGCCTGCAGGGTTCGAAGCTCGTCCAGCACTTTCTCCATCTCGTGCACTGTTCTGGTACAGTAGATGAGCTTCCCCATCTTTTGATGCTTCAATTGATAGCTGGTGATCAGCGACAAGAGGGTAATGGTCTTACCAGTTCCCGTGGGCATCTCCAGAAGGCAATGCCCTTTTGCATCCAGAGCACGCTTGAGCTCCAACATGTACTCATACTGCTCCGGGTAGATGAACTCATAAGGGAAGTACACTGTCAGATCGTCTATCTTGAACTTCATCTCAAGATCTCCCCTTGCGTCTCCTTGTTCTCTTCCTCCTCCTTTTGTGTCTCCTCTTGTGTCCTTCTCTTTCTTCTTTGTCTTCTTCGTCTTCTTCTTCTGGAATCTACCTATCTGTTCGCAGCCACAAGAAATCAGGAAGCACTAAACCCTAAATCCCATCTCCAACCAGTCATACAAGATTTGGGCTGGCGAGTGTGGGATCCTATGCAGGGAATTTTTTTTGGCAAGGTCTTCCAACCCTCTCATCAGCGAGCGAGAGAGAAAAATTCCCCAGATCTCCGTTTCTTGCAACAGAAATCCGATCCATGAAAAAGAGGAGGAGGAGGATTCATTTATGACTGACACAAATGCTGCTGCAGCAGAAGACTGAAGACTGGCAGGGGGTTCTTCCTTTAGGGTTTCAGGTTTCCTCGAGTCTGATGCAGCGCATCATCATCATCTGCTGCTTCACACATCTTCTCAGATGTTTGCAGTAGTGTGTTTAGTGAGAAGAAGAGTATGCCCAACGGTCTGCCGTGAAGAGTACTCCAACGGCACACGGAGCTGGAGAGGAGCATACAGAAGAGAGGGATACCAGGAGGTGGGACACAGAAAACCCTAGCAAGCGGCAAGCAGGAAGGCAGGCAGCAAGGAAAGGCCCAGCAGCAACTCTCAGTTCACGGAGTGTAGAGAGTACTACCCAGGGCTGCGGATTCTGCTCTGTGCAAGAGGAAAACGACGAAGGCGATGGCTCTGACTACTACTACTGAAGCCGAAAGTGCGGCGAGGAAGAAACGCAAGGGGAAAAACTTCTGTGCGGAGGAGGAACGACAGCTTTGTCGAAGTTTTCTTGCGGTTTCTCAAGACCCAATACCGGGGAATGGGCGACGAACGCCTGCGTTCTGGGACCGCATACACGAGCATTACACCAAGAACAAGCCAGAGAATGCAGGAGAACGACCTGCGCGAAGCTTAGAATCGAAATGGGGGATTATCAAACACGAGGTAGAGAAATTTGATGGTTGCTATGGGGCAGTGCTTGCGTTGAACGAAGCTGGAACTTCGGTTGAGGATGTGCTTCGACGAGCTTTGGAGCTTTACAAGCTCAAGCATCCCAAAGGTTTATCTTTCTCTTTCATTCACTGTTGGTTGCTTCTCAAGGACATTCCCAAATGGGCTGAGACAAGTCTCACAGACGAGAAGAAGACGACGACGACGACCCCTGTTGCGACAACGACGACCCCCACGACAATGGTGAAGCGTAAGCCGACTGACATGCTGCTGCCCAGATGGGCTGACACCAGTAACGAGGCGAAGAAGACAACTCCTCCAGTGACTACCACAACCATCAAGCGCAAGCCGACTGCCAGTAGCATGGTGGAAGGCTCTGAGGATTGTGAGGTAGTGGAGTCTTTGAGTGATAGTGGGGAAAGCTCACCAAGTGGTCGCAAGGCAGTAGAATGGCGAAGGAAGAACAAGAAAACGCAGAAGCTCAAGGAAAGTACCATGCGTGCACAAGCCAAAGCTACAGCTGATATGGCAGCTGCCACTTTGATGAAAGCTGAAATTCTTCAAGACCAATCTGCATTGGCACTCTTCACCATGCCTGATGATCAACTGACTTCAGCTGAGGCTAGAGAGTATCTGCAACTGCGTCGACAGGAGGAGCTTCTGAAGCTGCGACGTCGATTAGCTGAAAGCAACAACAACAAGTCCATCATCACCACCATTACGACTACTACTCCTGCAGCAGCAGTAGTGGCAACCAGCACCCCAGCAACAACCAACACCATGACAACAACAACCAACATTGACACCACCACCACCAGCATGACCACCACACCACAGCAACCCAATTCTGGTATGAGCACAAATCCCACAGCAACCTGAACTTCTTCTTCCCCTTCCAGTGCTCACCCATCATCTCCTGTACACCCACCAATTTAAATTGAATTGTAACACTAGGACATGAGAGCAGAGAAGAAGGTTCAAGGATGATGATTATCATTACAGAAGCTTGGTGGTGAGGATGATGATGGTTACAGAAGCTGCTTTGGTGTTGCTGGTGGCCTCCTTTTGTTTCAGTAAGCATGGGGTGCTTCTTAAGACCCACAGATGTTTGATCAAATCTGACCTCAAAGGAAAATGTGTATTTGCATTTTCAAGCTCTTCTGTGCCTGGTGACTGACTTTTGTTTCAGTAAACATTTGGTGCTTCTTAAGACCCGCAGGTGTTCAATCAAATCTGACCTCAAAGAAAAATGTGTATTTGCATTTTCATGCTCTTCTGTGGCTGGTGGCCTTTTGTTTCAGTAAAGATGGGTACTTTTTTAGGCCCACAGATGTTCAATCAAATCCGACCCTGAAAAAAAATGTCTATTTGCATTTTCAAGCTCTTTTGTGCCTTCTCTGTATGTATGTAGGCTGCAAATTGTCAATCCCCTTCTTAGTTCTTAGTGGAGGAGGTCCATGGGACATGATCACATAGAAGAAGCTTTGGTGTTACTGGTGACATTTTATTTCAGTAAGGATTGGTGCTTTTCTAGGTCCACAAATGTCCAATTAAAATGTGGAAAATTTATATTTTGCATTTTCAAGCTCTTCTGTGCCTTCTCTGTATGTATGTAGTAGGCTGGAAATGTCAATCCACTTCTCAGTTCTTAGTTGAGGAGGTTCATGGTCATGATCACATGAAAGAAGCTTTGGCATTACTGGTGACATTTGATTTCAGTAAAGATTGGGTCCTCCTCATCAATTGCCTTCTTAGATGAGGAGGTCCATGGCCATTGTCACATAGAAGAAGCTTTGGTGTTAATACTGACCATTTATTTCAGTAAACATTGGTGGTTTTTAAGGCCCAAGGATGTTAAATCAAATCTAACCTCAAAGCAAAACATTTGTTTGCATTTTTAAGCTCTTTTGTGCCTTCTTTCTATGTAGTTTGCAAATGTCAGTCCCTTCTTAGTTGATGAGTTCAATGGCTATGATGAAATAAAGCTTCTAATTTGCTCACATTCATCTTCATCCAGGATAGTTTATAGTTGCTTTCAAGGTGTGCCATTTAGGCTGCCTCAAGTATATGGATTCAAAACGACCCCTGAAAGTTTTCACAAACCCCTTCGTGGGCTCCATTACAGTGCTAGTTCCTAATCTACAATATTCATCAATAGCATGTGCACAAATGTCATGCAAGCATCGTCATGGCTACACAACAATTTTAAATGAAAGACAAATTTCCTAACTTGCCTGCAGCATTTCTCTTCTCAATGAAATCAAACATATGCACAAATCAAATCCAAAATTCTTAGAAACAATTGTATGTAGTTTAGTACTGTAGATAGATTATACATCACTCCTGTAGTGTCACTGGTATGAAAGTTTGAAAAAGTACCAAATTCCAAGAGTAGGCTTGTACGGAAAGCTTTTAAGGTACCCAATAAGAGCACCAGGCTGGTATGTTCAAAAGTTGATACTAGACCAAGATCAATACTGCCTCAAACCAAGTAAAACACTTGTAGCTTTCTCATGTGAAATGGTTGCCATTGTCACAGTCAATTGAAAATATAAACAATACATAATTGAGTTACATGAATTTCAACAATCTTTCTGACGTTCTTGTTGGAAATTTCAAGTTCACAATACTTTCTTGGCTTGGAAGTGATTTGATGATATTTGATGCATAAGAAGATTGTATCTCCAAATCCCATTCTGGTTGAAGAGTATTGGTCAGCAAGACTCCACAAAGCTGTCCCTTAAATTATAATAGACATTTGCCTTCTATTCCATGTTTGATAGAATTAGGTAGCATTTGCTTCATTTAAGAGCTAATGAAACTCATCATAACAATACTTTGCTTATCATCTCTTCCATCTTGTTAACAATGTTGGAGTTTCTTGAAAAAGAAATTAAAAAACCCTGGTGGGTTTGACATCATGCTGGAATCACATTGAGACAGCAAGAGAATATTCCAATAAGCACAAGTATTGAATGCATTTATATTACAAAAGGGTCTCCAATTGAGACCTTCTGTAACTAGTGCATCTCTTCACCCTATCAACAAATATGGATGTAGTCTTTCACAAGGATTGCACTTTCCTTCATTGAAAACCCACTTTAAAAACCACCTAGAAAGCCCTTGTAAAATTTACACTTGCAAAAGAAAAGCAGATATCTAACCATGTTTTAGACTCTGATCTACAAGCTCTTAAGTACTTGGTGTCATAAGAATGTTGAGATACATGTAATTTGCATTGCGCTTATAAGAATTTATTTGTTGTCCATCTCTGTCTCTTGTTGGGTTAGTATGTTGCATTACACATCTCATTGTCCACATCATTGCATCTGTAAATTCTTTTGCAACAGCAGTATTCTTCTCATTACCCAAGAGAACTAAAAATTCTGTAATTTTATGAAGAAACCCAAACCCTGCTCACTGGCCAAATGGCAGAAAACTCTTTGCAACCTCAATTCCTCAAACGTTCAACACATTTCTCTGCAAAAGAGAGGTTGAGAGTTGTTACAGGAGAGTATTGTCACAAGTATCTGACTTTGAAAATGTTCCAGCTACCTTGTCACTCAATCCTGAAGATAGAATGATAACCCAGATGCATCTGTACTCATACTACAGGAAAGAGACTCAACTACTTCTTTGGATCGAAAGCCCAACAGTTTGTTTCACATAATCCCATTCACATACGAGAGTGAGCTGTTCTTTCAGGTCCTTCATTGTCCTCAAGGTGGGGGTTGCCAGATTTCAGAAGTGGGTTTGAAGTGTTTATCAATTTGATTATGAAATTCTGTAAATTTGGAGCTTACCTGTGCTTGCGTTGCCATCTAGTCTTCATCAAGGTTTGTGTAGTCAACTACAATGTCCTCTTGATTGGTTTCTCCTCGCCTGCGCAACTCCTGAATATCCATGTTCAGTGTTTGATCACACAACAGGTTGGATTCAACAATGGTTTTGGGGCATCCACTACAAGGACACGGGCATGGCAGGACTTGGCGTCTCCTCCTTGCTGCTGCATTGTGCCGTCGCATATGTTCAATAACTGCTTCATGGCTGTAGATATGTTGGCAATCCTTGCTGCGGACGGCATCTGTCAGATCTATGACAGGCTTCCCACTGAGGGGGCAGACATGATTGCGAATCCCCCACTGTGAAGCCAACATCACCAATTCATCTTGCTCCTGGCCAGGCATAGGTTCACCTGCGTGATGCACATTCCAGACAGCCTCCTTGAACTGCTTGAAAAACTGGTGGTTCTGTGCATCAGAAGATGACGACGCTGTCTCCAGCTGCTGCATTCGGTCCTTCACCAGTTTCTGAAAATCTGTGCTCTTCACATATCCCACTCCGCCCAAAAACCCCACATTCAACATCAAAGCATCAAGCTAATACATACATTTCAAAACACTGTGAAAACCTGAAAGATCAAGACAAACCTGTTCCAGAATCTGATTCTGAAATTGCTGAGGAAATCTCAAAAGGGCTGAAAATCACATACCTCTGCCTTTGGCAGATACTCATTGCTCAATTCTTGCAATGCAAGAGAGTGATGCCGAAGCTTATCTGAGAATTTGATTATCTCCAGTGTCACCTCCTCCATCTCCTTGACCTTCCCAACAAACAGTCACACACAATCAAAAGCATTGCCCTCAGGGCTTCCCTTCAGGTGATGGATGCATGCATCATGAAGCACAAAGAAGAATAAAGAGAGGAGGAGGCCAGTACCGAAGCAGTGTTGTTGTCTCTCTCCAAATCTTCAGCTACCATCTTTGCCATCAAGATGTTGGCATCATAGTCCTGTTTTACCACAGAATAAGGCAAATCCTGATGAGCAAGCATCAGGTCTTCATTTCAAGACTTGAGAGAGGAGGACATCAATTGTCGAGCAAAGAAGGCAGCAAATACAAGAAGACACAGCACAACATATGCACCAGAGAGAAGAGTATTTGCAAAGAAAGCCATGCCTGAGACAATGCTTACCTCGATCATTGACCGCGACTGCGCTTCCAAGTTCCTCGCAGCTGATCGGATCCTATCCACCCCTGCTGCTGCTGCCGCCATTTCCGATGTCTTCTTCTTCTTCTTCGATTTCCAGAGAGGATGTTGTGATGAAGCAAAGTGCAAAAGAAGAAGAAAATCCCGATTCCAGACCCCAGGTCGCCAAAGAGAGACTGAAACACAAAGCTCTCACAAACCGTCAACAGAACACCCTCATGAACACTAAACCCTAATGCAAGCCCGGACTGGTTTTTCAAGCCTCTTCCGTTTGGTTCTGTGTTTTGCTTTTGCCAAAGTCGTGACGAATCGGAGGAGAGAGAGAGAGAGAGAGAGAGAGAGATGATGATGAGGCAGGGTGTTCGGGCGTTGCATTCATGTCTGCTGCAGCGGCTGCAGGTGGTGCGCGTGCAATCGGATCTCGATGGCGCCCTGGCTATGATGCCATGGCGCGGGGGGGGAAGAAGAAGGATGTTTTCTGCTGAAGTTTACGCCCCGGGCACGTACCTGGACAGACGCGACGTCGTCGAACGCGTTCTGAACGTTGTGAAGACGAATCCCAAAGTCGATCCTGCTAAGGTCCCTCACAAACTCTTTCATTTTGCATAAATCCTCTTCTCTCTCTCTCTCTCTCTCTCTCTCTCTCTCTGTGGCTGTAGAGCTCTGATCAAACCATTCTAGTCCGATTCCAATGCCGCATTGCTTCTACTACATGTTCTCAATCTCATCATCTCAAGAACCTTCTCAAGCTCATCAAGTTCTTGAGGTTCCTGAGAAGATGAGCTTGAGAAGGTTCCCAGTTCTTGAGGTTCTTGAGAAGATGAGATTGAGAACAATTTGTAGAATCTCAATCGCAAGCTTGAACCAGGAAGTATCATCACCTGGTTTCACGATGGAGAGATGAGTGATCTATCTTCCCCAACACATGAGGGGAGCTTTTATTAGAATTTGATCCAGAATCCTTACAATTTCATCACAAGGAGTAGCAAGCAGTGACCCAAGAGGGGTGAGGTATGCATGCATGCATGGAGTTTCATCCTCATCCTTTTTCTCTTTTGTTGAATCTTTGTTGTCTTTTTCTTTTTTTTAGGGTTTGGCCAATCATGTTTGTTTCTGTGGCTGATGAATCAGGTTTCAGAATCAGCCAACTTTGGGAAAGATTTGGAGCTTGACTTCCTAGATACTGTGGAGCTTGTGATGGCTTTTGAGGAGGAATTCGCATTAGAGATACCTAATGCGGAAGCTGACAAACTAAGCTCATGTGCAGCAGCTATTGACTATATTGCATCGCACCCACGAGCCAAGTAGGTTCCAAATGCTTTCTGCAACTGCTTTTCAGACGCTTACATCATCGCATGGTCTGCAGAGTGTGCAAGTCTTTTGTTGTGAGGCCTTCAAATTGTTTGCTGCGGAGATTTCTCTGCAATTTCGTAAATAAGTGTGCAAAGTCTTTTGTTGAACTATATTCAGATTGTTGTTGTGGGGATTTCTCTTCATAGATAAAGAGTTCAACTCTTTATTTCAACTCTTTGTCCTCAATAAGAGATCATTCAAGTTCTCCATTTGTGTTTTGCTGTTTTCTTCCTCTTTCCTGGCAATTGATGTTTCCTTATCTTTTTCTTCTTGTGTTCACAAAACCTTCTTCTTGCTTTCCTTGATCATCTCTTTCTCTTTCATGTTCTGTTGAGCTAGCCAGCATCATGGCTGAATCTTTGAGATTGGCATTTTCCTTTCCTTTTGCTTGTCTTTTTCTTCTTGGTTTTCCTTGGTCATCTCTCCTTTGCTTTCAGGTTCTCTTAAGCTGCCAGCATCATGGCTGAAGCGTTGATCAGTAGTTTTCTTTTCCTTTTGCTTCTTGTTTTTTTCTTCTTGGGTATCCTTGGTCATCTCTCCTTTGCTTTTAGGTTCTATTAAGCTAGCCAGCATCATGGCCGAAGCTTTGATCAGTAGTTTTCCTTTCCTTTTTCTTCTTGGTTCCCTTGATCGTGTCCTTCTCTTTCAGGTTCTGTTGAGCTAGCCACCAACATGGCTGAATATTTTCTTGGGAACTGTTTTCCCTTTTAGTTATTGTGTTTTTCTTCTTGGGTTTCCTTGGTCATCTCCTCCCCTTTCAGGTTCTCTCAAGCTAGCCAGCATCATGGCTGGATCTTTGATTGGTATTTTCTTTTCCTCTTTCTTCTTGGTTTCCTTGATTGTGGCTTTCTCTTTTAGATTCTGTTGAGCTAGCCAGCATTATGGCCGAGTCTTTTGATTTTTATTTTCATTTCCTTCTTTTTGTGTTCCTCCTGTTCTTTGTTTCCTTCATCTCCTTGTCTTTTAGGTTTTGATGAGCTAGCTATCCAGCATCATTACTGAGTCTTCCCATTACTGTCAGTTTTATGACAGTACATTGGCTACATTGTATGACATTGAGCTCCACCTACTGCTGAGAGCTCATGAAATCAGGGGGGGATGTTATTGTAGCTTGTTGCTGTGCAACCTGTGCATGTTGCTGTTGAAGGTCTCTGAACATGAATGTGACTGTTACTGTTCAAACTGCTCCTCAGATTTTTGTCATAGTTGTTTCTTCATTTTTTATTTTGTTGTTTCTTATATGTTCTTCAGGGTGAGGTTTCCTCTTTTTTCCTTCCAGTTTCCTTCATTTGCTGATACATTGTGAGATCTGAAATCTCCCTATCTGCCTTATCAGTGATTCTGCCTTTTCAGTTCCCATGAGGTTGACTCAAATTATTGCAAGTATGGACAAGTTTTCAGTGCTTATATAGATTTTATTTCAACTGAAACATCCTCTTCTGCATTTGTAGAACATGAAGTATAGGAGAAGGGTCTAGCTTTAGACCCTTCCAGATCTGAGGCTCTCCTGTCACAAGGCCAGTTTTTTTTTCCATCTTTTCTTTATCTTTTGCTGGATGCTTTCACCCTAAATCAGCTTGTACAAGATCCTTCTTTTCTGGTGCTTTCTGTTTATATAATTAGCTCCTTGCAGGTTTATTTGCTGTCTGTCTCAGCTTTTTTTTGCCACATAATTCATGGTGACCTCATGTTATTGTCATTATGAGCTTTTCTTGTTTGGGTTTCATGGTGCTGCTGCTAAGATCATTGTCTGTTGTTGCACCTGCTGCTGTCCCTGGGCCAGTGTGACTTGGGTGCTGCTTAAAAATGGCCAACTCTCTTTCAGTTGTATGCTGTGTTTCCAATTCCTTTCCGTCTCTCTCTCTCTCTCCCTCTCTCTCTCACACACACACACACACACAGACAGTAGTTACTACTTGGTTTCCTTGAAATGTTGAGCTTTTGGGGGGTTCTCTATCTTGGTGCTTGAGCTGCTTTTCCATCACTGTATTTCAGCTTGGCAAAATGACATACATCATGGAACCACATTATATGTGCGTGTATTGCAAACCACTCTGTAAACAATTGGATCACAAGAAAACTGTGAAAGTTTGCATGCATGTGGTTGCCTCTCATCCCAGTTCACCTCATTGCAGGCAGCTCTTCAATTCTCTTTAGTTGAAGGAGAAGAAGAAAGCAGGGTCAAGAGGGCAAGTATTGTCAAGGCTCCCCTTCTCAATTTGCTTGGACACATTTCTGCATGGCTCTTGCTCTTTGCATTTGTCTTTTGGGCTGTCTTTTTCAATCATCCTTGCCTCAAGCCTTCTTTCTTCCTTTGATCTTCTTCTTCCCCTCTTGACTGCTTTGTTCTTGTCTCAATTTCTTCCTTCTCTCTCTTTCCTCCACACCACTCCCACCCAGAGGTCAGTCAATTGGCCCTGAGAGCTGCTGATAATCTTTTGTGAAACTATTACAAATCTTGTGCAGGAATTTGGCATCTCTCTCTCTCTCTCTCTCTCTCTCTCTCTCTCTATCAGAGGCTACAGTAGATTGAGATAGTTCTAAAGAAGGTGAAGAATGAAAATAAATGAAAAGAAAAGTAAATGGAAAGACAAAGAAAAGAAAAGAAAAGGAAAATGCAAAAAGACAAAATCCAGAAAAGTAACTTCTGCAAGTTGGAAGTTTGCATTAAACCTTCCACCATATAATCATCCCAAAAAAACACTTAAAACAAATGCATGGTTCTTTATGCAAGCATAATTGGTTAAATGTGCAACCAAAGCATTGTGGTTCTAGAGATTGTCCATCCTTTTGTAAAGTATGCTATGGAGACAATTCAATGTCTGTATGATTTTGCTTGCAGCAGATGTCTGAGCTGGAGATGAATCACTACTGCTTAGATACACCTAGAAACAGTTGCTTGACAGCTTAAGAGCAGTGCCCTTGGTCACACATAAGGATTGCCTACTAAAATGCAAGCTCTCTACTGACATTTGAAGTGGCCTGGTGATGGAAGTGAGGGATTAGATACATTGAAGCAGCAACAATATGAGATGATCATCAACAATGGGACTAGAAGATACATACTAATGAACTTGTGATGATCTGTTGAGTGCATGCTCCAAAGTACACTTCTGTTGAAGAAAGCCACCTCAGTAGATAAAAAGTGGGGCAGAAAACACAAAAATATTGTGAGAACATGCAAAATTGAAAATATCATCTACAGCATGTGAAGTGCCAAGCTACAGGACACAACAACAGCTCACTCCAGGTAGTATTTGTTAAGAAGCAATGAATTAGAGTGCAGGATCCTTCTGCACCAGCATTCAGTAGGAGTCTCTCACATACTGCATAGTTGCTCACCTTCTCAGCATTCTACAATAAATGGTGGGACTTTCAACATTCTGCAGATCTCTACTTGGCACTTGGGTGTGATGCAATGTACTCAATAGCCTCTGGACATGAGCTTATTTTGTCGGCTTCTGCATCAGGGATTGCCACTGCAAATTCCTCCTCGATTGCCATCACAAGCTCCACTGTGTCTAAGCTGTCGAGCCCCACATCTTGAAAGCTGGCTGATTCAGTCACCTGCATGAAACAGATCAGTAGCAGAAGTTAAAGCACAATATCACAAAGTGTAAGGAAGGAAACATTTTACACATGGAAAAAAACAAGATGAGTGAAACAGAACTTGAGACCAATAGATTCTACACATTCGTACCCTCTCTTGTCCCTAAAACCCTGCAGGAGGAAAGAAAGCAATTTTTGAGAGTTTGCGTGCCATTGCAAACAAACATACATATGATGAACTTAGCATACCCACACTTTGTCCAAAACTCTTATCTCAGGATTAAGCACCTGGAATATCTTAGATGTTTCATCTTGAAGAAAACAAAACTGAAAGGTTTACATTGTCAGACCATTAAATCTTAAGTTGTCAAACTCTCTCTCTCTCTCTTCCAGACAACCCATCTATGAGCTTACACAGAAAACTCCAGACTGATGCTTTTGAAGGGGTTAACCATTTCTGTCAGTTGCAGCAAAACCAAAACTACGACACTTTGAAGGTAACCATTTTGTCAGTTCCAGCAAAACCAAACCAACACAAGAAGAAGAATCAATCAATGCAGTCACAACCTTGTGATCACCACTCACACAGAATAGAGCAAGCACCAATTTCATCATCAATGGCAGTAGTGACTGACTAGCTGTCATGACTCTCCTCACACTGCCCTTCCTTCATCAGCTCCCGACAGTGGGTGTAGACAAAATATATGACAGCAATCAATCTGCTAAAACATTGGGCAAACAATTACAGAAAATCTCCATCTCGGTTTGCATTGCAATTCTAGAAATGCAATGTCGAAAAAGACAATAGTTGAATGATGATGTCGGTCACCATTCAAGAGGATCAATCGTATATATCCTCATTCAAGCAGCAACAAGCTTTGCTTGTGAGAGGGTAAAAGCTTGATTGAAATGAATCCAATATTCAAGCTTGCCTCAGTTCCAGATCCTGCTATAGTAGAGAGACATAAAGGGGTTAGACTCCAACACAATGTCAGACTCCCCCAATGCCATGGGTTTCACCCATTTGGGAAAAACACCCATTTGGATGCTTCATTTCTTTGTAGGCTTTTTCCTCTGATTCTGACTCTTA
>Ga0116227_10008118_pt1 | contig 20005 bp, 10 predicted proteins | sample S1TSphgellanicum_FD_89693 | JGI IMG/M metagenome (GOLD analysis project Ga0116227, IMG submission 89693) | Host-associated microbial communities from peat moss isolated from Minnesota, USA - S1T2_Fb - Sphagnum magellanicum MG | ecosystem: Host-associated > Plants > Peat moss > Unclassified...
GAATAGGTAGGAGATGATGGGTGGAGGGGGGGGGGTAGGGGTGTTCCCAAAATAACGGACTTTGCATGAGATAGTTCTGCGGTCGTTCAGTTTAGCCCCTCATTTTGGAAATATCCCCCGCCCCTGGGCATTATCCATCCTGAAGCAAGAGGTGAATGTTATCTTAAACCTAAAAGTACATAGCTCTCGCGAGGGGTAGGAGGGCAAGGGTTGTTACACCTGCTCCTTAAGAATGCCAAGGAGCTTATGCCTACAAGTAGACATAATTTCTGTCCCATTATTAAGAAATAGGTGCAAGATCCCTCCTCTTTTGTGGAAGGGATGTACCTATTAGCTTTTGAATAATGGAGTACTAAAGGCCATGCTATGTCTACATGATTATTATTACAAGACAAGCACAAAGGACCCAAGCAAAATATATTATTCAACCACGTACCCATATGCAACCACATACTTATGTCGAGTGAAAGCATGGTAAAACAAACCATTCTATTACCTTGGCAATCTACTTGTTAAGCTAAGAAGAAATAAGACTAAAACACATCATAAAATTATTATATATTTAATATTTTTACTTAACTGACAAAAAGTAAAATATTTTTTCATTATTATAAATTAATTTTTTTAATTTTATGTTGTAAAAGTAAGTTTTAATTAGACTTTTCTAAATGTAAGTAGCTTTTGAAGCTTATTTTTTGCAATGTAACATTTGTTTCAAGTACATGTCAAATATATTCTATCAAAGAAAAAATAAGATTTATTTATTTTCCTTCTTTTAAATATACAATGATCTTTATGTTATAACTTCACACAAATCTATTTCATTAAATTTTCTAATGAAAAAATACTTTTGAACACCATATTGGCCAATGAAATTCAAAAGTACTAGTTCCTTACTTTAATTATTCCAAAGTTTCTCAATTTTTTTATTCAATTTAATACAAACCCAATGGAAAGCACCATGGTTTCAAAATGAAACTTAAGTAAAAATTGAATCTACTTTCTTGTGTTTTCATGAAAAACTATCTCTTTTTTAACTTGATATTTTTTCATTAACTTTTATTGTATAAAATACCATGCTTTTGCCCTTTCATAATATAAATCCAAAGAAAGTGGCAACAAACTAATGTTCTGAACATGTTCCTATAAATTAACCTACACAATTAGCTAAGTTTGAAAATAATAATTAAACTTGGCATATGCAAACCAGGTGTGTTTACGCAATCATGTTTACATCAACATGATTACATTAACATTATCCTTCATACCCAACACTATCTAATTTCATACTTGGAAGTTCCTCCCTTGTTGTTTGAATTTTGAGAGACTTGAATTAAAGAATGAAAAAGCGCGTGTGCACAAGATGTTTACATTACATGTAGCAAACTAATAATTACACTACTATTAGCACCATTGCTAGCTATTTGGTCAATGAACATCAACTTGTAGTGTAGTACTCAATACGTGGGCTAGTAGCTACAACGAGTGTTTTAGCTTTAGAATAATCATCACAAGGACATCATCATGAATTCTAACAAATTAATCCTATTTTTCAAAGACCATGTTTCATGTTACTATGGCAATCAAAGTTGTTAATCTAGTGAACTTTTCTTGACCTAAGGGTTTTGTCAAAATGTTTGCTAATTGTTCATTTGATGGAACATGAACAAAATCAATTTCACCAATTTGTATTTTTTCACGCACAAATGGAAATGGTAGTGCACTTTGATGTATTTTGTGTGTGTGATACATTGGGTTTTTGGCCTTCTTGATACTAGACTAATTGTCATAGCAAAACTTTTGTTTTTCTCCAAACCTGGGTTCAACCATCAAACCTTTCAACCATGTTGTTAACTTTGCACCTTTTATAAGTGATGTGTATTTTTCTTTAATTGAAGAAAGCAAGATAGTTTGTTGTTTAGTTGACCATGTTACCAATCCTAAGTTAATTTGAAAAAGTAACTAGTGGTTGACTTTCGAATTTCTCCGTCATTAGCCTAGTCATCACCCATATATCCAATGAGGTTGTTGTCTTCCCCCTTTCTATACAATATTCCAAATTTCATTGTTTTTTTTACATAGTGCAAGATATGGTAAGTTCAATATGGGGTACCTAAGGTTCACTCATGTACCTACTAACCACCCCTACAACATAAACAACATCTAGGCAAGTAATTGTTAAATGAATAAGCTTCTTCACTAATTGCCTACAATTAGTAGGATCAACAATGTCTATTTCCATCTCTTTTGAAAGTCGGACACCTTCGATTATTAAAATGTGATAAGGCTTATAATTGGAAATCTTGAATTGTTTAAGAACTTCCATGGAATATTCTTGTTGAATGATAAGTATGCCTATGTTTTCTAGGTAGACAAATTGAACTCCAAGATATTTTGGAATTCTACCAAGATTAATGATCTCAATTATATGTTTTAATTGTTCTTTGATGCGAACAATTTTTAATGAATGGTTTCCAATGATCAAAAAATCATCAACATAAAGTATTAAAATGATAATTTTACCATCTTATTTCTTGTAGTAAAAGTTGTGATTATTGTCACTCTTGTTTAGTTTCTTTTTGAAAATAGGGGTTAGTTTTCTCATACTAAGCCTAAGGGGCTTGCTTCAAACCATAGAGGGTTTTTCAATTGACACACCTTCCCATCTTTTTCTTGCACTTGAAATCCTTGTGGTTAGATCATGTACACCTTTTTGTTCAAGTCCCCATTCAAAAAAATTGTTTTGACATCCATGTGAATGATTCCCTAGTTCTCATGAGTTGCTACAACAACAATGGCTTGGATTGTACTCCATTTTACAATAGGTGCAAAAATCTTTTGGAAATTTATGCCTTGTAGTTCAAACCCTTTTGCCACCAAGTGTGGCTTCAATCTATATTTTTTCCTTCTATCCCTAATTTAATTTTAAATATCCATTTTGTTATGATTGGTTTCTTATTCAATGGCAAGTGCACAAGAATCCAAGTTTGATTGTTGGAAATGAATTCCATTTCCTATTCCATAACATTCATTCAACCTTTATGTTATGCAACTTTTTGAAAGGTTTTAGGTTCCTTGGGTAGTTTAATAATCCTTACCACAAAGTCATCAAAATGCTTGGGTGGAGTTATGATTCTATTGGACTTGCATTGTTGGGGTGGTGTTTAAATAGCTAGCAATGCAATTGGTTGCATGACCTGCGAAGAATTTTGATTTCGTGCTTCCATGTCGATACTAGGGAATCTTCTAAGGATAGGTTGAACATCATCCTCAATAGGTGTTGAAGATGTCTCTTCTTCAATATAACTTATGACATCTTCTTTCAAAGCTCCTATTTGCATTGGTGTAGTTTCATCAATTCTTGAAGTGAAAGGTGTTGATGGATAAAAAGGTTTAAAAAAAATTGGACATCTCTATTGATTATTAATTTCCTAGTTGATGGGTTATAGCATTGGATCATAACCCCAAAAATGTGGCAATGGGTTATTGAATCCAATTTTTATTTTTTCACAAGGGACATGAACAAATACCTTACATCCAAAAAAATTCAAATGACTTTGGTTGGGTTTCATTCTTGAATTATTTTTTTATTGTGTGTCCGTCATTTGTCATTATGGGTGATTAATTGGTGAAGTAATTTGCAATTTTAATTACTTCTAACCACAAGTATTTTGAGATTTAATTGTCATGTAAAAAACTTTGTGTTTTCTCCATCAAATTCAATTCTCCCACTCCAAAACTCCATTATATTATGGGGTCCTTGCCATAGTAAATTTCTTTTGTATGCCATGGTTTTCACAAAATTATATGAATGATTGTGACACAAATTCACCGCCAATATCATTCTTAAATGTTTTGATTGTTTTTCCAATCTTGTTTTCCATAGTAGCTTTGAATTTGTCCATTGTTTCAAATTTCTTCTTTAAAAATAACACCCAGCTATTTTTATTGAAATCATCAATGAAAGTGATAAAATAATTGGAGCCAAAAAGTGAAGAAATTGAAAGTAGTTGACAAAGGTTTAAATGCAATACTTGTAATACCTTTATTGCCTTAGTCATGTTAGCTTTGGAAAATCACTCCCTATGTTGTCCACCCATGAGGCACCTTTTACAAAACTTTTTTATTAGAGGCAACTCTAGAATTCCATCTGCAACTCCATAATTTGTTGTGAAATGTAGGTTGTGGAAGTTGTGATACTTCATACTTTTGTGCCAAAGATGCACATATGTAGAAGACAATAAAAAAATTTCTTGGACTGTTGTTCTACAAGCTTGAGTTTATACAACCCATTTCTTGTATCTCTTCTTCTTATAACTACTATTTAATCTTCGTTTTGGATAACAAGGTTTTCTAGTTTCAAAATTGAATAGTATCAACATTGAAGATTAAGTTTAATTTTTTGTCAGCAATTTTTCCTACAGAATGGAGATTTTTTATGAAACTTGGCACATACAAAACATATGTTACATTATTTATTTCTCCTCTTAGTAGTTCAAATTGGGCATTGATTTTTGCTTCAACAGAATGGTTATGCCCATTGCCCTTTAATTGACCTAACATTTGAAATACTTACTTCTTTTGTGATTTTGGTTAATGAATTCTTGTTGTTTGTCACATGACGAAAAGCTCCTAAATCAAAATACTCTTTTTCTTTTATATGTCTAGAGCCATTAATGATGTTTCAAAAAACTCCATAGACTTCCCAAAAAGTTTGTATTCACTTTCCACATATTTTTCATTATGTTGTTTTTAACTGCATTTGTTGATGATAGACACTTCTTCATTGTAGTTATCTTGTTCTTGCACCCCTTCTCGTAATGCTTGGTTTATCACAAAAGTTACATGAATTGTATTTATGTGGTTGACCATCCCAATGTGATATTTTTTCAACTTCAACTCAATTTGCATTTGCATGTGCATGTGCATTGTTTCAAATCCTTTTTTCAACTAGTTGCAAAAACCACCTTTGTATATTTGGGTCAAAATACATAACTAAGAGCCAAAAAGGGCATCGGATGTTAGACATAATAAGTCAAAATCAAACATTTATTTTTCAATACCATTTAAAATTATAATAATCATGGCAAGTTATTCATTTTTCCTTCATATGAATTTTGGAATTTAGAGTAAAAATTCATTCGATCCAATTTTAAATTTTGGTTTTAATTTAAGATGTTCGAAAATGTACACCTACTTCATTAAATGGAGTCAATTTTGCAAAGGACTATCAAAAGGATTCTTATAATAAAATAATTTTCATTGAAAAATTTATAAATGATAAGAACATATTAGCCACATTCAAAAAACACTTATATTTTTAAAAATGTGGAATTCTAAAACTTTAAAAATTCAAAGAATGTTTCAAAATTGCTTTAGAATTTTAGAGCTTCAAGATTCTTTTACCACATATAAATGGGTTATAATGTACATGATGTATGAAGAAAAGTTATAGCTTAAAGTATAATAAAACTAAAGAATGTGAAATTTTCATTTTTGGTGATGAATTAAAATTTTGATAATTTTCAAGATGAAACATTGAATCTATAGGGAATTTACACACTTTTAAAAATTCATATTTATTCAATAATGAATAACAAAAAAAATTTGATGCATTGGGGAACACTTAAATATTTTTAAAAACAAGTTACAGAAAAATTCATTCAAAAATTCATTTGCATATAAAAGTTTTTTTGCGGAAAAAGGACGTGCAATTCTTTTCCAAAGTAACCCCTTTGGCTCCTAGTTATAGGTTTTGACCCATTTTTTCACAAAGAAACATGGCTTCATTGTTGTTCTTCTTGCCATATGTGAATTCCTTTTCTTATTCCTTTTGAAGAAACTTACTAACCAAATTGTCAAATGTGGGAAGTTCATCCTAGCTACTAATGTTCTGCACAAAATTTCATAAGACTAGTAGGTTGTTTAAAATCATCAAAGTGATTTCAAACTCTTCAACCATTTCTCTTATGCTTGCCATTTGCACCAAAATGTCAATGACTTGTTTAACAAAGTTTGTGATGGTAGAATTTTCCTCCATCTTGAGAGTATGGAACTTGGTTCTTTGGCACCCCAAGTAAATCTTTAGTCTAACACATCAATTTTCACCTAATATTTCTTGTATTGCAATTGTGTTTAATACATGAAATTCATCATCTACTTGTTCTCTTCATTCTTGATTTTTTTGGTGCAAATGGTGTCTTTATGGAACGACAAAATATTCACTACAAGAAAACAAGGTTTTTTTTACTGGGAAAATTGGTCAAAAGCTACCCCAAATGGCCTCTATCCAACTTGACCAAGGTGCCATCTTAAACAAATCATTTTGGACTTGACCATTTTGACTGGGTCTTTTTGGTTGGCTTTTTTTACTATCTTTTTTACTAGTCAACAATATAATAATATATAACATAGATTATTATCTTTTTTTAATGATTAAATTTAGCTACCTACATTACCTAGTAATTAATGTACAAAATAAAATAAAATAATTTGCCTACCTACCTTATTTAGTCTAGGCCCCCTAAACTAGGTAACCTAGGCTAGGTGGCCAACTTTAGACCTACTTGCCTAGGTGGCATAAGCTAGCTATTTAAGCCACGTAAAGCCAAGGTAACCTAAGTAAGCAATGTTGTATGTGTGAAGATTTGAACTCCACACCTCCATTTTGAAAAATCAAGTCTTTACCATTGGACTACTTTTATCATCATATTGTAATAAATTTGATTGATTTTTTTGTTTTGATGTACATATTATAACATTCATCAATGAATTTCAATGTTTTTGTATTATTTATCTAAGTAAGAAATTATACCATGTATCGATCATCTACTTAGATAACATGTAGGTACCTACACCTAGTAAGCAAATACATGCTATTAACTCAATTAATAATTAATTAACTAAAATTATTATTAATTATTATCAATTATAATTATTAATAATTATGATTAATAATTCATTATTTCCTAAAAATGACTACATATTAACCATTAAATAACAATTATATACTACTAATAATAATTATTCAATATAAATGGCTGATTATTTAATATATTATTTGAATTATTAAAAATTAAAAATTAAAAATAATTACTTAATATTAATTTTAAAAAAAATTTAATTACTGATTATTGGTTATTTTATATTTACTAATTATTGATTATTTACTATGAATTAGTAATTATAAATTAATATATAGAAAATTATTATTAACTAAAAAATTAATTTAGAATAATCACTTATCAATAATTATTAACAATTATATATTCAATAATATTAATTATTTTAAATTACTATCAAGTATTAACCAAAAAATTAGATAAAATTGATAATTCAATAACAATAATTAATTAATTAACAACTTGATGGATAAATTAGTTATTGATTATTAATTAACATTTTTTGGGTGACTAATTAATTATATGAAATATTAATCATAAATTATTGAGTATTAACTTTCAATTTATTAAATACCAATTAATTAATGTACTAAATTTAAATACTTACACGTGCCTAAAGGTAGCATGTAAGTAGGCTATTCAATTTTATAAGTACCTATTAGGTGTAACATGCTTAGCTTAGGGCCTACTAGTTATGAACTTAGGTTTGGTATGTACCTTAAGTAAAATAAACTTGTAGGTTAAGTAGCCAAATTAATATGGTTGATTTGACTAAGTGTCAAATTAGAATGGCCATTGCATATGGTCAATTTGACTAACCCTTGGTCATCTTGATGGATTTCTAGCCTTTTGACCAAACGTTTAATTTGTCACATGGTTCAAAATGTCACTTTAGTCAAATGTTTTAGTCAAAAGTAACTCTTGTTTTTCATGCTCCAAGCTTTTAGTCAAAATGACCACCCCTTAGTCAATGTGCACATTTTAATCAAGTTGGACCTTCTGAAAAGACACATTTTCCTGTAGTGATTACACATTTATAAATATTTCTTGTAGCACATTCAAGACTTAATCAACGTTAATATCATGAAAACCAATTAGTGAATTTTATAGTATTCAATATAACAAGTGGTTGATAAATTAGACATACTAATAATGTGGATTTCTTTCATGTACAACTTGTGAAATGGTTTTTTCAAAACATCATATGCATTTTCCATGAAAGATTGACGTCTTTTGTGTTTCTTTAAACATCTCAAGAATGTTGTGCTTTCCATCCCCATGTGGTCTCATCAATCATAGCAATAAAGGGTACAACCCTAATTATTTCATAGTAAATAGGGAATTACACCTTCTTGACCTCTTTCTAGACAAAAAATTTCATGATATTAAGCTTGAAAGTAAAACCTAGACTTCTTAATAAATCTAAAGTTGTTGACACTATTTGAAAACCCAACAAACAAACAATAAATTGGTCTACACCAACTTGACAAATCACACTATATCCTTTAATATTATGATAACATTAATTTTCGTTAAAGGTTTTTAGAAACCTTTGATATAAAGTGTAAAGGAACTACCAAAGTGATTCCAAACACTTTAAATAATAATATGAATTCCATTAAATCTAATCCAATTAAAGAACTTGATATAGTATTCAAAAGTTGTTTAAAAAGGTTACAAGATAAGACCTTAAATTGTTGAATTTGGATGAGTTTTCAGGATGTTATTAACTCTTGAAATTTTGAGAATCATAACTTGGCAAAATTTGACTCTTGATTTGCAACTCTCACATTTTTGCCATTTCAATGCAGTTTTTACTAAAAGTTATAAAATATGTTATAAGGAGGAAGGGTGGTGCCTCCTCCCAAGTTTTATTTATGTTGGAATTAAGTGAATACATTCACGAGCTTATGGCCAGTCATTGAACCAAAACAAACCACCCTCTTGTTTTGTTTGTGTGGTTGGATATGTCCATGACCTCAACTTGAGGAGCTCATTTTAATCCCATCCCAAAACTTTTACACCCTTTTTCTTATTGATACTTAAGGACTTTGCCTTAGGTTTTGTATTTTGTTGTTAAACTAGATTAGGGAGGTTTTTTACAATTAATACCATTTGACAAACTTAAGGAAGTGCATCACAAAATATCTTGAATATGACATCAAATATTATGATGACCTTTCTAATGATAATAGAGATAGTCCATTAACCAATAACAAACAATTCACTATAAATTAAAAGATTACCACCTTAAGCAAATATGCTTAAAACACATGGCATTTGCATGTTAACTAAGATAAGAAATTTGTATTTCACCATTAGAAAAACTGCCTTCTATTTCTTGTTGTTTGTGACTAAAAATGTCATTTGCTACTATTATAGTTACAAAAATATTAACAAATGACAATTTGAGTCACAAATAACAAGTTGTAAATGACAAATTTTCTTCTAATGTTTTGTAACATGCCTACAAATCAAAAGCTTCAATTCATCAATAATATTTAATGATTTTTTTTCTCATTATGGATTTATGGAAACATTGTTCATAAAACATGCCTATGAATCCAAAGTTTCAACTCATCAACGATATTAAACGAGGTTTATTTTTCTCATTATGAACTTATGGAAACATTGTTCATAAAACATGTTAATGAATCAAAAGCACTACTACAAAATGTGTGTGTAGTCCACTAGTCCATGTTCACTAAGTTAATGAATTCATTATTTTTTAATTAGTCTTTGTTTACTAAAACCAGTGAATTCACTCAAAATCTAATGAAATCACTTTGGCATACAAGGACACCTTTTATTGTTAAGTTTCCATTCATCAACAATATTAGGTCTACTATGAGTTTTAAAATTGACTTGCAATCAATTTTAATTTCCACCTTAAGTTATTTTTGGTTATTCTACCTTATCCTAAATTATTTTACCCCAAGGTATCTTCAATTATCCAAACCTATGTTATTCTTGATTATTATAACATATTCCACCTTAGTCCATTTTAGGTTATTTTACTTGATGATATTATTGATTATTATAAACTATTCCACCCTAGGCAATTTAAGGTTTTTTATGCAATTCGACATCAAACTATTGTAACGGGCACAAAAATAACCAAGTCTATAAATATTTCTTTAACCAAAATGAGAACATGAACATGCTTAATTCCAAATCTAGATTGCGAAACAAGAAAAAACAAAAATAATAACACAACATGTGCAAAATAAAATCCAACAAAATTTTATTATAAGAACGAAACAAAAACATAACAATCTCATGACAAGAAAACATACCCAAAATTGGTGTTGAACAAATTAAAGGTAATTAAAGGTCCTATTTTTATTTATACCCTTTGGGACCTAATTCAAAAAAGCCACCATGGAAGTTTCATCCCCATGTGTGGCCCCATGTTTATGCATGTGACCCATGATGGATTAAAATTGAATTAAAAATGAATTAATAGTGAACTAAAAGTTAACTGAACTAAAAATTAACTAAAGGTGAATTAACATTTAATTAAAGGTGAATTAATAGTTAATTAAAAGTGAACTAAATTGACAACTAACTAAAAATGAATTGATAGTGAATTAAGAGTGTGATGTTGGTGATGATGCTTGTGACATCACCTCCCTTTTTAGAAACATGTTCCACATGGAGCGACCTTGGGTTTGTTTAAATAATGTCAATGAAATTCTTTCACTTTCTCCATGGCATTTGAGAGGTGTTTAATTGGTTTTCAAGTGCGTTCACTAATGTCATAACCTTTCCAATGGATGAGATATTGCAATTGTCAATTGGACAACTTAAAGTCGAAGATCTCCTCCACTTCATAATCTTGTTCACCATTGACTTCTATTGGTGAAGGTGGTTTTGAAACCCATCATGGGATCATGGATGCATAATAAGGTTCCAATAAGGAAACATAAAACATTGGATGGATCTTCATGGAGTTTGGAAGCTTGAATTGGAAGGCCATAACATTGATTTGTTTCATGATGATGAATGTACCAAATGTTTAGTAGTCCAATTTCTCCAAATGCCAAGTTGTTTTAATGTGTTGTTGAAGTAAAACTTGGTTTTTGACCTTGAAATTTGGTTGATCCTTATGATGGACATTAGCATTTCCTTGTACCGTTTTTGTGTATCCTCAAGGTTGGATACAAGTTGTGCTCAAATGTTTGCCAACCACATGGCTATCACGATGTTGTGCACACCTTGGATGTCAAACTTGGGGTGGAAAACATGATTTGCAAATAAAGGGGTTGGTTGTGTTGATGAATGCACTATATGTTGTACATACACAAATTCCACCATGGACAAGTGGTCTAGGGCCAATTATCTTGATGATGATTGGTTGTGCATTGTAAATATTGCTTTAGGATTTGATTGACCCATTTTATTTGTTCATTCGTTTAGGGGTGGAAGGTTGATGATAACTTCACCTTCACACCTAATAGTTCACAAAGTCACTTCCAAAACTTGAATGTAGATTAAGGTCCATGATCAAAAATAATATCTTCGAGAAGGCCATGACACTAAAAAACATGTTCAAAAAATAACTTGGCTATTTTTTTGCCAATTATCAATAGGGGAAAAAAGGCATTTTCTAACTAACCGATTTTTGACTACATGTTCTCCTCGACTTTGTTTTGATTACACAATAATATTTATTTAAAAAAATTCCACGTGGATGGGATGGTATATCAAATGAGTTGATGTGTTAATTAGTTTGGTAAATGTATGACATTAACCATTAATGGGTGTTGATCGTAAAAATATTTTTTAAAATAAAATATAACACAATTGAAGAGTAGTTGAGAATTCCATTTTGCCATGACATTATGCCACGTCAAGTCATTTGCTTGACTATTTTGCTGGACCTTGTTTTTGAATGGATGAAAGAAGGATATTGATGGATGAAATATTGCATGCATTTTGAACTATACTTCAACTTTAATTATTAGTACTTATACCTTACCCACATATTACCTACCCACCTACCTACTTATCATTACTTACACCCTACGTACATGTTACCTATTTACCTACCTTTACTTAAATGCAATAGGAGGTCCCTAGGTAAATAATAGGTAGATTCGTTAAATCAAATGTAGGTAAGTAGGTTACTTAAACTAGTTAGGTATGAGTAGATAGGTATTAAGTAACTAGGTAACTAAGCAAGGCTTTTAGGTAGGTACCTACTTGATTTTTATTTAATCATGGTGTCACGACTCACAACCTACCTACTTATACGTACCTAAATAACTCACAACCTATCTATATTAACTTATTACTACTTACCTAGGTCTACATAGACTTTAAGTTAAGTAAGGAAGCTAATTAGACCTAGGCTAGGATAACTAACTAGATTAAGCAAATTAGTTTAGCTTAGCAAGGGTTCAATTTTGTGATATAAAATAATTGGTATATAATTTTATGGCATTTTACATATTCATCAAAATGCCACAAAATTAAAATTATATTATTTATAATGTTTTAAATTATATCATAAAATGTTATTCATTTGAATGATTCCATTTATGCCATTAAGTGATATATATATAAAATTATGAATGGATGGTATGACATAATAGTGGTGGTAATGTGTTGGCAGGAAATTCAAAATTTGAATTATAGTTGAAAACTACTTGAAATGAATCAACTTGCATAGTTGAAAGTTAGTTGACATCCCAATTATAACCACATATTTCATCCATCCATGGATGAAGGGACTACCTTTATATAACATTGTCATTCACTTTGAGCTTTTTTTGCCCTATAGTTTGATTTTTTTTTCCTTGTTTACAATTTGTTTTGTTTTATCTTATTTTTCTGTATGCCCAACTTATGTTTAGAAGTTTAAATCATGTAGTTTAATATCAATTCAAGTGAGTGCATCATGCCTTTTGCATGTGAGGAATTTCAAGTTTTTCATTTTGGGGTTATTGTTAAGTTGTTTCCTTTTTTATCATGTTCAAATTTTTTTTCCTTATTTTCATTACATTTTTTAAAAAAAATTATTAAGCACATTAAGGTCATATGGTGTCAATGCAAGTGGACATGAATAAAATGGGGAGACAAGCTTATGGAGTTCAGAAGCCACCACCACACATGCTTCTTACAATTACAGGTGTTTAAAACCTCTTTTCTTTTTTTAAAAAAATTCTCTTTACAAAGATATTTCTTCTTTTATTTCTCCACCATGTTACCTTTAGTTAAATTACTTTTAGCTAGGTGTTTTTTTGAATTCTTGTTGGTTTTTTTTTTCAAATAGGTTTTTAAAAAAACTTTCATTAAGGTAATTAGGTTGGTTTTAGTACATTTAAGCACTTAGGGTAGTCTAGATCCAAGGTGAAGGCTCTTTTGTTTTTAATGTCTAAGAAAATGTTGAACCCCTCCTCTTGGCGCATCTAAGGCACTAAAAATTGTCAAAAATAGATTAGAAATGACAAAGTTATAGCCCCCCAAAGTAGGGGGGGTCAAGAACTCAAAACAACAGCCACAATCAGTTCTTTAACACTCAAAAATTTCCTTGTACGTTGTTTTATTGTTATTACAATTCAAGATTATTTGTAGAACTTAAGGTGGTGCTCCTATAACATTTTAAATCATTTAAAATGAAGAAGAAATAAGAAAGTTATGAGCTTTGAAAGTAGGAAGGGTCCAAATAAATTTTTTTTAGAAAAAACGTGTTTTGTAATTATGAAAGTTTTTTTCTTCAATTCTCATTGATTTTTCTTCTTTTCCAGTTCCAAAACAAAGACTTGGGCAATGAAAGCTAAACTTATGAACCTTTTTAACCATCAATGCAAATAAGGTTTTGATTATGTTTGTTTTAGTGAACTACTTTCGACTAAGTTAATTTTTATTATATGTTGATTGGGTTCAATTAGATTTCAATTAGGTTTTAACTATGTTTGTTGATTATGATAAGGTAAACCTATGATGTGTGCCATTTCTGTTTGTTATTTAGTTATAATTTTTCTAGATCTCAAAGTGTTTTTTTGGGTCAAACTTCTTTATTTTTTAGTAGTAAACAATGATATTTTATTGATTTTTAATGTGTGCAATAAATGAAAAATCAATTTTTTTGATGCATTATAACTTAAATTCCTATTAAGTTTTCTCATTTCTAACAATTTCCATTTTCTTTAATTCAAAAATGTAAAGTGTAGCTATGAATAAGTCAAAAGACATGGTCCAACAAGGCAATAATCCAAAACATATCAACAAGTTCACACCATTAGTGCATAAACATAAGACAACCACCTTATAGGAGAGTCATTTCATTGTTCCAATAAATGTTTGATTAATAACATTAGCATTTTCGAGATATAGATGGGACCATTTCCTACATGGGAACAATGTTTCCTTGCATAATTTTCAGATTATCATGGGTTTTGCATTTTTAGTTGATAATGTATAGGTAGACAATGTTTTTATTATGGTTTGATTTTCTTTAGTTAATTTTAGCTAGGTGTATTATCCCCATAGTCTAGCTTTAGTAGTTTTATAATTGTGACTATAATTTGTGTAGACTTGTAATCTCAATTACATTTCAATTAATTTACATAAATTTTGACTTATTTTCAACATATTTTCAACTTTCTTTCAACTACTTTGTAGTTGATATCTCTACTTTGCTTCAACTTCACATATATTGGATGACCTACAAACAACAAGATGCCATGTGTCATGCAAGTGTGTAACATAAGTGTCCACGTGGCACAATATCATATGTTAACATTTTCAATAAATCAATAATTTCAAGATTTTGAAACCATACACATGGCACATATCAAATAATTTAGTTTGATGTTGGACCACGAATGTCCATGTGACATGTGTCAATGTTCCATTGGTTATAATATAATTGAATAATAATCAAAATTTTAAAATTCCATGCCTTTCCTTAATGACATGACATGTGCCAATGCTACATTATTTGTAATATAATTGAAAGATAGTCGTAATTCCAATTCCACACCCTTAAATGACATGACATGTAGATGGATGAAGTTAATCAATTGATTTGCGGCCAACATGGAGTCAATTAGGTCCAATTAGCACTTTACAGTTGAAATGTTATGTTGATTAAAATGTATGTTGTTTTCAACTAAAATGTTGTCACTTCAACATTAACCCACAAATTGACACGTTTACGTTGTTTTCAATTATGTTGCAGGGTCGATTCAACATTGTTCACTATTTTGGAAATTAGTTGACAATGTCATTTTTGAGTTGCAAAAACATTTTGTAGTTGAAAATGATTTTTTCAACTATAAATGACAAGTGAGAAGTAGTTGAAAACATAGTTAAAAAATGGGGTTTTTCTCTTAATGTATTGTTTTATTGTAAGGAATGAAATGAGCCATTTTCATCATGCAATCCACCACCACCAAAATGGAATCAAATGAATCAAAAAGTGGGAGATCCGTGACGAAGTCCATGGAAATGGGTGACCATGGCGATGGAGGGATAGGCAACGACTAAAGGAACCCATGTGGTTAATGGCAAAGATTCTTTACACATGCACAAACATTACATAATCCAACAAACTCTTTCACATACTTCCACATTTGTGGCCACTAATAGTCACAAGACATTAATTCCATGGTCTTGCTAAATCGGAAATGACTTGTAACCAAAACATTGTGTCTAACTATTTGGAGAACTTGAAGTTGAGCAAGACCATCAAGTAAGTACAAAAGCCCATTATGATATAATAAACCATCATGAAATTTGAATTTGTCAAAATGGCTTAAAATTGGATTTGAATTCTTCAATTGATTTCGAATAACATCAGCAAAAGGATATTCCAACAACTTCTCACGAATGAAAACAAAAATTAATTTGTCATCAAGAGTCATAGTTAATGTTTTGAAGGTGTTGTCAACTTCAACTCCCCAAAAAAAAGGTTGATCCTTTCAAATCAAACAAGTAAAAAGGGCCATTATCATAGAATAATGGGAAATGAAACGTTGATCAAAGTTAACGAATCTAAGAAAACATCGAACGTCACAAATAAAAATCGGGGTAGTCCAATGAACAATGGTTTGAACTTTGTGAAGATCCATGCCAATGTCATCCCAAGAGATGATATAAACTAAAATTTCCATTTTAGATTGATAGAATTCACATTTATCCAATTTGGCAAAAAGTTCGACTTCCTAGAGCTTTTCCAAGACAAAATGTACATGGTGCTTGTGGTCCTCCATGTTTTTTGAGAAAATAAGGATGTCATCGATGTAACAAATCATGAAATCATCCAAGTACTCATGAAAAGCATCATTCATTATATGTTGAAATATAACATGTGTAAGGCCAAAAGGCATCACAATGTATTCAAAATGGCCATGACGTGTTCAAAATGTCATTTTCCATTCATCACCTTTTCAATATGCACCAAATTGTATGCTCCACATAAATCAATCTTGGTGTATATCTTGGCATGATTTAATTGGTCCAACAATCTTGAGATTAAGGGCACATAGTATCCATTCTTAATTATGAATCAATTCAATCTATGATAATCAACACACAATCACAAAAGAACCATCCTTTTTTTTAACAAAGAGGATAGGGGCATTAGTTGGAGATTTAGAATGCCAAATGAACCCTTTCTCAAGATTATCATAAATGTATTCATGAAAAGTTGCAAGTTCATTTTGTGACAAGTTATAGATGGGTCCGAATGGAGGTTGTGCTCCTTCCTCAAGATCAATGGTGCCATCATATGGACAATGTTCCAATAGGGTGTTAACGTCCTTTTCAAACACATCTTTGAATATACTAGGAAAAAATGTCATGACAAGTTGATTCAACATCTGACCTGGGAATAACATAAATTAGGAATGAATCTCCTTTCTTGGCATTGTAAATGGAAACCTTTGCCCCTATAAATAATGATTTACAACACTTGGGTTTTTGCGTACCACTAATTTATTTTTTTGTTGAAGGTCATGCATGCCTTTGTCTTCATGCTTCTTTTCAAGTGCATGACATGTGCGATCATGAATTTCACCATACATCCTTGTGATGAAGGCTTCACATTCTGGAATCTCATGCTTGAATATTTCAAAATGAAACCTCCTCGTACGCTAATCCACTTCTGGATTATGTAAAGTAAATTAAAACAACTTAATGATGATAGGATTTTTCAAAGAAGAAATGACATTGATAAAAAATGACCTTGCTAGTGTGAGAACCAATGGCAAAATCTAATGTTGTGGTTTCATGTGTGACAGCTCTTAACGAAAGACTTCGACCATCAATGACCTCAATTGGCACTGGTGGATATTCTTCTTTACCAATGCCATTTGTATTGCTACACTAACTTTTTGTCAATAAAACATGTTGAATCACTAGAATCAAGAAATGCTTGAGCCTCCATTGTCACCAGCTTATTATGTTTTATAGTGATAATTGGTACCAAAAAACATGGTGTTAGATCCGAAGATAGATTGGGACCATTTATATTACATGATGCGTCCGGATCCAACTTCATGGTCCCTATGAGACTAGACATGCTTGTTTTCCGACTCTTTTGATTGGGAGTTGGTAATAGAGGTGGCACGTGCTACATGTTGACCACACTTTGGACATTCGCAAGCAACATGACCTAGTTTTCCACGATATAAACAAAAATTGTTTGTATGTCGATGTTACTTTTCCTATTCCATGAGGGGCTTGAATCATTTTTTATCAATATGCATGGGGTCATCCTTTGGCAAAATTGCCAAAGGTTGAGGTGGCATGACATGTGCAAAATTTTGTTCTATTACCAATGTTAATTCCCAACACCTTTCTTGTTGACATTTGAAAAATCTATTGTCACATCGAACAACTTACACAATGGCTTGATTTAAAGTTGAAAGGTTTGGCATGGCGAATAACAAATCCTTCATATCATTACATAATCCAAATTAGTTTATGAGTGTTGTTTCATCCCATGAAATGTCATAAGTTGATTACCTAAAATTTGATGCATACACTACTATTGAGAATGATCCTTAGTGGAGAGATTGTAGCTTGGTGGTGGATGTGTGATCCTTGTCCAAATACCCAAACATGGCACTAAACTCCTCAATGAATAAAGGATTGGTGTTCCAACAAAGGTGCAAACCAAGCAAAGGCCATGCATGACAATAGAGTGCCAAGGATTCTAACTGGGGTTGAATTAATTAAATACCAATGAAGATGAAATCAGATGATTAAACAAACTTTGTTGACAAAACCTTGAAACTTTCACCGTGAACCATCAAACTTGTCAAACAAATTGATTTGCGGCTCCTTTGGTTGGGGTTGGGTTGTGAAAACACATCCCAAAAATGTTGAACCTTGATTATTTTGGAGATGAACAACAAATTCATAGAATGTTTGATTTTTTTATTGTATAAAGGACATTAAGGATTTTTTCCATGGATATAGAAACTTCTTCCTAGATGTGGGCATCATTTTTAAAAAAAAGGAAAACAAAAACAAATACAACGAAAATAGGTTTGATGGGAATCTATTCAAACTATAACGAACACAAAAACAAACTAAGTTTACAAGATTTCCTAAACCAAGATGAAAACATGAGTAGGCTTAGTTTCAAATCTAGCACACAAAACAAAAAAAAAAAGAATAAGAACACAACATGTGCAAGAAACAAATTCAATAAGATTTTATTGCAATAACAAAATAAAAATAAAACAAGGTTGTGAAAAGAAAACATACCCAAAATTGGTGTTGAATAGACTAAAAGTAATTAAAGGTAATTAAAGGTTCTACCTTTCTTTACACCTTTTGGGGATTTAATTCAAAGGAACCACCAGGGAAACTTCATTTCCATGTGTGGCCCATGACAACCCATGTGGCCCATGATTGAACTAAAAGTGAATTAAAAGTGAGCTAATAGTTAATTGAGAGTGAATTGATAGTGATCTAAGAATGTGATGTCGACGATGATGTTAGCGATGATGTTCGTAATGATGTTAACAATGTCATTTGTGAAAAATATTTTCAACTATTTTAAGTTATTTTATCTCGGGCTATTATAAACATATATTATTCTAAAATTATTCTACCTTTAGGTTATACCTTAAGCTATTATAAACTATTTAAAGTTATTATAGGTTATATTGTAAGTTATTTTAAGGTCTGTTATTGTACCTTAATTGTAGGTTATTCTAAGGTAGGCTATTGTACTTATAAGTTATACCTTAGGTTACATATTATTTTATTTTACCTTAAGTTATTTTAGATTACTTTAAGTTATACCTTAAGTTATTTTAAACTATTATAGATTATACTTTAAACTATTATAGGTTATTATACCTTACACTTTTAAAGTTAATTAAGGTTTTATTACCTTAAAATAATATAATTTAAAATAACATAAAATAAAATAAAATAATTTAGAATATAATAGAATAAATTTAGGGTAATATAACTTAAAATTTTAAAATTTAAAAGAATAACTTAACGTAAAATAACCTACAATAATTAAGGATAACCTAAAATCATTAGAAAAAAAACATGTATTTTCAACTAGTCTTTGTGATTAAATTTTAGTCGCAAGAGACATTTTGCAACTAAAATCCTTTTAGTCGCCTAAGATAAGTCGCATGTGATAAACTATCGTAAATCACAGAAGGTATTGTATGAAAGAAAAAGTCAACAAATACATTTCATCCTTTGACTCCATTGTATACGTATTATCACATACGACTAAAATGCAACTATTTTGGTCACAATTGAGGGCAAATCATGTGTTCCACGTGTCTTAATATTTGATTATTTAAAATATACATTATAAAATAATTATTATTTTGAAATAATCTAAGACATTCAATTCAAATATTTGGATGATCTTACATCATGACACGTGGCCCAATGTAAATATGCCATGTGGCATTATAATTTTAATTTAATAAAAAATTAATATTAAGTTAGTAGGTACCTAGGTAGGTACATAATTAGGTGCCTACAATGTTAGGCTACCTACCTACCTACCTACTTAGGTCAAAAAGTAAATAGGTAGGTTCTACCTTCCTAGGTTAAATACCTACTCATATAGGTACATACTTAGGTAGGTAGGTACATAGGTCGACCTA
>Ga0116227_10008119_pt1 | contig 20003 bp, 12 predicted proteins | sample S1TSphgellanicum_FD_89693 | JGI IMG/M metagenome (GOLD analysis project Ga0116227, IMG submission 89693) | Host-associated microbial communities from peat moss isolated from Minnesota, USA - S1T2_Fb - Sphagnum magellanicum MG | ecosystem: Host-associated > Plants > Peat moss > Unclassified...
AAAAAAAAACAAAACAAAATTTTTAAAAAAAAAAAAAAAAAAAACTAAACTAGAGGCTCATGAGTAGTTCATCAACTACTCTGGTCCAGGTTACCCAGAACTGGGTCAAAACCAGGTCTGATATTCTCAGAACTGGAATCAAAATTAAAATTAAAAATTATTTTTTTGAAGGACCAGATCTGAACCAAATTCCAGATTTCATTTATGTGTGAAATCATAACAAGCTATTTAAATCATTCTAATTGATTTTTCAAAACCAAAGGTTCTTCACAAAAGTAAAGAACCGCTCAACATTAGTAAATACCTTAAATACCCAAATTCTTGAATTTTAGATGCAAAACCCCAAAGTATGTAGTTACAGTCTCATAACCAGTGTTGTGTGGTTACTTTGAATTTTAAAATAACAATTGATTCTAGTTTTTAAATTATTTCAGAATAAGAGAATCACTATTTTGGTTCTTTGAAAAACAAAATTTCAAATACCCACAATATATCCCAATTATTTCAAAAACCTTAAGTGATCAATTGTTTTCGTGAAATTAGAATCAGCAATGAACTAGGCTATTGGTTTTATAGTCTATTATTTGAATTTTTTTTTTGGGAGAACCATGGTTATATATCAATTCTACCTTGATAACTGCTTGGGTCTGTTTGTTCTAACCTGTTTCCCTTAACTGCTAAACAATGTAATGTGGTACTCGAGTTGCAATTGTGCAAATTGCAAGTTTTGTCATTCACAAGTAATATATATATTTTCTACCTACCTACTAACTAACAACCTACAAGCAAATTGTTAATAGGTAGGTAGAAAAAACAACCCTCACCTTTAGATAAACCATCTACTTACCTAATAGTTCGGTGTTTTCTTACCTATTTACTTATATACGAGACCTATTTGGTTATAGAATTGGTTAGCAAGGTGAAACCAAATATTAACTCAGTTGAGTCTCATAGACCACTGAGTTATAACAGGCATCCAGTGCTGGTGGTTCACTATGGCCCACAAAAGAAGAAAACTTTCTCACCAGATAATTTTTTCATGTTGAATCAAGCTAAACCTTAAACCCTAACTTAGTTTTTTCATGTTGAATCATGCTAAACCTTAAACCCTAACTTAGTCATGTTATGATTAGGCATAATCTTTGCTATTTGTAAAATCACCCTGTCATCATGCCCAAGTACCTCTTTCATCCCTAGTTTGAGTGTAGCTGCCAAGTGAGTGAAATTGGATACAGTTCTATGAAACTGGGTATCAGTTCAGAGTCTTATTCTGAACTGGCTTGATTAATGAAGAATATGCACCAGTAATGCAAGGTACAGGTAATGCAAATCCAAAGCCCGGGGGTGAAACTCCTGTGAGAATCAATTTCAGTAACAAAACTAATTTGACACCTTTTTTCTTTTCTTTTCTTTTTCCTTGTGTATTGTTTCCATCCTGACTTCTCATTTAGTCCCCAATTTTGGCATAGTTGAGTCCAATCAATTAATTCCTAAACACCTTATAAGTCAAAATGGTTTTCTTAAAAAAATATTGATCTAGCAAGCATAAACATAATTCTTTTTTAACTTTTTATAAATGATAGTTTATAAATGATGACTCCATTTATTAATGTGCCACCATCATAAATATCACAAGCAATTCAGAATAGTGGTTTCCAAACCATTTCAAGATGGCATGAAAGGTTGGGGGATTTTGAAAGACACTAAAATTGAAGAAGAAAAGATGAAGCCCGTTATATTGTGGGATGTATCAAATGGTCATTTTTTTAAAACTATGATTTTAAAATATCAAACATTGATTTTAATAATGTCACATTAGTGTCACAATCAAATACATTACAAAAATGTGTTTTTAGGGAAACCTATTGTGCCATTTTTGGTCCACATATAGCTTACAACCACTCAAACATTGATGTTTAATAATGTCACATTAATGTCACGATCAAAATAGATTACAAAAATGTGTTTTTGGGGAAAATTATTGTGTTCTTTTGGGTCCATTCTAGCTTACAACTACTCAAGTATGGTTTCAAGCTTCAAATGGCATGTTGACCAAAGAATTCCATATCAATTTAGGGGGATTGAATGAGAAGGCATGGAGCAACTTCTTAAGGGGTAGGGGGTCTACTCAAAACTAAGAAAAAACTAATCACATGATGGTAAGATTTAGCACATGTTACACCTATGATGGGCTAAGTGAGTAATATAAGGTATAGTAATCAAGTTTTGATTATGTGTTTGAGCATCGCACCATCACCCAAAATTGGACATGTTAATAATTACTTGTGAATACTAAAGTTCATGGGAGGAATCAAAGAAAATAATGATGTCACCAACAACGAAATGCAAGATTGCAAATGATTTGGATGTAAAGGAGGTTGGCAAGGTTGAAGTCTTTGAACATGATGTACAAAATTTGGTGGAAGGCATTTTCCAAAAAGACTAAGGAACAATCAAGCTACCAAAGAAGAGTAGCAAATGGAGTGGGCATGAAAATTGGTGATCAAGTTCCACGTGCAAACCACAACTAACATGGTTGTTACAACCTCAAAAAAGGTAGATATTTTGAATGATCAAAATGCCATGCACTTGTTCATGGTGTCCTAGATGATGTTTCCACATTTGAAGCCCATGTGAACATCTCCACTTAAGATGCACCAAAAGGCTTGAAAACTTTAAGAGGAAGTTGTTTACACAAGGATATCATGGCATGCATATAGAATTGCAATAAAAGCCAAGTCCATTTGGTCGTGAATATGTTGTTATGACCCCACCAAGCCTTGATTGAACCTTACACAAGCTTCTTGGAAAATGACCAAAGCTCAATTGAATGTAAGGAATCAATTATGAACCACACTCCCAATTCTTAGGCCATTATTTTTAAAAGAATATTTTTGGCAACTTTAAAAAATTAAAATTTTAATCTTTAAAAATGTTTTTAAATTGTTTGTTTGTTGTGTTTGTGCGAAATATTACATACTATGCAATTGAAGGGGGCACAAACATAAGTTGGACTAACAAATAACTCAAATGGCCCAAGGAGTTGTTTGAACTTGTAACCATAAACAAAATCACATTTGCTCGTTCCTTTTCCTTAGATATGAAATGTGAACCAAATCATTCTTCCACATTAATTTGGTGCAATTTTGCAAACATGTACCAAAATAGTTGAAACCATTACTTTTATAGTGTAAAATAATTGTATTTAACTTTTTTTGGCAAATTTTTATACTTGTTTACTTTTTTTGAGGGGAAATTTTTCAATATTAATTTTTTTGTCTTTTACAACCAAGAAATTTATGATTACAAGTCCTAAATGACTATATGTATGACTTTAATCATAAACTACCACTTTGAATCCTATGTGTAAAAAATTATAGTCATATATTAATGGAACATGTGATTACTAAAATGATGAGGTGGTAACAAGATGAAAGGTGTCAATTTTCATCATTACTATTTCATTTATATGGCATCCATGATTAATGATACTTACCCATCCACTTACTTACCTACCCACACACCCACCTACCTACTTTTTCAACCTACCTACTTACTTTTTTATTTCCTATTTCTTACAACTTGCCTACCTCCTACCTATCATCTTACAACTTGCCTACTACCTACCTCATAATGTTGATGGTATGAAATAAACATTGACAAAATTTGGACATATTTTGATGTTATAGTCCATTGGTAAGGATTTGGTTCATCAATGTGAAGGTGAAGGGTTCAATTCCTAATACTTGCAACCTATGTACATTCTTAATTTATTAGGGTAAATATGTTAAAATAAGCTAGTTACATAGGTAGGTTACATAGGTTACATCAATCAAATTAGGTAGGCTAAACTATTACCTATTTACTTGATTTTTTTGACTTACTTAAACTTATTGCCTACCTACCTACTTACCTATTAAAAATTATTGTTTAATAAAAATCTATAATTTTTATTTATTTAATTATCAATCATAGTAATAAAATGATCTAGTGTTTGCTAATCATGTTTTAGTCGTTCATTATGTGACACTTCAACATTATATATGAATTGTCTTCTATGACTTGTATTTGATAACTATAGAGTGAAAAGTGCCATGTCAAACATTCAATGACTTCTTATCTTTTGATATTTGTATGTCACAACTAAAGGCCTTTAGTCATATAATGTTTGATATGACTACAAAATCAAACATGTGTGAAGTTATAAATTTAAGAATTTCTTCTAGTGAATTTATGCACAAAGGTTGCATAAAGGAGAGTTTTGATGCAAACATTCTTATAAAGGTATTATAATATTCAAGCATTATGTGTGGATTATGACTTGCCTATAAATCTTCATCATATTGCTTGTAATCCATTTTTAGAACACAATTCTACATTTGTCTTCCTTTCAAATTTGGAAATGTGTTTTGCCTTTTCTTGGGTTTCACAAAGTCCAATAAGGTTTTAATGGAAAAGAAGGTTCATTATGTGAGGGACATATTTATGTACAATTTATGATATAGATGAATTTATTGGGAGTTTCTAAACATTTAGGTGGTTGTTTCCAAAATAAATTTACACATGAAATCCATTCCATTCATATAAAAGAAGTTTGCGGTCTTTGATTATGAGTTAAAGACCTAAACTTTCCAAGTCTACTAATTATGTGCATTTTAAATTTATATGGTAGATGGCAACACATTGGGAGGTACATCAAGGACATTGGACATGTCTTGTCAATATACCTCATAAATAAATGATTGGATTTGATTAGTTGTTTGAAAAATTCCATTGAACTTCGTATCCACTTATGTCAAATCTTCATGATCTTCACTTTTGCAAGCACATATATGTTGATGGATGAGGTGCACTATAATTTATACTTGCATGCTTCAATAATATTCAATATATAGAAAAGTATAACTATCAATATGTCATTGTCAACAAAATCATGTTCCATTGAAATGTGTATGTTTAATAATTACTAGCATATATTTAGATGTCTATGGACAATATGGTGTAGATATTAAAGCCACAAAGTGTTTGAATGGTTGGCACATTAAAAGTTAGAGAACATATAAAAGAAAATAATTTTTTTGATTCTACCCTATGTACATGCATGGATGAATCCTTGTCAATTTAACATTTTTTAGATGAATTGGTAGCTATAAACAAGATGCACATGTTGGGGCCACATTGTGCAACTATTTCACATTCAAAAATAAGTTCATCATTAATTTGTGCTACATTTAAGTATTATATCTTCCAAAGAAGTTAAAGGTCTTAACTTGCTTGATTGATTTGTTTACTCAAATTGTTTATCTATATCACATAAAACTCAAGAGTCTAAGCAATGGTTGGCTTCATATTTGCAACAAGAGTTACCAATCTTACAATCTATCATAATTTATTTGGTCATGTGTCATCCATTGATGTTGTGTCAAGGCACATTTGAAGCTAGCCAGGAAAAAAAAAATCCTTTTCCATTACTTAAACTTTGATGGCCAAGATATGCAAGTAGACTAAAACCTTTGATGGCCAAAAGATGCAATCTTTGTGATGTATAAATTATCTCTTCATTTTAATTACAACTTTGTACATTTTTCATATGTCAAATCATTGTTTGTTAACTAAAAAAAAACTTAATCATTTCCCATCTATTAAAACTTGACATAAAATTGAAGGAACAAAACAAACTAAAATAACTATCACATGTATTACAATCCAAAAAAAATTCAAGTTTGTTGAAATGTTGACATAGACCAAGAGGCCTTTGCAAGGCTCTTCACAACCTCATGTATAAATATGGACTTATGAAGGATTATGTGCAATATTGCATGCCATTCCATTACTCCAAATCAACAAATAACCTTTGAAGTAAAGAATATACTTCTCTTGCATCAATTAAACAACAATTTTATGAAACCCTAGTTGCTAGACAATATTTGATTTGTTGTTCCATTCAAGACACCAAAAAATTATCAGTTTATTGTAATCAAGTTGTCACTTAATTTTTTTTACTTAACCAAGAATTTAATAGCAACATCAATCAATTGACACATCAAACACCAATATACAACAAATATGGGCAACCATGTAAATTACTTTGAATTTTTTTGCATTATTGATACATTTTTAAAAAAATGGGTAGTAACATTGATAAATAAATATGTCAATTCTTCAACATTTTCATCTTGGGATATTTATTACCTGCTAAATAAAAGTTCAATGAAAGATGTTGCTTTTCAAATCCCATTTATGTTTAATTTGAGTTTGATTTCAATTTATATAAGGTGCAGTCAAACTAACATGTACATAAATAGTTGTAACCAATGTTTGGTTTTGTGTATCTAACATTTTAGAAAAAAATAAAGAACTCCAAATGGAATTGTATTCACATACTCTAAAAGTTTGAAATCAATCTAATGAATGAAAAATACCAAAAACATTTTGAAAACATTGCAACCAGTGTTTTTAAATAGTAAAAAGACTTGTAAATGGACTTGAATCTTTTTGACAATGACATATTTTTAGCAAATTTTTTATGTAAACTATAACAAAATAGTGTGATGATTTTTTTTTTAATTAAAATTTTTAAAAAACTTTTGTTCAAAAGATTTCAAGAATATTTTAAAATAAACACCAAATTAGCAATCACCCAAGGGGGTGGGTCCAACTCATGATCACCCATTTGCACCTTATAAGTATTCAAATTCTCAAGTTTGATTGTGCCCTTGACATGATAAACATCAAATGTCAAGCCCTTCCATAATTGGACATTGGTAAGGTCACATGCCAAACTTCCAAATTGGTGTCCTAAATTCATCTTCAATAATCATGTTGTGCATAATTACACAACCTAACACAATGTTAGAAATTGTGGCCAAGTCCATTGATTGCATAGATTTTTATGATATCCCATCTTAATTACAACACTCCAAATTAAGCATTGCTTCACATCTTTTCTTGTGGTCTCTTGCATTTTGGCAAAATGTGATTTTTTTTCATCTTGATGTTCATGGTTTGTTTGCACAAAGCAATTCCATTTAAAACAAATTTCATTGGCAAATAATAACATCTTGAACCCATGAAATCAATTGATGATGTAACTTAAGCTTACATATTCACCTTTGACAAATCTACAATTAAGGGGAACCTATGAAACACATTGACATCATTAAATTCATATTCCCACAAGGGAGTTCAAAAAATGCATGCCAAATTCATAAAGATTGGTCAACAAGGGCCTCAAATATGATGCTTATATTGTCATCCTTGTCTTGAAATTGTCCTTGCTAAGCCATTGCACAATTTTTCCATTGTTAATTGTGGATTCAAGACAAGTTCACATTGTAACCACAAATTGCTTCATACATTCCATGGTAATGCTTTCTCCCAACCACAATATTGATCAATTACATATACAGACACTTGAATAAGCAAGAATTCACAAAGTAGAAGTATAATTTTGAAGTCTCGATGAATCCAACACCTTAATTACTCAATTATTTTCTAAATAAAATATGAATCAAGAACAATAATCCTTTCCTTTTCATAAATGAATCTTTTTTCTTCTTGAAGTGTCACTTAAACATTTTCATCATATGTATGAATATTGGAAAAGTAATATCGATAAATCTTGTTACTAGGATAAGTTTTATTTTTATTTATTTAGTTAGTTAGGCTAATGAGGTAGTCCAATAACTTTAGAAGTTACAAACATCCTAGTAACTTGGGAAATTTGGCACATGAATGTCAAATAATTAATTTAATTTAAGTTTTTTGGTTTGGTGTTTAGGTTTTTAATTCTGAAATTTTTGAAACTAAATTAAAATTATTGTAAGGCACACTTATTTCAAACATTTTCAACTATTTTGGTCAAGTGCCCCTTTATTTAGTATCCTCCCTTTAGAACGATCATAGTTCAAACTCTTACATTTTAAGAAACTTTTTCAAAATTTTAACAAATTAAAAAATTATTTAATTTATGCCAAAGCCACCAAGGTACTATGATAGTAGATTTTCCCTACTATTTTTTTTTATTTTTTCGTGCTCACAAAAAAAAAAAAAAAAAAGGTGCGGTTTTCTTTTGTACTTGGTACCTCGAAATGTAATAAAAGATTTTGAATGTTATTGAGAAAGATCCAAGGAGCCAATAGTGGTGTGTTTTTTGTGAAATGGTTGTATTTTGATGTACGTAGACTAGGGTCAGTTTCCACATTGACAAAATGAATTATTTTTATTTTTTTTTAAACGAATTTATATTTAAAATTTGAAATTATGTATATTTCCATCATCTACTATAATATTGTGATATGAGTAGTGAAATTATTGAGAGTGTAGCCTATGATAATTTTCAACATTTCAACTCCATATTTTTCACAAAATTTCATTTCACTATTTTGAGGATTATTTAATGATGAAACTGACCTTAGGATATGGTATCACCTTGTACTAGGCGGTAACTCTACTGCAAGGTAGAATTACCACTAATACACTCTTTCTGTTACCATCTTCAGTATATAGAAAGCGATTTGCAGAGTGGGGAGGAGGCCAAAGGGGTGCTCCTATTGGGAATTGCTCATGTCCCAGAAATTTTTGTGAGGGGCCAATCAAATGTAGCTCCTTCTAAACAAAATAAAATAAATAGAAATAATTTTTTTCTTAAAAAAATTGTAGGCACACCCATGAACTAATTGATAAAGCAACAAATAGGTTTAGGGTTTAAACCCTTGATTTCATTACTTGCCATAGTAAGGGGTAAGAGTCATTGCACCATAAGTTGCTTGTTCACATCACCTTCATTTCAAAACCATTCACATCATTTGAAGTTGGGGGCATGATAGTTGCTGAATCTTGGACAGGTGATAGAAGACCATCATGATATTGTTGCAAATAAGTTACAAGCCAACAAACAACAATGGGCAACAACTTTCATCATCATCATCATCATCATCATGAGTAGAAGAAGCTCATATCAAAATTTCCACTCAATTCAAATCTCTGAAACCCTGAAGCAGCACTTTACTTGAAGAAGATGAGCCAGCTCCTACTCATGATGAAGTCCTGCAGCACTTCAGTTGAAAATGAACCCCACTACTCCACAAGAGGCCAAGTAGATATCATAATCCTTCATCTTCTTTGGGGGTATACTTCACATACTTGTGTACTCAACATCTGATCATAGTTTAAGGATGATTGGGGGGTGAGGAGGGCAAGTGATGATGGATGAGCTAGAATCTTTTACCATTCATTTGGATGAACTAGCTTGTGTCATCTACATTTGATTTATGGACTAGGTAGTAGTTAGCATTGCTAAGAGCTTATATACTGTAGTACCTAGCCTGCTTAGGCACTAATAAATTACTACATGAAAATTTTCTTTTTGAAAAAATACATGCCTGCCATGCCAAAAATCTGAATTAAGCTCTCAAACACACTAACTTCATTATTTGGTACAATGTCGAATTACTAAGTGTTATTATTTTTATTATCAAACATATCTAACAAAAGAAATAAAATTAGTAGGCACCCTTTTTGTCAACTCAACATATGTACTAGGGCTCCCTTTACATTAGAGCTTGAAACCCATGACCATTGAAATTGAAAATCTCTGATTGAAGGTAAAGACATGTCAAGATATAAATTCAGTTTTACACAAAGGTTGAAAGCCTAAGGAACCAAAAAATGTGAATGGTTGAAAAATGGGCATTAAATGCATTGTGGATAATGTTTCATGGTCTAATGTACCTCGTAATTGGCATGAGGTCTATTAGACCGTGAGCCCAAAAAGTTGTGATTGGTCCCAATTTTTAAAAAAAATTATTGTCGATTATTAATTTTAACCCAATATGCATTACAATTCATTTGAGTCAAAATGGCCTAACAAGGAGACCGATGCTAATTTTGAAGCTAATTAAATCTAGTTAGCTTGGATCCATTCTCTTTTTATTTTTTGAACCATATTTTTTTCGCTTTGTCCCCTTTGGAACTTGCAACAATTTTCTTCTCTATTATGAAATTTCCAGGTCAAATTTTGAAAAATTCCCAAAAATCTGATTTCAACTTATATGAAAGACTTTTTTAATTAAAAAATGCCAAATGAGGAGATTGTTACTAATTTTGAAATTAGTTAAAATTAGCACTTAAAACCATTTTTTTTCATTTTTTCAACAATAATTTTCTCATTTATTCCCTTTTAGAACTTGGAATGCTATTTTACAATTACATAAAATATCAAGTTAAAAATCAAATTTTACATTAAATAAAAAGTTACCTCTATTTGGTTGCATTATAATATGTTAAGGTATCTTACCAAAGTCTATGATCATGTTATACACTATGTCTATTATCACGATTGGAGTGAACCAACAACCACCAATGCATTAGTTTAGGATAAGGTCATTCAAGCCATTTTGGGGATGAACCCAAAACACATCCTCTTCCCATGCCCAAGGTTTTTTCAGCCCTCTTCTCTACCCCAAACTTTTCCCCTCCTACCTTCCTCCTACTTACCTCCCCACTCCTACCTATCTCACCTCATATTGCGTTCATTCCATCATCACAGCTCAAGAGAGCTTGAGAACCTCACAACTTCAAGGGGCTTGAGAACCTCACAACTTCAAGGGGCTTGAGGTTTAGGAGTTCAATGCAATAAGGACTAAGCAAGGCTCTTACGCAGGAGCTTGAAGGAACAACGTAAGGCAAGACGCAAAAACTTAAGGTAAACTCCCTCCCTTCATTTTTTTTGTTGTTGTTTTGCTATGAAGAAGGCAACAAAAACAATGTTGTCACTTTCTTTTCTATATTTGAAAAGAAAAAAAATGATGGCAACAATGTTGTTACCTTCTTTTTTATGTTTTAAAAAAAGACGACAACAATAATGTGCCATTGTCTTCTTTTGTGGTGGTGTTGTTGTGAAGAAGGCATTGCCTTTTTTGTGTTTTTCTTTTTGCTTGAAAAAAAAAGACGATGACAATGGCCATCATTTGTTATCTTCTTCTTTGGTTTAGTTTCACAAAGAAAGCAATGGAAGCTGCAATTGCCACTACCTTCTCATTCTTTTCTTTCTATTTGTGAAAACGAAAAAGGTGATGACAGATGTTGTCGCCTTTTTCAATGGTTTTGCTATCAAAAAAGGTGATGATAGTAAATTGTTACCTTTTCTTTTCTTTGCATGGGAAGAAGACAACAACACATTGCTCTACGGGTATTTTTGCTTTTTAAAAAAAAGACAGTGGCAATGGTTGTTGTCTTCTCCTTTTGTGTTATTGTTGAGAAAAAGGTGACAATAATTACTATTATCATCACCTTTTTCTTCTCTTCCATTTGTTTGAAAGAAGAAGATGACAACAACTTGCCATCGTCTTCTTTTTTAAATGTATAGTTGTGAAGAAGGTGACAACAACTTTCGTTACCTTTTTCTTTGGTGGTGTTGCTGCAAAGAAAGTGACAATAGTGTATTGTTTTCACCTTTTTCGTTCTTCTATGTGCTTAAAAGAAGAAGATGATAGTAATGGCCATTGTCTTGGTCGTCGTTTTCTTTTATGGTTTAGTTTTGCGAAGAAGGTGACGATTGTGGTTGCCTTCTTTTATTTATTATTATTTTTTTACTCCTTTTGTTGCGAAGAATTGTTAATTATTCATCAAAATTGACAATTACCACTAATTTGGTGGTTTTTTAAAATGTTTAAGTTTGTAATGGCTATAGGAAGGAAACTTAAGAAAATTAGTAGTGACTTGGAAGCTTAGAAGCAAAGTGTTGCTTCATCATAATTAACAATTAGGGAGCAAAATGTTGTTTCATCATAATCCACAATTGGGGAGCAAAATGTTGTTTCATCAAGACCAAGAATTGAGAAATCAAGCAATCAATGTGGTTTAGATTTGGCAATGGTGACTATTTGCAACTCAAATGATCGAAAAATGGTGGGTTAGATTGTTTTAAAATTTACATACATTAGAATGAATGCAAAAAAAAGATTATGCAAAAGTTTTAAGTTTAATTATACCCACACCTTCCATCATTTGATGGAAGGTGCGGGATTTTTTTTTTTTCAAAATTTTTTTATTGCAATACCTGAAGGAGGTTAAAGTTTCTAGTAATTACATTTGATTGTGTGATTTGATGTTTTGTAATACCTGCATTATGTTCTGTGGTTTTTTAATTACAAAGTAAGGACTTATTTCTTTTATAGTTTTTAGTTTAGGTCCAAAGCTTGAAACCAACCGAGCCTCTTAGCCACTGGCACCCCCTTGTCCACTTAATATGGTTCGAAAGGACAAAGAATGGATGAAAGCAATGTCAAAATGGAAATGTAAAGTTGGCACTTGCATTGTCGTGTATTCTATGAAATGGTTATTGACCAAACAATTGAAGGAGGTGCATGGTTTAGTGGTAGAAAAAGCCAAACATGGGAAGCTTTCAACTTTTGAAAGAAGTCCTCAACATCAAGACCATATTAAAATGAACATTCACATCTTGGGAGATGCCATGGCCATGCAAAGGTAAAATTATCAAAAGGTTATTAGTCATGCTTGTGTCAAAGTTTAGCGCGAATGGGATAAGCTAGTAATTATTGCAAAACAATGTTCACCATTACTAAAACCAACTTTGGTCAAATTAACTTTAAAATAATTGTTGCAAGTGTTGAATTTTAATGCCTAGGGTGTGGGAAACATGCCTTGAGATGCAACATCATGGATGGAGAAGGACAAATATGTTGAGATGTCACCTTCATCAACATGCAATGTCACCACCTATACATTGTTCGTCATGCAACAAGGGCTGCAAATATAATAGCTACTTACTGAGTTAAACAAGGCATTTTAGATAATGATACAATTTAAGGTTTCCATTTTATATAGTTAGCCAAATTGTTTCAACCCCTTCATTTTTTAGACCACCCACTTTTTGAACTTTGATCCTTTGATATATTATAGATAACTTTCTTTTTCATTGGGTTATTTAACATTTTTTTGATCCATCCATTTTTATAGATCTTTTATCAATATAATATTTTCTTTTAGTCACATTTGTTTGATTGGTATATGGTTAATCATATGTGTTTTTTTTTAATGATCGTCTTAGTGTTTTAAATGTAAAAATCAAAACTTAAATAGTCCCATATGCACACTTTATAATTAATTTGTTTAAGGTTTACAAAGATCAAAATGAACATTGTGTAATACTTACATTTAATGTATTAGGAATCACATCACCTAAATTTTTTAAAAGTAATATCCACATTTTAATTAACTTATTGGTATTGTCATGAAACTAAACATGCAATACCTACATCCTTTTTATTCTAACTTCCATACAACCATTTCAAATTTGTAATACCCGCATATACATCTCCATTGTAATATTTACGAGACTCACATGATATAATAATCTAGTCTAAATATCAACAAATAATGTCATAATTAAGGAATTACTAAAAAAAATTTCATATAATGTAAATGATTGATTATGATATTTAGAAAATCATTTATTTATTAATATTAATATTAATTAATTAATTAATTGGTTGAACCTTAATTATTTAAGATTAAAATTTAAATTTAAAAATCAAATTGATAAATTGATATTTGATTTATTATTTTAATTATATATTGTTATGTTGATAAATTATTCAAATCATTATTTTAGATAATTATTCATGAAAATTAATTGTCATAAAATTAATTTTAAGTATATAAAGAAACATATTTTGAATACCCAAACCACTTATTGGTTATTTTGAAATGACTTTACATGGGGGTATTGCATTTAGGGTTGGATTTTCACCCAAGGATTATTTCAGAATGAATTTGCATGTAGGTATTACATTTAGGCTTCGGTCTTCATTCAAAGGCACCCAAACTACATATTGGGTATTTTGAATCAACCCTACCTGTGGGTATTGCATTTCAAGTTGGTGTCTTCAGTTAAGGTTAGTTAAATCACCTATGGGTTATTTCGAAACAAACTTGAATATGGATATTGCATTCAGGGCTAGGTATTCATATAATTTTGCAATACCCACACACATATTTACTTTCACCAATTAAAGATTTGGCCTTAATTTTTTTAATAATTAAATACAATTTGTAATAAAACACAAAAAAAGGTATGTTTCTTACCATTTGGTAATATCTCCAAGTTGATTTTTTTCAATTTTTTAAAAAGTTATGTAAAATGACATTGAACTGTTTTGCATATGTTTAAGCCCTAAAAATTCCCCCCAAAATGCACCTTAGATTTATTTTAGTTATTATATACTTGTAAAAATAATGTTAATTAATTTATATGTCCCAAACTTTAAACCTAAATCATAATCCAATAATATATACTTGTAATAATTGTATGAAACAATGTGTTTTATTTTTAATAAAATTTATTTTTAAAATTCAAAATTAATATGTTATAATATAAAAATGAATAGAGATTAAATTATCATAAATGTTTACTAAGCTTACATGGCTTAAGCTACTAGCCTAGGTGACCTAGGTTAGTAAACTACTTACATAGCTAGTAAATTTACCTAATAAGCTAGACTGCCTTTAATACTACCTAGACCATTTAAGATACCAACCTAGAAGGCCTACACTAGTGAGTAAACTACATAATAGGCCTATATTACATAGGTAGTTTACTTGGTACACCTAAGCTAAACTACTAAGTACACCTAGGCTAAGTTACTAGGTAATTAATTAAGTTATTTAACAAGTAACCTACTAACCAATTACTTATGCTATGCTAGGTTGTTTAATTTGGTTAGTGTCGACACTTAGTTTAATTTAAATTAATTATTATAGATTTGTGAAGAACTTGTTAATTAATTTATGTGTCCCAACCCTAAACTTAAACCATAATCCAATAGTACATATTTATAATAATTACATGAAAAGATGCATTATAACGTCCATTCCATAAATAAATTAAATAAACAAAATTTAACCCTAAACCTTTAAACCCATATGCATTAACTAAACCAAAATGGTTACAATTATGACATTGTTTCCACTATAAATTGTTTATAATATCTACATATGGGGACCTATGTTCATCATCCATGAATTAAAACAAACCTTAATAAATTGATAAGTAGGATTGGGGGGGGGGAGGGGGGTGGAAAAAGTGAGCAGGTAATTAGTTAAATATTTGGTTATGTGAAAAACATAGGTAGAAAGATGGGTGCATAGGTAGGTAAATAGGTATATAGGTAATAGTTGGGTTAGTAGGCAAGTTAGTAAGTAGAAAGGAAGTTCAAGGAACAAGGTAGATAGGTTATTAGAGAAAGTAGGCAAGTTAGTAGGTAGGAAAAAATTTACACTAGCAAGGTAGTTAGGTAGATAGGCAAGTTAGTACATAGGAAACAAGCTATCTTATCAAGGTGACTACGTTTGTAGAGTATTTATGTCAATAGGGTGGTTGTGTGTATAAGGTTGCTAGTTAGTAAGGTAAGTAGTTAGTACAATGGTTAGGTCAATAAAGAAGTTAAGTTAATGAGGTATGTAGTTAATAAGGTAGCTAAGTTAGTAGGGTAGGTAGATAGTATAGTAACTACATCAGTAGGATAAATAGTTATTAGGGTAGCTATGTTAGTAGGGGATAATTAGTAAGGTACCAAGGTTGGTACAATATTTATAAGGGTAAGAAGGTGAGCAAGATAACTATGTGTTAACTCAATGGTCGAGGAAAAAAAAAAAAAAACTAAGTACAATGGTCATGAGCAAAAAAAATGGACTATGATGAACCCCATGTGGTGCCAAATAAAGAAACGTAGCCCATTTAGTGGACAAAATGGCCAAGTGGTGCATTGGTGGCTGTTGGTTCACTCTAGCCTATTATCATTACACTAGACAACGTGGGCTCCATCACATGATTATTGAATTGTCATGGACGACTTTTGATGTGTTTTGAGGATTCTCACCATTTTCATGGCCATGGTCCCTCACCATATTATAAAGGGGCCTAAGATATAAGTCAAAACATGACATTCGTGACTAGACATATATGACTACACATAACTTAAATGACTCAAAATTGTTTAAACCATAGATCGTTTTGTACTACACAATTTAAAAGGATAGTCATAAAAATCATGTTTTGACATAGTTGAAGAGAAAGGTGACAAATATGGTACATAATACATCCTTGCAACTTATCTCTTTAGCTATATTTTAAACTATCCTCCTACCTTGTTGTTTTAGGAAGTTTTATAAGGACGACCATGATACTCGGCAAACTGTCCCTGCTCAGAGCCAATAAAATAAATGCCACATCAGCAAACTTTCCCTTAGTCTAGGCTATGGTATTCGGGTCATTTTGGAATAGGTCATGGTTAATCATCCAGAATGTGTTTTTTTGGGATGAAATGCTTGTGTTCCTAACTTTGGAGTGATTATGTTAGGATCCTTTTATGGGGGAATAGGCGAGTGATGTTCAGTATGGTGTCAGAAATGTTCCAGAACATGGGGTGGTGATGATCAAGCATATTTTGTTTACATGAAATGCTTGTGTCCTTTGAAGAATTCAATTCAATTTCAATTCCATTCATGGTGTCAGTCTCATTGGCGGTGGGGGTGGAACAATGGTGTGCGAAGCCACAATGTTTATTTGGATGAAATGCTTGAGTCCTCAACATTCCATCCACAATGGTGAGACCATCTGAGTAGACAAGGCAGGGAAGCTGATAAAACCAAATGCAGCATTGAAAGCAAAGTAAAAAATTACAACAAGGGTTTTTTCAATTTTGTGATATAATTACAGGGGTGAATCATCCACAAGAGGAATTAGCCAAATTTGGCTACGGGTCAGAGAGGAAAGTAGAAAATTTTAAGAATCCTGCTATATTTTGGCCAACTGCTGCTGGAACATAATTTAAATATGGCACTTTCAGAAAAAAAATTAAAAAATCTTCCAAATCTGGCAACTTTGGATTTCTTTTAACAAAAATTCTTGTGTATGAGTTGCACTAGATTTTTTTTGGTTGCCAGGAAAAAAATCACCACTAAATTTTGTTTTAAAAAAAAAAAAAAAACCCCACTCATATTAAGATGTACCTACTCCCTTCCTAAATGCTTTGCCACCCACAAAACACAAGAAAACTAGAAATTCATTGTTGTATAGTTTCATTCATTGGATGGCCACCTACCTTAACAGAGTGGATTCACAAGTTGGTCATTCATCTTGGAAATACCTAGGCCCACTTCTTCTTCTTGTGCAATCGAAGCAAAAGATGGAGCATTCAGGTACTCAGTACTACCACACCCCATCATCACCTGCAAAGAAAGATGATTGTACACTTGTGTTTGTGAGGTTGTCATCATCTTCTTGTGCAACTGGAGCACATGGTCGGCTTTAAATAAAATATTAACTTGTCACATGTCTTTTACAAGCTATCATGATGTAGGTATGCAATCTTCAAGTGACCACCACCACCACCAACAAAACAAAGAAATGCTCAATCATGTGTTATATACCTAAGAAGATCATAGGACATACATTGGCATGTTGGACTTAAATTATATTATTTGAAACAAAATCTTTTTCAAGAATTTTTAAAAAAAAAGGAAAATCCTTTTTTCCTTTTAAATAATATTCAAGATTATTTTTTTTCACATGGAATTTTCAAATTTAATTAATTAATTATTCCATAGACATGTGTTCAAACTGCCCCTTGTACTATGGTAAGTTCTAGGTAAGGTTAAATGTTAAATTCAAGTCATTTTGCTTTGAGGCTGATAAATAGAATAATATCCTCTAACAAGGTATACCTATGACCTCCTCCTCTTCCTATAAATCTTTATCTACTCAGATTCACTCCATGCATCATTCAAATAGTTCATTGAAGGCAATGGGTGGCAGGCTAGGTAGGTTGTGGGGAGAGACTAAACACCAGCTCCATTGAGCTCTGTGTCTGGTGGAGCTCATTTCAGTGTGTCCTTTTGCACCTTGTTTTGCTCTGTATGGAACTGCACAGATTTACATGTTCTGACTACATTACATGCTTCTGCATGTTTTGATCTCTTGGGCTTAATATGTGGTCACTAAGAGGCCTCACTCAGAAAGGTCCCACCCCCCCATGCCCCCAGCCCTCCTCTACACACACAAGCCTATTCAACATCCTCTGTATATATTATAGTACTTGGGCAGCTTCAACATAAATTAAATTAAATTTTAAAATATTGATTGGATTTTTATATCAATTTTTTATTATTATTAAAAAGGCAAACCATTATAGTCAAACTTTGACCATGTGCTTCGAAATATATTGTTGAATGTGAACCATCTAACCACAAGGTCAACAAGAAAAGCTTTAAAAAGTCTTTGAATTTGGTTTCATCAACTTTATTCCTTCTTTTTCGCCAAAATTTTTCAAAATTAAAAAATCTAAGTGTAATCGAATTAAATTTTTTTAGCCCAGTCGCCAGGTATTATGGCATTAGTATATAACCTAATATTATAAAACCCTTGTCTATATACAAGCAGGGAGAGAGGTTTAAAAACTCTTTTTTTTTCCAAAAACACGGGTCCAAATCAACTCCCTACAATAACTACTAAGTCCCACAGAAACACCTAGTCAATAGGTATTCCTCAGAACATGGGTCTAAAATCTAGCCAAATCCAAGATGCTGGTTCACCCAAGGAGGGTCACAAAGGGATTCCAAATCTCCTAAAACTGGCTGCCACTATTTTTGTTTGGCCTGGACTACTAAAATAGCCCTTCCTAGGAATACCCTACCTATTCAACTCCTGTGTAGAACTCAGGTCACACTAACCCCTGGTTAATATTCCTCAGATTATGTGGGACCGGTTCCACTCTGTACTAGTTCTGACAAGCTCAGTCAATAATAGACAACTAAATTGTCTTGTGTGGGGGGGGGTTGTGTGTATTTTTAATTTAATTTACCAAGTGGATTTTCCCACTTAAGCCGTATATTACCACTTTAAGTAGCAAGTGGATCTACCTACTTGAGCCGCCTTCTGACCTCTTTTTTAACTACCAAGTGGATCTACCTACTAAACCTGTGTTGGTTCATTTTTCGCCGTTGATGAAGGAACGATCCGACGGTGGTTCGGTGATCTTTGTTTAGGGTTAGGGTAATTGTCGTTATCAACGAGGTCCGGGGTCGTCGGAGGTTTTGGGCGTTCGATTTACCGAGGGACTCCGACAAGCAGCGTGCGCGAGGAGAGGGAGAGAGTCCGTGTGTGGGGGCGCCTTTCGGGGCCGGAGCATTTGGTCTTTGTTTCGTCTCCAACCTTCGCATAACAATACACGCCTGAAGCTTTGTAAGCTGCTGCTACACTGAAATATCTTTGTTTTCCTTTGTTTTCCTATGTCTTTCTTTTCTTTTTTCTGTCCTTTTTTGCCCTTTTCAATCCGCTTCCTGACGTGATTTCTTGTGCTTTTCTAGCACTAATTTTGTTCATACTTTTTTTTTCCCAGGAGTTTTGAGGATTCGTGTTTTTATGTTGTTTTCATTTTTCTTCATGTTTTCACCGAGGGGGAAAATAAAATAAAATAAAATCGTCTCGCATTCCTCTTCTGTTGTTTGCTTCCTTTTTCCAATGGTATTATCTTTTCAACGACATTTGCTGCTTTATGAAGATGCAATGTGAGTGACTGACCGACTGCTTCAGAGGTAGAATGCTTTGTTCCGTGAAACTCTGGTTATCAGTGCTAGATATCAGAGACTGATTCAGGGTCCGGCATGAACTGGGAGCTCTCGCACATTGCCAATGTCATCAGAATGTGCCAGTGTCTTTTGGTATTGACGACGGTTCAGGGTCTGGCATTAAGAGCGTAGCTCTCACGCATTGCCAATGTCATCAGAATGTGCCAAGGTCTGTTGGTATTGATGAGTAGCTGGAAGCACGTTTGAGAAGAGTTTTTTTGTTTTTGGTTCTTCCCCCCCCCCCCCCCCCCCCCCGGGGGGGGGGCGCCCCCCCCCAAAACCCCCCGGGCATATTTTTTCCTCCTCCTTGTTTTGTTTGTTTTTGTTTAGAAAATTTTAAAACCATGGGTCGC
>Ga0116227_10008120_pt1 | contig 20003 bp, 9 predicted proteins | sample S1TSphgellanicum_FD_89693 | JGI IMG/M metagenome (GOLD analysis project Ga0116227, IMG submission 89693) | Host-associated microbial communities from peat moss isolated from Minnesota, USA - S1T2_Fb - Sphagnum magellanicum MG | ecosystem: Host-associated > Plants > Peat moss > Unclassified...
AAAGAAAAAAAATATATATATATATATATATATATATATATATATATATATATATATATATATATATATATATATATATATTGTTGGTCACTAACCTCACCCCAACTCTCCTTCTGCAATAGGCCGCGGTAAATGAAGATCTACAATGTTTTTCAGCATAAATACAATATTCGTCATAATGGATGTTTTTTTTAACAAAGCAATCAATCATATACAATACACCTTCAAATTTAATTATACACTTCACTAAGTACATGAATGATCACTATACTCCTAGTGTTTTTCTTTATTTTCCTAAGTGTTTTCAATATTATTGTATTTACCATTGCCATAATTAATTCAAATCATTTGTATTAGATATTATGCACCAAGTTCTAACCTAATTTGATAAAAAGATTTAAATTAGGGGGTTTGGGGTGAAAGGAAGGCCCAAAGTTACAGCCATTTTGCAATATTTTTTACTATTAAAAAAATATTAAAACATTTTCACATTTGTCACAAACATATTAATTTATTTAAAATATGTTTTTTTGGAAGGAAAACTTGTCTTTTCATTATGTAAATGGTAAAATAAAATTCCCATTGGCTTTTTTCATCTAATGAAGCTTGTTAGGTCTACTAAAGAAGTGTTTTATTTATGCTTCATTCATTAGTCCTTATATATATATATAAACAATGATAATAACAAGGGTGTTTTTTTTTTTTTTTTCAATTTTTTTATGTTTAAATTTTTATGATTTTCCCAAAAAATAAATAAATAATCAAATTTAAAATTTAAACTAATCCCAATTTTTTGTCAAATAGATAAACATTGATCATCATTAAAACTCTTAATTCATTTTACACATGTAATCATCATGTTAATATGTCACAAATAATCACTTGGTGAATAGTTTACATATCCATAATGCAATTATTATAATTAATGTATTGTGGGAATATTTCCAAGTAACAATAATAACATTATTGTTTGTGTGAATCTAATTGATTTATTATTCCATTGTTTCTATATTATTTTGGGTTATTAAAAACAAGATCCTACATATGTCTTGTTGAATTTCTTTGTGAATATTAAGAATGTGAACCATATTACATGTATGCAGTGGTTGGTTTTGTTTTGCTTTATTTGTTTGGGGGTACCTATAGTTTATAAATGGTTTAGGCTTACAAGGGTTAATTTTGAATTAAATCCCTACTATCACATAGGTAGGTTGCACAACTAAAGTCCCACACAACATCCACCCACAATACAAAACACTTGCAAAATGTAATAGATGAAACTTACATATTTTTGGGTTAGGATCACCCATGTGTGCCTAAAACTTGGCATTTATGTAGGTTACACCCATTGGGGAGCTCATCACACATGCTCACCAAAAACATACACATTTTTTTTAATGAATTTTTCCATAATATAAATAAACACACAAGTTTATTGCAACAAAAGTTTATTACTAGTAGGCACATATTTTATTTAGAATTTCTCTCTACCTACTAACAAAACAATATAAATTGTTCTCTCAAAAATACTTACAACATACACAATTTGTGGTTTTACTTATTCTATTTCCTTTGTAGACTGTATTCACACATTTTTCTTATTTCAATTATTATTATTTTATTTCACAAATTACCTATTATCCTCAATAATCAAAACTTGTGATCAAGGTTCATAATTCAATTAGAGAAACACAACAATTTTAGAGTACTTTCATTGTTTCTTCATCAATATTCTACTATTTTCTTTATTCAAATTTGAACGTATCAAACATCTGTAACATAAAATGTATAAATCCAAAATAAAAGAAGGAAAATATGTGATTTAAAAACCAACAAAACTATAAATTGCTTACTATGTCTTTATTTTATTCTCTAACAATCCTCTAAGATTTTTATGTGTGTCCAAAAAAATCATTTCTCAATCCTCATCAAAGTTTAGAACTACATCATAAGTCTTTTCCCTCCAAAAGTGATTTGAATTTCAAACTAATGAAATGTCTTCATCCTATCCCACTAACTAGCCATCTTCATCCTACCTTGTTGAATCTCTATCATTCTCTTGGTAGCATTATGTTTTGCTTAATTTCTTCCATTCACTCAGTAAGAATTACACAAAAGGTTAATCCAAAGGATTAACACAAAGTAGGAACATGAAATCCTAAAAATGAATGTACTTACAACGCTAGCCACAACTCTTTTTATATTTGAAAAAAAAAAAGGATGAATAACACCATTCATTTACATCTACTAAACATGACCATCCATCAATTACAAGCCATTAGTATTATGTCACATGTTATCCTTCTAAAATTATCATCCTTTTCATGAAGAAGTCATTTAATTATTTGAAATCTTTTTCATTAAGATCTAATCAATTACACATAATTCACTTCCAACTATGTTTAATTCAAAATAAATAATTAAATTATTCATATTAATCCCAACTTATGCCCTTAGTCAAAGATTCTCAAAATATGACCCATAATGAAATTATTTATTTTCATACTTACCCATCCTTCTACCCTTAAGCCACATTATTAATTATTTACAACTTTTATCCCTAATAACGCATCCAAGTGTTACATACCTAAAGCTAAGAAATTAATTTTTGTTATTGTTCTTTCATTCAAAATTTCACCCCAAAATAAAAGTTCATTGTGTTATCCATTTTGATTTTGCCTTTTAGTCAATTGTGGTGAAAATAATTGGTTGTAAATTTTTCCAAACTTGGCTGATTAAATTTGCATCATTGTGTAAAACTTGCCTAGATTACATTTTATGACCCCAAAAAAAGGCCCATTGGACATATTAATGAACTAAATGAAGTTTTTGAAAGCAAAATTTTAAGGTTCATTCAAAAAGGAAATTTACTTTACCTTCATTTGAAGGCCCATCACAAGGTCCATTTGTGTTATTTTCTATCTATGTCAAATTGTGAGGAGCTAATTATCAAGGGTTTCATTAATCTATGATGATTAAAAAGTTTAAAACATGAATCAAATGGAACTATTTTTCTGATTTTAGTTTTTGATTTAGTTTCCAATTTTGTGTTGTAGCCAAAATGACAATCATCCATAAAGGCCACATGAAAACAACAAATTCAAACATATTTTTATATTGTTGGCTGCCTATCAAAACCTACAAAAATGTGGTGATTTATGGTTTTTTTTTTTGAAACTTGGTGATTAAAACCCCCAAAACTAATGTTAAATTCAATCCATTTTTTTCGTTTGGATATTCATATTGAAACCTTGGATGATCTTTTGGTTCAAGAAATTGTTTGGAACAATACCATACTAGCGTATGCATTGGGTGTGTGTTTTATCCACATCAATCAATAATTATATATTTGTGTCCACCTTTCTTCTTCTTTGCATACTTCTCATTTTGTTCATTTTTTTTAAACACATACAATAGTCAGTAGGTGAATGTAATATTTAAGAAAATCTTATCAGATGATTTAGTTTTTAAAATTTTAGTAGAATTTTTCATTTTTAAAATTTTAATATTGAACAAAACCAAAGGTTATGTAAGGATACATGTCCAAATGAGATGTAACGAGCCAATATGTTTACTTGGGATTAAAGACTATTGTCCTTTTGAGGTCCTTTTACTAGAAAATCATCTTTTTCATAATTTTCTTTTTCAAATGAAATCTTTTGCAACTTGTTATTTATCATATTTTCAATTTCTCCAATATGTCATGTGATATGTTTTAATCATTCTTTAATAAATATCAACATTTCCAAATGCATAAATTTTGTTAGATTTTGTGTTTTGTTTTAAAACATTATCACAATTTCAAATCACACCCAAACAATTTGACATTTTAAATTTTAGTTTGTTGTATTATAAGCTAGAATTTTTTTTAAACACCATATACATTGCACTACCTTTGCATGTTGTAAAGGAATCATGAATTTAAAATAGACCTTGAATTTCAAAAAACACAATTTTTTTTTTAAATTTAATTTTTTTTAGATGTGTTTAATAGTCCCTCATTACTCTAATGTTTTTAAAAATTAAAAAAAAAGTATTATGAAAATTAAGGGGCCCTTTATGAAAGTAATTTTGTTGAACGAAGCTATTAAATATCTTTTGTTCAAACCAAAATTCAAAATTGAAACATGTAATGATTCAATTTAAACTTTATAACATTCATAACACAACTTACCATGATTAACATGCCATTAAAATGACAACATATGTGAAAACAAATTGCAGAAAGTTGGCCTTTTGACATTGATTCATTTGAACTGATTTTGACCCATACATATTCTTACACAAGCCTCCAAATTTCCCAACTATTATATGGTCTTTTCAAGCCTACCTTTGATCATGCAAGTATGGTTGAATGAAACATTCATATAGAGTTCATAATTATTCGCCCATTTACTAATTACTGATATTGCAAATTTTTATTTTAAAAAAATCATAACTGAGATGATAACCTAGAAATATTTTCCTAGGACTGAAACATTCTATGAAATAAGTCCTCCTTTGTTATTTATTATTTTCTCTCATAAATTAGTAAATTGGGAAAAGAAAATTGAAGGTTTATAGTTTATTGGACATGGAAAATGGGAGAAAAAGAAATCACAAAACTATTGCACATTGCATTGCAATTTTCCATGAGAAAAAATGTTCTCAAAAATTTGCATGTGTGTGTTAGCTTTATGGTGTTCATTCTATGAATGCTTGAGCTTGTCCCTCTTGAAGTTTATCCAGGAGGAAAGGGATCATTGGATGAATTCAGTGTGAGAGGGACAACGTTTGTTTGTGGCAAGACAAAGTGATTTTTAAACCTGAAAAATCTGATTTTGAGGTATAAAAAAGGATTTTAAAATAAAAAAATGACCCAAATTAGCCAGAAATTTGAAAAAAGTTAAATTACAAATCACCAGATTTTTACAATTGGCTCCAGCAAATAGCCAAATTGTGAAAGGGTGGTGCTTTAAATTTTTAAACTTTCATATCTTGTTTATAGCCAAAAATTGACTAAATCTTTGTATAAATGAAGTTCAAAATTTGCTAAATAGAATGCATTGTATGAAGTTGGTGGATGTTACAAAGTTGCTATTTGATCGAGGTATGTTTAGGTTCATGATAATGTTTGCCTCAAGTTTTATAGTGGGCAAAGCTCACAAGTGGGGGACATTCCCAAAATGGTTTTAGGGTTCTCCTAGGCCCCTTATTTTGGGATGAGTCCCACCTGTGAACTTTACAAAAATTGGTCATCAAAATGTAGTTTATGAACTTCATCAAACTTGAAATTTTTGCAACCTCACAGACAAACAAACAAAAGTTGGAATGATGCTAACTTGGTTTCTTAAACCAAACCCATTCACATGTTGTGTACAAATATGATGCAATTTAATCGCTATAATTATTTGTTACCATTTCAACACTTTTTGTGCAACTTAGACCATTCCATTCAAGTGTGTGGTTTGATGCCTCCAAAAATGACTCTTGTCAAAAAACCCACATCACAAATATTGGTAACTTGTCTTCTTGGTTGAATCACTATGAGATTTTTGTACATTGTGATGGTTTTTGGGATTAGGCTAAGCATTTTTGTCATGTTGAATTTCATATGAAACAAGGAGGTGTGTCACAATGTGGCCTTGCCATTTACATTTTAAAAATATCTTAAGGCTTATGGAAACTCAAATATATTTCACCATGCAAAAATATAATCTTAAAAAAAATCCTCTTAAAAAAACCAAAATCCTTCAAGATATTATAACTCTATAACTAATCTCAAGTTTCAACACAAGCCAAAATATCATCTTTCAAAACTCCTCATATAACGGTCGACCTGTTACCTAGGGGCCAATATCCCTTAAGCTACTATACTCTATAACGAATCTAAATACAATATCCTTGCCTTGGTAGGCAAAGCCAACAAATCTTGGGGAAAATTTTACAATAATGGTGGGATCCTTTATGGATCCTTTTTCTTCGCAATGAATTTCTTCATTTGTGCCAAAAAAAGAAAAAAAGAAAAAAAGAAATTTTTTTCCTACAATAATCAGACAATTGCATGAACAATGAAAATATTTACATACTAAAATGTAAGCATCTATCCCTTCTTCAAAACATTTCCTTCTAGCATATCTAGGTAAAGACTATTCACATTGGTCAAGTGCAGTTTCACTAAAAGAATATGAAAATGGTCCAGCACTTTCAAATAGAGAATTTGATCCAGAGTCTGTTTGTCTGTCTGTCTGTCTGTAATGTTTGCTCAACCTGGAATCTTTTGCAATTATGGAATGGAGTCTGGACTGTAATGGGATTCAAATAATATGAACTATGAAATCCCAAAAATTATAAAAGTAGTAAAGTTACATTTGTGCTTTCAACTTTGTGCTTTCAAGTTTTTATCAAAGAAGAAGCTTCCAACTTCAGCTCACTACCTAATGCACAAGTGTCACCCAAGGTGCCAATGAACATAATATCCCCAAATTCTCAAGACTTGTCAGTAAATTAAAGATGAGTTGCTCAACTTTGTGATTGTCCTTGGCTGTTTGGCTTTTTGGTTTTGTTTGTTTTTGGGCACAAATGAAAAGAATTTATTGCAAAGAGAAAAAACACAACTGGGCAAGCAAGGCCCACCACTAAGGAGCTATTGGCATTTTGACTCCCAACAACCTGAAGGCTAAAATTGCAAGACTTTGGGTGATAATTTAGAAGCTTAAGCATCTCCACCCATAACAGTAAAATGGCCTGCACACTATAAAAGAGTACAAGCTCTGGCATCTAGTGCCAGATTACAGATAGGCCATTTATGCTCCTAGTGTTAAAAATTAAAAAATTATTTAGAAAAAAAAAACCTTCTATGATATCATTTTAACTCCATTTCCATAACTTATTGATAGCAATTTGGCCACAATGAACTAACAGCCATGAGGTATGGATGGATGGATGGATGGTGGGTGGACATGAAACACTTTTCCATTGGGTTCCAGTTCCCTAGTTAGAGTGGTTAGCTCCATTTGCTGCTTTTATTACACTACCTACTTAACAACCCACAAGCCCTTACCTATGTACTAACCATCTACATACATCTACTCACCTAATAGTCACCTATTGTCCTATTTACCTGACCTATGTTTTTGTAAGTGAGGTTACCAAGGTGAAAGCCGATATCAACTGAGTTAGGGTTCATCAACAACAAAATATAACATGCTTCCATTTTCCAATGGATGGTGCATTGGTGGCTGTTCATCCACACTCTTTGCTCTCAAGTGTTTTTTTTTCCTGGCAAAATTTAGCCATTTATCCACAAGGAAATTGGGAAATTTTTGCTTTCCTAGTGTAAATTCAATTAATTTTTCTATTTAAAAAATATATATTTCCAAGATCTTGACATCAAAAAAATAAATTTTTTGTTATAAAAACGCAGCTAAAGAAATTGATTTTTGTTTTTTTTAGAGTAAATTTGATTGATTTTGCTATTTTTTAAAACAAATATTGCCAAAATTTTGATTAGAAAAACACACTGCTTTGCTCTCAGTCTTTGATGTTGGTGCATAGTCATTCTCAAGTTCACAAATTATCATAGAATGTGGAGTGGTTAGAATGTAATGGAATGTGTCTATTAATTACATCATCTAATTTATAGGCTAGGTGAGATGATAAGTTAATTATGCTTATGTTTGGTGTCCTCTTGATGGAGTTTTGAAGTCTTGAGGACAAATTGCAAGCCCCACTTAAAGTTTCATTTTAACAGGTTCCAACAACCTATCAAGCCTAACATCAACCCCAAAATAATTAATTTCTAGCCCATATGCACCATGATGGAAAATCTTCAAGGCATTTTGCAATTCAAAATGGATTATAATTGTAAATGTTCACATTTGTGAATATACCTAAATAATCATTAATATACTTATGATATTGATTATAATTGCAATATATTAATATCAGGAAATATATAAACTAAAACTGGATAATTCAATTATGAATTATTTATCAACCAATGCCTAACTTAGTTGCACACACTTTGAACAAGAAGAAAACAAAATGAGGTCCTCTGTGTTCCATTGGCAATGGACCAATGAAAGAATAGAGATGAAAAAAAACATATATTTATTACAAGCTCAACCTTAGCATCACACAACTTGTTACAAACTTATGCTTAACCCTTGAGCTTTGGCCTACTCCATGCATATGTTACCTTCCTTAATATTGCAAGCACTTTCATCATCCCGTGCAAATCTCACCTTCACAACTATTGAAGTGAATGTCACATTCAATGGTATACTTTAGTTATATTAAATTAATGGAGTTATACCATAGTTTCAAAAGTGAAATGCATGAAACATAAATATCTAAATTAAAATTAATTTGATAAAGATAATTTAAAAAGATGTTGCTATTCAACATCCTCACTCAACAAACTATCAAATTAAGCATTTAATCATGCCCATAGAGCATTGGAAATGCTCATACTTGTCATGAAAAAATCTTTTAGTCCATATATTTAGAATTATGTTTTTGGTATTGCAATACACCAATTCAATGAAACCTTCATTAGTTTTGTCTTGCACCAAATGATGATGAATTTCAATATCCTTTGAACACGAAATTGTTGTGTTGTGATTTTAGTCCTAATTCACAATCAAAGCTAGGGCATGAGGAAGAATGTGGGTTGAAAAAGTGTTATGGGACACATGCATTTTCACACTTGTGGGAAAGTGCAAAAGTGTTGAGTCTCAAGCATTCCCAAATGAGAATCACTTGGGGAGTTGAAATCTCATAATCTCTCACATCTTTGGAACAAAAATGCATATAACAAACCTTGTCAAAATTGGGCCTTTTTATATCGTTCAAAGGGTTTTGAAATGTAAATATAAAAAATGGGTTCACATCCTCCATTTACATATATGAAGTTCAAATTATATGTCCAAAAGAGTGGTTGGGAATCAAATTAACAAATTGATTGCCAACAACTAAAACGCAAAAAGTAGGGTTCAAAAGACCTTTAATTGAAACGTATAATATAACATTGGAAAAATATTTTCAAAGGATATAAATTTTCATGTTGAAGCTCCTTAATCAAAGATTACATTTATGAATTATGAGTTCACATAATAGTGAACTTCATAATTACATATATTTAGGAGTTGTGCGGATTCCCATTTTGGAGTCTTGGGAATTTTAATCACTTTGATGTAATGCCTATCACCAATCACAAAATATATTAAAAGGACAAAAATGATGCATCCTCCCAAAGGTCTAAGTTGTGCAAATTAAATGAATTTGGATTGCATGTGATGAAGCCTTAATATCATTTGGTTGTTTTGTGATTGTTAATTTGTTTGTGAGCTTAATCAAACATCTTCACCTTAACTCCCATCTTAGAATTTCCACACCTTTCTAACTTTCAAGTGTGCAAAACAAAGGAATGTGCCCTAGGTTGCATTTTGTTACAACATAGGGATTGGCAAGGTGTTTATAACCACCATACCATTTGACAAGCTCTTGGGTGTGTCATGTTGGGTGCTTTGATATACAACCTTGTTTGTCATCATACATGGCAATGGGTTTCATCTTTGGATTACCAATGTTTCCAAAAAATGATGAAAGCCACATCACTTGCATTGCTACTTGGAAAACTACCACATTTAAAATTATTGTTGATGACATGTAACAACAAAGGCTTTCTTCAATTCCAATTGATAACTTTATTTCCCATTTTTTAATAAAATGATGTGGATCAATAGTGATCAATATTACCTACCCAATTTACGTCATAATAAACACACATTTGTATGTTTTATAAATTATATTACAAATTTTATGTGAATAATGACTTTGATAAGCAAAAATGACCCAAAAATGTTCAAATCCTTGGCTATAGTAAGCACCTTTTCAAAGCACACTTGGCCCAAAATATTCTTTTCAAATTTTTGGCTCTCGTGAGATTTCACCTTTGAAAATGTTATCAAAACTTTGGTTATGTTATGCATCCCTTTCAAATGCATTTGGTTCATGATGTACCCAATTGAACCCCAACTATGTTAAGTACCCCTTTCAAACTATAGTTAGCCCATAATGTTCCCATTAAAAAATGGTTATAATAAAGATTCCTTTTCAAATTGCACATGGCCCATAAAAAGGTTTGATTAAAACGTTGGTTATGGTAGGCAACCATTTTGAAGCACACATGGCTACACATGTTGTTGTCAAAAAATTTGATTACAACATCTGCCTTTTTTGGAGCACACTTATCCTATAAGGTTATTGTTGAACCTTGGCGAAGCCCATAAGGTTTAGCCCTTAAACCAAAATTAATCTTCATGTTGTAAAAGAATGCCTTCCTAAAAAAATCAATGAAGGTCAAAAAACAATTTGCACCTTATGAGACGTTATTATCATGGGACCACACAAGTTTGTGTGCACTATCTTAAGAATTATCTTTGCTCAACAACCCACAATCAAAGGAAATAGGTACAATGGTGGTGTTTACCATAGACACATCCATAATAGAGAACTCAAGTCATGATTTCCATTGAAATCTATAAATTTGATAATGTTATTTTTGGACATGGTTGTTAAGCCTTGCATAAAAACATGTTTGAATTTTTGATGCCATAGATCGTACTTTTAAAGTGTGGCACTATAATATTTTTAGCTACTTTGGATGAACCTTTGAACCTTTTTTTAGTCTTGCTTTATTTTGTGACATTCTTTTACCACAATGGTATAAGTTCCTTTATTCTTTGGTTTCTCATTCCTCGATTTCCTTCAATCTATATCCCTTTTGAACTTCCCAAAAACAATCTTAATAGTTAATGTTTTTTATAACATACGATGGTTAAACTCTTTTCACTTAGATCATAATTCTTTTGGCAACATGTTTGCAACAATTGTCCACATACAAACTCCATGGACAATTTATCAATTTGGGTAGTAAGCAAAACAAGCAACGTATGTACAGAAAGTAATGAATTTTTTAAAAGTGTAAATGCCAAGTCCATCTAAAACTTGAAGATGAATGTTTGCCAATTCATTAGCAATCATCCAAAGGTTATCAATGTGAGCTTGCATGGAAATGCTTGCATTCATTTTAAGATTGGAAAGTTGCTAATGTAGTTGCAATCAATTACCAAGATGTCATCTTTTGAAAGGTGCACACCTTTTAAGTTGTTGTTAATGTCCTTTGTACTTTTTGCATGTTTTCACAATGTAACAAAAAATCAACATTATTTAGAAATATTGTCCCATGAACCATTTGTCCTTCTTCATAAACAAATGATGTTCAATAATGCCTATTTGAAGATCTATATCTTCAAATTCGATCTCTCATGAAAACAATCTTTCGAAATGATCTCTCAAAAAAACTTCTCATGCAAAAAAAAAATTCTTCTTTTGTTTTCCAATTATGAAAATTATTGTCATTTTCAATGCCTTAGGCATCAAAACTATGGTTTGTGATTAAAGCAATGTTAAAAAAGATAGACCCAAAACTTTTAAGCTTTTCAATTGAACAACTATAGATTGTAGCTTTAATATCTCCTCTTGTAAATAATTGGATTTGAATACCATGTTGAAAATTGATGATGGAACAATGAGAAAATATAAATGAAAAAAATCACTTATTTTTATAAGCTTTTCATCTAGCCTTAATATCACAAATTGTTAAAAATTGATGATCCACCTTTGAGCTTTGACCTTAATTTAAAATAAATATTCCATGCAATTGTTGCCTCCCTGTCTTCCATGCACAAGGTCATCATCCCGTGTAGTGAAATATTTTAACTATATTTATTTAACTAAAATATCCCATAGTTTCAAAAGAAAAATGCCTGAAACAAGGATATCTAAAGAAAAATAACTTGAGAAGATGTTGATATCCAATATTATCTATATATTTTCAATTGAGTTGAAGACAAAGGAGAAGATTCCAATAAACATTATTTGCACAAATATAGATGGTTATAGGAAAGGAAGGTTGACCATGGCATGTGTTCATGGTTTTGTCTCTTAAACTAAACCCTAAACCCTTGAAATAGGTTGTTCATCATGGTGTAATGGTGTAAGGCTACATCTAAATACACTACAAATTTTCTCGGAGGTCTAAGCACAAGGGGCCATGTGTGGCCTTGGGTGAACCGGCACCCAAGATGTTACATTGACACCAAGGTAAAAATCCCAAAATTTATTAAAATTATTTCTAATATTACAAATATCCCATGCTTAGACAATACAACCAGGGTCTCTGAGTTCAAATCTAACATTTTGGGGGCTTAAATATGGCCACTAAGAGGCCTACTCAAAAAAGTGAAGGTACCCAACATGGATGTACTGGTTCACCTTAGCCCATGAGTGTTCCATGCAGTGTCCCAACCAAAAAATGAATTCAAAGGTGAGCATAGTAACACCAGATGAACAATAACACCATATGAAACATTCCTCAAAATTTGGAACTAAATGAAACCTCCATCAATGCAAAGAAGAGAGAGAGAGAGAAAAGACAAATGCCCTAATAGTCAGAATTCATAAAGATCTTCACCCAAAGAGCTCCTAGGAGTCATAGCCAGGGGTGAGCTCTATGCTAGTCATTTCAATGAAATTTTCAGTGTTTCTACTATGGACTCTGTTTTTAGTTTGGTAGCATTTTTGGGCCCTGCCAGGGACTATCGCATTGGATCCAACTTTTGGAAGTTTTTACCTTATTAAAACTGGTTTCACATTAGGTGAACTGGTTTCTTTGGTGAAAGTGTTTAGACTGTTTAAATTGGACGGATTTTTTTTGGTGTTCAGAGTGTGGACACAGTAGGTAGATGTACAACATCTTATCTATTGGCAGGGCCAGCGTGTTTGTGATGCCTTGGCTTTAACTCCCTTTTCTACACTATTTTTAGATAGGTTCTGAAAACCTGTTGTCATTTAATGCTAAATCACTCTTGGGATGCTAGCCAATGATGCAACATCGAAAAAAATTGAAAAAAAAATTCACTGCTTTCTAGTGCAAACATTGTTTTTTTTTAAAAATTTAAAAATTCATATTTGTGATGCAGCTGAACTGGCGATCATCCATAATACAGTTTAGCCAAATTTGATTATAGAAACAGCATATGATAATTAGAAAGTTTAAGATTCCTTCACATTTTTGGCCACAAGCTAGAACCCAATAGAGAAATCTAGTGATATTTGAAAAAATACTGTAGAAATGTGGCAACAAGAAAACCATATGAACACGTATTTTGAGTCATTTTGAAATTTCTTTTTAGCCAAATCGATAATTTAGCCAGAAAAAAGGCTGAGTGTAAATCTGACTAATTTTGGTTTTAGGGGGAAATTTTCGCAATTTTTTCTGTTTCAAAAAATGGGCTTTAAAAAAAAAATGGTGGGTAAAGCCAATGAATTACACTTTATTTTAGCTTGCAAAGCAAGTGCAACTCTACATATGCTCACTATGTGACTCTGCAAATTAAATTCTGATGAAGAAAATTGAAACATAGCGGTTTGGCTCAGCAAAACGGTTTTACCCCAGCAAGGTTGGATATCTAGTTCGCCCAGGCTGGTAAAAGGCACAGCCAGGAGAACACCTACCTGCTGTTGACTGGCTAGATAGTTTGATTGGTCCAGGTGGGTTGCTGTTAGTAGTCTCCCACACTATTTGCAGTCCCTGCATTACGAGTGGGGTTGGATAAAAGTAGATAACTAAACTTGGATGTGAAATATATTTGGCAGGGTCACATACTGAGCATCGGTAGAGATGCTCTCTAACGGTGACTGAAAGAGAGTGGCCTTTTCTGCTGCGCAAAGTAACTTAGATTTTGCTGCCCTTTTTGCGACTCTTGTGTTTCCTTGGGACGCAGTTCTCTCTCTCTCTCTCTCTCTCTCTCAGATTCGAGCTTCTTCTGCTCTTTGGCGCGGCGCCAACCGGGCGGGAGCAGCAGGGCCATGGGTCTGTCATTTCAAGGTAAAGGGACGCGGCCAGGTTCTTGCTTCTCCTTTTCTTTTTTGGTAGAGTTTTGGGGTTTCTGCTTTGAAACCCTAATGGATGTTCGCTGCAGGAAAACCGATTCTTTTCTTTCTTTCTTTCTTTTTTTTTGCAGAATTTTGGTTCGACCCGGATGGTGCCTTTTGATTTGCTGTTAAGTGTGTGTGTGTGTGTGTATGTTTTCGGCAGAGAATCAATCTGTCGGAGGTTTTGAGATAAGCGACGGATTCTGGTTTGAGGTTTGGGAAAATTGGGCGATCTCCTGGAATGAATGAATGAATGAATGAATGAATAGCATGAATGGGTTCCCGATGCTTTTTAGACTTTGGATTTTGTTTCTCCAGGTGGATGATGATGGTGTGAGTGTTGCAACAAATTAGGTCATCAGGAAAGAGGATCAATTAGGGTTTGAGGTGCAAACAATCCTTTGCACCTCAAACCCTAATTGAACCTGAGAAAGTAATGGATGGCAGTTATGATCTGGAATTGTTGTGGGTCAAGGTTGAGAGTTGGGGTTTGAGCTTTTTACTGAAAGCAGATTACTTACAAAGGGACCGCACTTGCAAATGGATACAAGATGCCACTTTGTAATCAGTGTGCTCAATCCAGATGGGCTGACAGATGATGACTTCTGATTATTATCAAGAGAGAGAAGAATTTAACTTCACAGCCTTGTCAATTCTCTGATGTGAAATCTTTTTGTGCGCTGTTTTGAATGCATGTTGTGTGGTGGCGATGGATGCTATCGGGCTGGGTTTGGATTTTACCACATGGGGATGGATTCTGGAAGAGCAGTGTGAGTTAGTCCAGCCCAGGCCAAAGCAGGAAGGAAATATCTGTAGGTCCATATAGAGTGAGTGGAAATGGCAGACTGGGGAGCTTATGTTACTGGTTGCTTGGGCTCCTGCAGATTGGCTGGATTGGCGTTTTTGTTTTCTGTGGGCATTTTGTTGCAGATTCTGGTATCTTTTTTGTCAACACTTTCATTCTCTTGTCTTCCTGTTGCAACTTGTGGTTCTGTCTGGAAAAATTGATGGATATAATAAAGTTTTCAAGTCTGGGTTGCAAACCACTGATTTATCAGTTTAGTCTTTCTTCTATGTTATTTCAGCTGAATATTAATCTGCTTTCATGCTGTGGGGTGTGAAACAGGGATGTGCTTTATATAACAACTGGTGGCCCATGCTTACAGGTGACACTCCAAATTGCTAACTATCCTTATATGAAAAGAAACCTTTTGGGTGAGGCTTAAGAGTTTTCTCAGTTTGTTTAGCTTGCACAGCATAAAAAGCAGTGCAATGGTGCATTGGAACTACCTTGTGGTGCTTCATAGCACTGTGCCTGGGTGTGCTACATTGCTACATGCTTATGAGGAGTTTGCAGAGGGACACAGTTAGGTTATGTGATTGGTTGTCAACTTAATCTCTTCTAGAGCTTTTGAAGATAATCATAACAGCTTTGTGTGATGTGCAGTGCTAATGTACATTATGGTACCAATGCCTTGCTTGTTTTTTGGCAACACAAGTTCTTCCGACTTTATTTCTGTCAGTGGTGGTGATGAGTAAGCACTGAACTGGCCTTCTCTTTCTTGTGTAACTGTACCCCAAGTGTCTCAATGTGTGCGCAGACTCTGCTGTTTGGAATCTTATGTACAGCTGATTTCTTGGTTTGGCTCATTCTGTCTGAACTGCTGAAGGATTTTTCTCAGTTAGCAAAACAGGAATTTAATATTGAGTTGGCTGAGGGAATTGTACCTGATTTTAGTTTTCTTTTTGGTGGGTGGGTTGTGGTGGGGGGCCAGCTGGGCAGATGCAGCCAAGTTCTTGACAGGGTTTTCAGCAGTGGGCAGCATTGCAATCCCAGCAATATTGAGGCATGCACTGCTTATTGAATCAGGTGCCATGTGGATTGAGTTTACATCTTTTTTTGTTCTGCTTGCTACGGTGATGCTGTTCCAACGTGTAACTCAGGAGGAAGAATATTACTAATGTATCTGAGGGGCTCCAACCAGTTACTTCTTGGACAATGTGCACTTTGGGAAAGTATGATCATCTGCAGCCCTCCTGCAGATCTATGATAATGAACTCATTATATTCCAGGCATGGTACAGTTGCAATCTTTTTTAGAGACCCTGTGGCAATTCATCTTTGTTGTAGGGCAGACAAATGGTAGTTCTCCTTGAGCCCTAATGCCTGGGGCTTCCAGTAGGCAGTTGCCAGACTGTGGTTGCAGATAAGTCTTGGTTTTGGATTACAACATGAAGGACACCTGTGGGTGATACAAAGGAGACATCCTCATGGAGATCATCAAAGTAATGTTTGTGGAATAATCTCCTTCTCCTTCATGATTTAAGCCAATAAGCCAAGGTTGTTGTGGTTGGGTGTGCCATTGTTCAAGGATAGGATTAAAGTCATTAATGAGGATGTATGCAGAGTTTGGTGGTCCTGCCAGTCTTTGTCATGTGTCATGTCAAGGTTATGCAATCTATCATCTGTTCTATATTAAACTTCCTTGGCAATGTTTTCCTTGGGTGAGATGGTGAGTCTTAAGTACTTAAGAAGTGACTGATCAACTGGTAGAGGGAGTGGCTGTAGAAAATGTCAGGACAATGCCCAATGTCCCTACATTGTTATTTGTGGGAGGTAATCTATCCTACAAGACAATTTTCCAATTAGGTTGTTACACTTCAAAATCATACATGAAATATAATATGTCCACATTAGCAAGGTCACTCTTTCAAGTCTAGAAAGCAAAGGAATGCAAGTAATGACAAGATAAGATGTATCAACAATAGAATTAATTTCCACAGATAATACATGTATAATATGGAATTTATAAAGAAATGAAAATCGAGTGTGACAATTTTTTGCACTATATTATTTGATTTCAATTAAAGATCTGGATATAGGTTTATGATCTTTGTCCAAAGGGTTGTTAGAAATATATTAGAAGAATAGTTTTAGAAAATGAGATACAAATGGGGAAAGGAAAATTATATGGCATGTTCATGTTAGTTTTGACTCAAACTCAAAGGACATATTCATCTTATGGCCATTTTGTGGATGACGCTCAATGTGTTTAAACATTGGTGATTGTCACTTGATGCACCCTTAGCCTTGTTGAGCTGTATTGGTGGTAAATTGTCCATTTTTTAATAGCTTAAATTTGCAAACCATGGAGCACATACCTAATTCCTCATAATTGAGATGAAGATGCAAATTTTTTTGGACAATCAAGAGAAAACAACACACTTCACATTCATTTTTTGGTCAATTCATCTAGGCATCTGACAAATAAACAAATATAGTGAATAGTGGAGTTAGAGACAAATTAGGTTATGGATTCATCATACACTAACGTGAATTCAACCATGGCTTGAACTCCTACAAGTGGCACTACTCTCCTTATGGTATACCCTAAAGGTTCCCATTGGGACTACAATGACTGAAAATGAATTGTTATTCCCATACTTGTCATAAAACTTGTCGATTTTGGGAGCTCATAATCCATACAAAATGTATTTTTCACAATGTGCAACACCGCTATCTTACAGCCCTTGTCAAGAGCTTTCAAATGCTATTTCAAGTTGTTTAATTGAAGACAATTTCCTCCCTGCAAATTGCATTATGAAGATTGAATTATTAGAAGTCATTGTCGTGGGTGACACCTTATAATCTACCCCAACATAGTAAATAAAATATATATTAAGGTGATTTTATTATTAAAAAAACACTATTTCATTCACCTTAGCTTGTCATTCATGGATGAAATTCATTCATGCACATTCAATTTTCATCCATCACTTAATTTATTGTTCATTTATGAACTTCATCCATGAATATCTAATATTCATCCATAATGGTTGAAATTTATCTAACATTATATATTTCATCCATCATTGTCCACATTTCATCTAATGGATGAAGTTCATGCATCACCATCCATATTTCATGCACAATTTATTTTTTCCATCTTCATAAATATATATATTTTAATTAAAAAAGATTGAACTTTGGATAGTGGACCACAATGTTTTTTTCTGGAGTTTTTTTATGCAATCTAAGTGACCCATATGAAGTTTTTAAAAGTAATTATGTCCCTAAATGAGTATAAATAGAGGTAGCATCCCCTCTTTATGTTTAAGTCTTTTCCACACCAATCTAAGGTACAACTTTGTGCTTTAAGCTTCTTCTTTTGTTTCATATTTTCAACTTGTCCATGTTATTAAAAAATAAAATTGGTATATTTCATGATTTTGTTTTAATTGGGCAAGGGTTCATGTGAAAACTTCTATGGAATTTTTTTTGAATTAAGTTCTCAAATAAATATAAATATAAATAACTTCTCCTCGTCCCTCACCTCAAATCAATTATTATTTTTAGTCTATTCAACACCAATACAATTTTATGTTATAACCTTGTTTTTATTTTTCATGTTTTCAACATTTCCATGCTATGAAAAATATGTATTTAAATTTTTTTTTGCATATGCAATGGCTTTGTTTCCAATTCACATGTCGTCCAATATGAAACTTTCCCAAATCCCATCTTTTTAAACTTTCATCCATCTATTGTTTTTGTTTACTTCACATTTTCCAAAGTTTCCATCCTTTTTGACCTACATACCATTAATTTCACTTTTCAATTTACCCACTCCCCATATCATCCAATATTTGTCTTTCAGAGACTTTGCCTTTCCTCACTAGCTTTATTTTCATCCGTTGTCCAAACTTATGCAATTTTTCAAACTAAATATGATCCAATGAACCTATCATTGCCCTAAGGTGAGAGTTAGAGAAGGAAAAAGGACATCTTATGCAATCTTTTAAAGGAAAAAATTAGCATCCAAGAAAGTTGACTACTTGAGAGATGAATAACTTGCCAAGTGTTGTTGATAAAAATCAACCATCCATTTCTTCCATTTGAAACAATACACCTTATGTTTCAAATGTTGATTTCAAATGTCTTTTATTGAAATGAATTTAATCTAAAGTATAGTTCTTAAGATAAAGTTCAACACATGGATCACATGATCTCGAAGATCAAGTAGTTCAAAGTTAACCCAAAGTTTAAACTACATTTTTGAATTTATTTTTTTCCCTCCCTTGTTGGGAACCTTGTCATGGAACAACATTGAACCCAATGCAACATTCAATTCTTTGGCATGTATTTAGAATCAAGTCTCAACAACATAGAACGAGATCTCAGTTGGCTTGTTTGTGACAAAATGCAATTTATTTGATCCAATAGGTATGATTTGTGGTAGAGAAGGCAATCAATGTAATTGATGTGGGAAAAAAAGGAAATGGTCCATGGGTGGAGGCTACCACCTAAGTCTCAAAGCCTCAAGTTCATTGACAAACTTAAACGCTTGCCATTAATTAAGGGTTGAAAGTTGGCACATTAGGGAAGATGAACTTCACACATGGATCACATGATCTCATTAGAAGATCATATATTGTAAAGGAAGAAAGTTTCTTCCCCTGACTCCGGACGGACAATAGCTAAATATAGCGAGGGTAGCGAGGGTGTGACTTGACGTCCTCCTCAGACGGTTCCGGCTTCGATCTGTCGCTCTTGGTGACTTCTCCCTTAGTAACTCCTGTCAGATCCCTGTCGTCCCTCTCTCCATCCGTCTGGACAATGTTGCCGGCTGCACACCATCCGTTAACTGAGTCTGACACTGCAGCTTTTTGCCCACCAAGAATGGGAAGATTCTCTGTATAGAACTGATCATGAATAATGGGTCTTGATCAAAACTTAACCGTCTTGAATTTTTTCTTGAAGAATTTAAATTCACTCTCAAAGCCCATGAGTTGTAGCTACATTCAATCCATTGCTGCAAGGAAAGGGAAATACAATAAAATAATTTTAAGAGAAAAAAATATATAAGAAAGAAGAAACCAAATAAAGAGTAAAAAATGAGGAAAAAAAAAACTTATAATAATGAAAAAAAACCCTACTTGAAAAAGAATGAGGTGTGTCTTCTTTCTCCAAACTTCAAACTTGCATCCAAATAAACAAAAATACAAAAGTGAAAAAGAAAC
>Ga0116227_10008121_pt1 | contig 20001 bp, 18 predicted proteins | sample S1TSphgellanicum_FD_89693 | JGI IMG/M metagenome (GOLD analysis project Ga0116227, IMG submission 89693) | Host-associated microbial communities from peat moss isolated from Minnesota, USA - S1T2_Fb - Sphagnum magellanicum MG | ecosystem: Host-associated > Plants > Peat moss > Unclassified...
CAAGGTCCGGCTGCCGCACGGCGAGTCGTACCTCAACGTGCGGGAGAACGTCAAGCGGCTCGATCTGCACACCGTCTGCCAGGAAGCGATGTGCCCGAACATCGGCGAGTGCTGGGGCGCCGGGACCGCGACGATCATGATTCTCGGCGACGTCTGCACCCGCGGCTGCCATTTTTGCAACGTGAAGACGGGCAGCCCGCGCGGCGAAGTCGATTGGCTCGAACCAAAGCGCGTAGCCGAAGCGGTGCGCGACCTCGGTTGGAACTATCTCGTGCTCACCGCGGTCGACCGCGACGATCTTGCCGACGGCGGCGCGGCGATCTTCGCGAGCACCGTGCGCATGATTCACAAGCTCTCGCCGGGCGCCAAGGTCGAGTGCCTCACCGGCGATTTCGCGGGCGACCTTGCGGCCCTCGACGTCGTTCTCGACGCCGAACCCGAGGTGCTCGCGCACAACCTCGAGACCGTGCGCCGGCTGCAGATTTCCGTCCGCGACCGCCGCGCGAATTTCGTTCAGTCCTTATCGATCCTCGAGCACGCGAAGAAAAGCGGGAAAGTAAAATACACGAAGACTTCGCTCATGCTCGGCCTCGGCGAGAGCGAACTGGAAATTCGCGAAGCGATGGACGCGGCGCGCGCGGTGGGCGTCGACATCTTCACGATGGGACAATATCTCCAGCCCTCCAAACGCCACCTCGACGTCGTCGAATACGTGACGCCCGAGAAATTCGAGCGTTTGCACAAGGTCGGAGAATCGAAAGGCTTCCGTCAGGTCGTGAGCAGTCCGCTCTCGCGCAGCTCATATCACGCGGAGCAGGCCTTCACGTAGCGAGTCTTCGGCTCCGCGCGGGTAACAACGAGAATCCATGCAAGTAACGCTCCCGCGCCCGATCCCTGGCGACGGTCTTCCCAAAGCACAGCGCCGTCTCGCAGTCGTGGCGATCGTCATCGGTACGGTGATGGCCGTGCTGGACGGCACGATCGCAAACGTTGCGCTGCCGACGATCGCGCGCGAGCTGCACGTCGACGCGGCCGCATCGGTTTGGGTCGCGAACGCTTATCAGCTCGCGGTCGCCATGTTACTTCTTCCGCTCTCCTCGCTCGGCGACGCGATCGGTTATCGCAAAGTCTATACGACGGGCATCGTCATCTTCACGCTCGGATCGCTCGCCTGCGCGCTCTCACCGACGCTGCCGCTCCTCATCGTCGCGCGCGTGCTGCAGGGCATCGGCGGCGCCGCGATCATGAGCCTAGCCCCCGCGCTCAGCCGCTCCATCTTTCCGGCCAAAGAACTCGGCGTGGCGGTCGGCATCAGCGCGCTGACCGTCGCCTCGAGCGCCGCGGCTGGGCCGACGCTCGGCGGCGCCCTGCTCGCGATCGCTCCCTGGCCTTGGATCTTCGCGATCAACGTGCCGATCGGGATCTTCGATGCGGTCTTCGCCTCGCGCGCCCTGCCGAACGATAGCGGTCACGGCGGCCGCTTCGACGTGGCGAGCGCGCTGCTATCAGGGCCGGCGCTCGCGCTCTTCGTCGTCGCCCTCGACGGCTTCGCGCGGCACATGCCGCCATTCGAAATCGCGGCGCTTCTCGCGCTCGGCCTCGCGCTCGGCTTCGCGTTCGTGCGCCGGCAGCGCGTGCTCGAACACCCCATGCTGCCCCTCGACCTTTTCGCCATCCCGCGTTTTACGCTCGCGGCCGCCACGTCGCTCGTCTCGTTTTGCGCCCAAGGCCTCGCCTTCGTCGTGTTGCCGTTCCTGCTGCAAGGCGCCTACGGCTTCAGCCCGTTCGCCTCGGGCCTGCTCTTTACGCCGTGGCCGCTTTCGATCGCATTCGTTGCGCCGATCGCGGGCCGCCTCGCGGACCGGCTGCACCCGCCCCTGCTTTCCACGCTCGGCCTCGGCACGTTTGCGCTCGGGCTCGGGCTTTTCGCGCTGCTGCCCGGGCACGCGAGCGCGCTCGCGATCGTCGCTTGCGGCGCCGTCTCCGGGCTCGGCTTCGGGTTTTTCCAAGCGCCGAACAATCGCGAAATCATGGGCTCCGCACCGCGCAATCGCAGCGGTAGCGCCTCGGGCGTGCTCGCAACCGTGCGGGTTACGGGTCAAGCGCTTGGGGCAGCCGCGGTCGCAATCGTGCTCGGAACGTCGGCCGCGCACGTCGCGCGCGGCGCCGCCGCGGCGCTCCTGGCTCCGGCGCACGCGGCGCTCTGGGCCGGCTGCGCCTGCGCGCTCTTCGGCACCGCGGTCAGCGCCGCACGCTTGCGTCGGCCCGCTCAATAAAGTGTGCGTTAAGCGGCTGCAGGACGACGGTCAAACGGCCGATGACCGTGATATCCGGCTCAAACTTGCCTGAACTACAAAGAAGGGTACGCAAGCGCAGATGGTCGCCGCCGTCAACTTTGAATTCGATGGGCAGCGCTATGTCGGCGCGCTCGAAGCAATCGCGAATCATCCAAATTCGGCGATCCTGCGCGCTCTTGCCGGCGGACCGCGCCGATTCAACGAATTGACGGCAGATCTGGTCGCAACCGTTCCCGAGGCGGCCGTGAGCTCCGGCTTGCGCGAACTCGACGCCGACGGACTCGTGGCTCGGCGGGTCGACCCGGGCCCACCGCTCCGCGTCCTCTACGAATTGACAGGCTCCGCGATCGAGCTCGGTCCGGCGCTACGCATCCTCGCCGGCTGGGTGGAACGGCAACGGCCGGCGCTCGAAATTCGCCCTCAAGCGTAGACGCCGCGCGCGTTCATCGAGCCCACCACCCGCTCGATCGCGAGCATGTACGCGGCGGTGCGCAGCGAGACCGACCGCAACATGGCAAGCTCGGAAACCTTCGCGAAATTTTCGAGCATCACGTCCGCAAGCCGCGCGTTCACCTCGGCTTCCTTCCAGTAGAATCCCGCCCGGTTCTGCGCCCATTCGAAATACGAGACGGTGACGCCGCCGGCGTTGGCGACGATGTCCGGAATGATGGTGATGCCGCGCGAGGCCAGGATATGATCGGCATCGGGCGTCGTCGGGCCGTTCGCGCCCTCGACGATCAGTTTGGCGGCGATTCGCGGCGCGTTCGCGACCGTAAGCTGTTTTTCCAGCGCCGCCGGAACGAGCACGTCGCAGTCGAGTTCGAGCAGGGCCTCGTTCGTGATCCGGTCTCCACCGCGGAAGCCGTCGAGCGAGTGGTGCTCTTGCGCGTAAGCGACGGCGTTTGCGATGTCGAGGCCCTTTTCGTTTGCATAGGCGCCGGTAACGTCGGAAACGGCGATCACGACGGCACCCGCGTCGACGAACATCTGCGCCGCGACCGATCCGACGTTGCCGAAGCCTTGGATCACGATGCGCGCGCCCTTGGGTTCGATGCCCATGCGCCGCATCTGGGCGAGCGCGACGAGCGAGACGCCGCGGCCGGTCGCCTCGACCCGGCCCCGCGAGCCGCCGATCTCGAGCGGCTTGCCGGTCACCACGCCCGGCACGTTCTCGCGCGCGTGCATCGAGTAGGTGTCCATGAACCAGGCCATGATCTGGGGGGTCGTGCCGACGTCGGGAGCCGGAACGTCCTTATCGGGGCCGACGACTTCGACGAGCTCCGCCGCATAGCGGCGCGTGATGCGCTCGAGTTCGCCCTTCGAGAGCGTCGTCGGGTCGCAGGTGACGCCGCCCTTGCCGCCGCCGAAGGGCAGGTCGACGACCGCGCATTTCCAGGTCATCCAGAAAGCGAGCGCCGTTACCTCGTCGAGCGTGACCCCGGGATGGTAGCGGATGCCGCCCTTGGCCGGACCTCGTGCGAAGTTGTACTGCACGCGGTAACCCGTGAACACTTCGAGCTCACCGCTATCGCGCTGAAACGGGATCGAAAAGATGATCTGCCGGGAGGGGCGGGTCAAAAGGCGGCGCATCCCGGGCTCGAGGTCCAGCACGGCGGCAGCTTCGTTGAAATACGCGATCGCGTCCCCGAAAACTGAGACTTCGCGGGCGGCTTGCATCATGCGAAAAGCTTCGTGGGATGCCATCGCTCTCCTACATTCGGATAATTAGGGCGCCTCTACGTTGTCCAAAAGGCTAAAACGTGAGATCGACCAGGCTAGACATTGAAGCGGAAATTCGCCACGTCGCCCTCTTGCATCACGTATTCCTTCCCTTCGCTCCGGAGCAGGCCCGCCGAGCGTAAGGCGTCCATCGTCTTCAGGCGAGCGTAGTCGTCGTATGAGACGATCTCCGCCCGAATGAAGCCCCGCTCGATATCCGAGTGGATCTTGCCGGCCGCTTGCGGCGCCCGCGTGCCCTTGTCGATCGTCCAGGCGCGGACTTCTTGTTCGCCCGCGGTGAGGAACGTCATCAAACCGAGAAGGTCGTAGGCGCCGAGGATCAACTGGTCGAGCCCGCTGCGATCGATCCCCAATTCCTCCCGGAACGTCTTCGCCTCGGCCTCGTCGTCGATGCCGGCGAGCTCGGCCTCGATCTTGCCGCAGAACGCGATGGCCTGGGAACCTTCGCGCGCGGCGAGGTCGAAGACGCTTTGGGCGAGGGGACCCGGCTTGCCGATTTGCGCTTCGTCGACGTTGGCGACGTAGAGTAACGGCTTGCCGGTAATCAGAAACGATTCCCGCGCGAGTTCGCGTTCGATTGAATCGGCGGGGAACGAGCGCGCCGGCGTGCCTTGCTCGAGCGCCGCGCGCAGACGTTTCGCCGCCTCGAGCGTCGGCCCGAGCTTGGCATTGACGCGCGCCTCACGTTCGAGCTTCTCGACCCGCTTGCCGAGGGTCGCAAGATCGGCGAGCGCCATTTCGATTGCGATGATTTCGATGTCGCGCAGCGGATCGGGCAGCCCCTCGACGTGGATGACATCGTCGTCGGCAAAAGCGCGAACGACCATCGCGACCGCGTCGGTCTCGCGGATGTGGCTCAAGAACGCGTTGCCCAGACCCGCGCCGGAACTCGCCCCGCGCACGAGACCGGCGATATCGACGAAGCGCATCGTCGCGTGAACGATGCGCTTGGACTTGTTGAGATCGGAAAGGACCTGCAACCGGTCGTCCGGCACCGGCACTTCGCCGATGTTCGGTTCGATCGTCGCGAATGGGTAGTTTGCCGCCAGTGCCTGAGCCGAACGGGTCAAAGCGTTGAAAATGGTCGACTTGCCGACGTTCGGCAGTCCGACGATACCGCATGAAAGAGCCATTGAGGACGACGCCGTCCGTTCGGTCAGGGCAAGGATTCGTCCTGGACACGTAGGAGTTTGAGGGATGCGCCAAATGAAGGTCGACAAGCTGGGCATCGACTTGTTGACTCACGATCCCGTCGTCATCCTCAAAGACCTCGAAGGCAAGCGGTTTCTGCCCATCTTGATCGGTCCGTTCGAGGCCACCGCAATCGCCCTGGCGCTCGAGGGCACCGCCGTCCCGCGACCGCTTTCCCACGATCTCATGCGGACGATGCTCGAGTCGCTCCACGCCTCGCTCGAACAGATCGTGATCCACGACATCAAGGACTCGACCTTTTTCGCCAAGCTCGTCGTCCGCCAGAACGGCGACACGCAAGAAATCGATGCTCGACCCTCCGACGGCATTGCGCTGGCGCTGCGCATGCAAGCTCCGATCTTCGTCTCCGATAAGATCGTCCTCGAAGAGACGGTCGCCGACAAGAAAGCCGAAGCCGAAGAGTCGCAGCGCTTCAAGAAGTTCATCGAAGAGTTGCGCCCGAGCGATTTCAAAGAATAAGCGACGAACCATAAGAACTTCACCATCTGGAGGGAATTTTGTCTAAGGAACGCGCCGATATCGGAGTCTTCGGAGGCTCCGGTTTCTATTCGTTGCTCGAAAATGCGCGTGAGGTTTGGGTCGAAACCCCGTACGGAATGCCGAGCGACCGGGTCGCGCTCGGAGAAATCGCGGGCAAGAAGGTCGCGTTCTTGCCCCGTCACGGTAAGGACCATCGGTATCCGCCGCAAGCGATCAACTATCGCGCGAACCTCTGGGCGATGAAAGAACTCGGCGTGTCGCGCATCATCGCGCCGACCGCCTGCGGTTCGCTCAAGAAAGAGGTCGAACCCGGCCACATGGTCGTCGCCGACCAAGTGGTCGATCGCACGACGGGCCGGCACGATACGTTTTTCGACGGACCCATCACGACGCACGTCAGTTTTGCCGATCCCTATTGTCCGCAGTTGCGCCCGATCGCCTTGGCCGCGCTGCGTTCGCTTGGAATCGTCACGCACGAGACGGGCACGATCGTCGTCATCCAGGGTCCGCGCTTCTCCACGCGCTCCGAGTCGAAGTGGTTCCAGGACGCCGGCTGGGAAGTCATCAACATGACGCAGTACCCCGAGTGTTACCTCGCGCGCGAACTCGAAATCTGCTACGTCAACATCTCGCTCATCACGGACTACGACGTCGGCCTCGCGGGCGCCGCTCCCGTGACGCATGAAGACGTGCTCAAAGTTTTCGCGAGCAACAACGAGCGCGTCAAAGCGGGGATTTTCAAAATCGTCGAAGCGATGCCCGCCGAGCGCACCTGCGGCTGCGGCAGCGCTCTCGCCGGAGCACGCTGAACGCCAAGATCGATCTGTTGTCCTACGTGCGTGCCTTCGGGCTGCTCGCGCGTAATCCGCAGATCGTTCTCGCGCCGCTGCTCGCGGCGGTCGCCCAAGTTCTGCTCTTCATGGTCGTGCCGCTCGGCGGCGGCGGCATGATCGGCGACTTGACGCAAAGCGTCGTGTCGCTGCTCTCGAGCCTCATCGCCGCTTTCGGCCTCGCCGTCGCGATCGCCGGAGCGGACGAAGCGTGGAGCCGCGGGCGCGCGCCCTTCGAAAACGCGTATGCGCAAGCGAAGCGTCACGCGGGCGACATCATAGTCGCCGCGATCGGCTACTCGTTCCTCGTCTACATTGGGGGCCTCGTCGGTGGTACGTTCGGCGACGGCGGTTCGCTCATCTTGAGGGCGGTGGTCACCGTCCTGTGCATTTACATGCTGCCCGCCGCGACGATCGGCGGCATACCCGGTGGCGCGACGCTCAACGTTTCCGTCGAACGCGTTCGAGCCGCGCCCCTATCAGCAGTCGTCGTGGCCGCCATCTACTTCTTTTCTCTCGCGCCGGGTCCGGCGTTGATCGTCATGGCGCTCGAGCCGCTCCGTTTCGGCTCGTCGATTCTGGCCTCGGGCGTCGTCTCGAACCTGATCGTCGCCTTGGCGGAAGCGGTAGCGTGGGCGTATGTAGCGCTCGTGCTTACGAAGGCCTACAACGACGCTTCGTACGGGCGTTTCCGCTATTAAAGACGCGGGAACACGCCCCGCGTGGAGACCCTCAACACGCTCCTTCGCCCAGGTTCCGACAAGGCGGTTAATAATCCCAAGTGCGGGGTAGGAACCACCACATCACTCAGTTCGGCTAGCTCGTTGCTGCATCCGCAGCGCGAAGCAATGCCGGCGTTTTATGTGGAGGGAAACGTAGTGGACGGTTTGCTGCGATGTGAGAAATGTCGCCATGGGGCCATCTCGCACGAGGGTTCGGGATGTGACGCCCGCGCCTGCAAATGCACCGCTACCCGCGAGGAAGTCATCGCTCACGGCATCGAGGTCGCGAAAGAAGAGATTCGAATGATGTGGGAGCGCCCGTCGGCGTAGAGACTTACCTCGCGGTCGCAACCGCGGGCGCGAGCTGCAGCCGCAGGTAGTCGACGACGAGGCCCGCTGAAACGTTGGTTGCGGCGAGCCGCTCGACATCGCCGACGGCTGCCAGCAGCGTAACGAGCGCAGCGGGTTCGCGGGGCGGCAAGCCGCTGAGGAGGTCGCGTTTGTCGGCCGCCAAGAGCGGTGCGTCCTCGCCCGCGAGCTGCAGCGCAACCCAGTCGCGGGCGGCCGCCCGGACCAGTTCGACGAGTTCGCCCACTGCGGCGCGCTTCTCGGCCCCGGTGCGGCCGCGATCGTCGAGCCGAAGAAAACTCGCGTCGGCCGGTTCGCCGAGGAGCGCTTGCGCGAACCAAGCGTACGACGCGTCGCGGACGCCGCTGTCTTCTTCGTCGAGAAGGGCCCGCGCCCGCGACATGCTCCCGAGAGACACCTCGGCCGCGAGTCGCGCTTTGCCGGCGGCGACGCCCTGCGCAACGAGGATGCGTTCGACCTCGGCAGCCGGCAACGGGCCGAAGGGAAGTTCGACCAGACGCGAACGGATCGTCGGCAGCAGCGCTCCGGGACCGCTCGCGGTAAGCAGCACGACGACGCCCGACGGCGGCTCCTCGAAGAAGCGCAGGAGCGCGTTCGCGGCTTCGTGCGTCGCAAACGCGACGTCGCCGAGGAGCACGACCCGGTAACGGCTGCGATAGCCGTGCAGCGACAGTTCGCGCACGAGGTCACGCGAAGTCACGTCTTCGTCGTGCAACGCGCTGCCGCCGGCGCCGCCGATCTTGATCGTTCCCGCGGCGGCAATGAAATCGGGGTGCGTTCCGGCCGCGAAGAGCGTACACCCGGGGCACGACGCGCAATAGCCGAGCAGGGTCGCCTTCGGCGTTTCGCAGAGCAGCGAACGGGCGAGTTCGCGCGCGAAAGTCTTCTTGCCGACCCCGGCCGGACCGGTGAAGAGGTAGCCGTGGCCGAGGCGAGCCGGTTCGAGCGTTCGGAAAAACGACAGCGCTGCGTTTGCGCCGGCCACTTCGAAGCGGCCTTCGATTCCGTTCATGCCGGCAGCTTCGCGTCCAGGGCGAGCGCCGCCGCCCGCACGAGTTCTTCCGGCGCGAGCGTGCCGTCGAGGGTGACGAAGCGCGGGTTCGCGGCGGCGAGCGCGCGATAGCCGGCGCGAACCCGCTCGTGGAACCCGTCGCCTTCGCGCTCGAGCCGGTCGGCGGCGAGCCCGTTCGCGCGTGACCGGGCCTCCACGCGCGCGCGTGACGTCGCGACGTCGACGTCGACGAGCAGCGTGAGGCCGGCAGTTCGGCCGCGGGTCGAAATCCGCTCGAGCGCGAGCAGAATCTCGAGATCGACGCCGCGGCCGTATCCCTGATACGCGAGCGTCGCGGCGGCGAAGCGATCGCAAAGAACGAGCCGGCCGGCGCGCAGGGCCGGCTCGATCACCTCGCCCACGTGTTGCGCGCGCGAAGCGTTGACGACGAATGCTTCGGCGATCGGATCGATCGCCGTTTCGGGATCGACGAACGCGGCGCGGAGCCGGTTACCGAGCGCGGTGCCCCCGGGTTCGCGCGTAACCAGCACGTCGCAGCCACGACCCCGGTACAGCGCTGCGAGCCCGGCGAGCAACGTCGATTTTCCGCTTCCTTCGATACCCTCGACGACGACGAATCGGCCGACGCTTACGCGGACGCCCCCGTGCCGTACGGCAAATCGTTCGAGCGGAAGAAAAGCACGCGCCGATTCGGCTCCATGCCGGTGCTGCGCGACATCACGCGGTGCTGTTCGGCGAGCTGGTGCTGCATCCGCCGCACGTACGACGTCTGCGGCATGAGTTCGATCGGCTTGTTGTCGAGCAGAACCTTGTAGATGGCCTCGCTCGCTTCGCGCAGGGCGATTTCTTCGGCGTCGATCGAGGGCAACGCGAAGATGTCCTTGAGCGCGTTCATCACCTGCGCCGTCGTATTGGTCTTGATCGAATAGATCGGCACGTTCTCCGAAGCGATCGATTTGAGTTTTTCGGATTCCTTGCGTTCGAGCGACTTGAGCGTCAGCACGACGTCGGCCTCGTCCCACTTGCGCGCGATCGACGCATTGACGTTGAGGTTGTGAATCGCGCGTTCGATCTTATTGCGTGAAACGCCGTAGGGAAAGAGCAGCACGTGCGGTTCGCGTTCCTCGCGTTCGTCCGCATCGGCTTCGCGCAACGCGAGCGCGAACTCCGATTCCGGAACGCGGATCTTGCCGGTCGCGACGGCGGGAACGGCTTCGGAGACGACGGACACGGCACCGCCCGGAAGCCGTTGCCGAACCTCCGGCTGCGGCTGGTAACCGCGCAAGAGCGCGTCGACCGTGTCGGCGACGTTCTGATAGATCGAGAGCCGGTTGCGATCGTTGATTTCGATCAACACCTCGAACGTCGGCGGCGCTTTGCGCTCGAGAACGGTCTTGCGCGTGCCGCGCCGGCGGGCTTCTTCGTCGGAGAGCGTGACCGTGCTGATGCCGCCGACGAGGTCGGAGAGCGTCGGATTCATCAGCAGATTTTCGAGCGTCTTGCCGTGCGCGGTTCCAATGAGCGCGACGCCGCGCTCGGCGATCGTACGCGCGGCGAGAGCTTCCTGCTCCGTACCGATTTCATCGATCACGACGACTTGCGGCATGTGATTTTCAACGGCCTCGACCATCACCGCGTGTTGCAGCGCGGCGTCGGCAACCTGCATCCGGCGCGCGTGGCCGATGCCCGGGTGCGGAACGTCGCCGTCGCCGCCGATCTCGTTCGACGTGTCGACGATCACGACGCGTTTGCGATCCTCGGAGAGCACGCGCGCGCACTCGCGCAGGATCGTCGTCTTGCCGACGCCCGGAGGCCCGAGCAGACAGATCGACTTGCCGCCGCGCACGACGTCGAGAATGATGTCGATCGTGCCGTAGACCGCCCGGCCGACGCGGCACGTGAGCCCCACGATCTTGCCGGTCCGGTTGCGGATCGCCGAAATGCGATGGAGCGTCTGCTCGATCCCGGCCCGATTGTCGCTGCCGAACGGCGAGAGCCGCGAACTGACGTGCGCGAGATCTTCGTACGTCACGGCCGTGTCGCTCAAAAAGACGAAGTCGTCCGGAAAGCGCGCTTCGGGCGGCCGGCCCAGATCCAGGACGACTTCGACGAGCGCTTCGAGACTCGGAAGCCGGACGAGCCCTTGCCGGATCGGGAGCGGAAAGATGTCGAGGAGCAGGGACATTTCGGAGTGCGATGAGACGGACTCGGCGTTAACGGCCAATGCACATCCTCGTCATGAATTCGGGCGGCGCCGGAAAGAAAGTTCCGGCCGTAACCGTTGCAGCGGTCATTCTCGGCCCTTTCGGGTAAGCCTTCGGCACGCAGGCGGTCGTAAACATTACCTCTCGCGTACTACCCGAATCGAGCGAAGTTCCGAATCGAACGGGCCCTGCATGCGGACGCCGGCCTTCTTCTCGAGACCAAGGTAGGCGACGATCTCGGGCGTGATCTCTTCGCCGGGCGAGATCACCGGTATGCCCGGCGGGTACGGCGTGATCACTTCCGCGCAGATCCGCCCGGGGCTCGCCTTGAAAGCGACCAATTCCGTGTCCGCGAGGAACGCTTCGCGCGGATTCATGCGGATGGGCGGGATGTTCGGTAGATTGTACGTGCCGGTTTGTAAGCGACGTTCGAGCACGCCCGAAGGCGAGAAGACGTCGATCGGGCGATCTTCGCGCGAGAGTTCCTTCACGCCGTAGACGAGCCGGTCGGCCGACTCTTGGGTCGTGCCGATCGTGAAGAGCGCGAGGCAATTGAAAAGGTCGGCCAGTTCGCACTGCACGTTATAACGCCGGCGCAGGATCTCTTCGGCTTCGTAACCGGTGTAGCCGAGCGCTTTGACGGTGATCGTGATTTTGGTCGGGTCGAGGTCGAAGACGCCCGGTCGCCCGATTTGTTCATCACCAAAGCAATAGATGCCCTCGATCGCGTTGAGACGCGCGCGCGTGTCGCTCGCGAGTTCGATCGTGCGCGAGAGCAAGGCGCTGCCTTCGGTCGCCATCTGCTTGCGCGCGACGTCGAGCGAAGCGACGAGCACGAGATTGGGAGACGTCGAGAGGAAGAGCTTGACCACGGCTTTGAGCCGGTCGAGCCGGATCCGGTCGCCCTTTTGATGCAGCATGGCCGTCTGGGAAAGGCTCCCGAGCATCTTGTGCGTCGAGTTGATGCAGAGGTCGGCGCCTGCCTCGAGGGCATCGATCGGCAGCGCCGGATGAAAATGGAAGTGCGGGCCCCACGCCTCGTCGACGAGCAGCGGAAGTCCGAACTCGTGCGTAACGCGGGCGATCCCTTCGAGGTCCGCGGCGACCCCGTAGTACGTCGGACTCACGACGTACACGGCGCGAACGTCCGGATTTTCCGCTAGCGTCGCCGCGACCGTTTCCGGTGTCACCGTATGATCCATGTGCAACGCGTCGTCGACTTCGGGCTTCATCCAGACCGGGTGGGCGCCGCTCATGATGAGGCCGCCCATCGCGCTCTTATGAGCGTTGCGGGGTATGGCGAGCTGCTCGCCCGGATTGAGCGCGGTCATCATCATGATCTGATTGCCGCTGGTGGAACCGTTGATGAGAAAAAACGAGTTATCGCTCGCGTAGGCCTCCGCAGCGAGTTCTTGCGCGGCGGCGATCGCATCCTCGGGTTGCAGCAAATCGTCGAGCCCGCGGATTTGCGTCAGATCGATCGCGAGGACGTTGTCGCCGAGGAAGTCGCGCAGCGCTCGGTCCATTCCGCGCCCTTGCATGTGACCGGGCGTATGAAACGGGATGACGCCGGAGTCCACATAGTCGAGCAGGACATCGAAGTACGGCGTCCGGGTTTGGTCCACGAATGCCGCGCTTCCGCAGCGGCGCGTACGATTCCGCTCGCTTTGCGCTGACGGCGTGCCGCCGCTTTTGGTTAGGGCAGTGCGCCGTTCGCGAGGGAATCGAGCATTCGCGCGGCGACGGCATCCCAGTTCCAATCGCGCGTCACGCGTTCGCGTCCCGCGGTTCCGATTTCGCGCAGCAACGGCTCGTTTTCAAAGAGCGCGACGATCCGTTCGGCCAGGCGCTCGGGTGTCGGCGGCGACACGACGTATCCGTCGCATCCATCGGTGACGATCTCGTTCATCGGCTCGGCATCGGAGAGCACCGCGACCACGCCGCGACTCATCGCCTCCAAGACGAAGCCCGGAAAGCCGTCGAACCGTGTCGGTGCGAGCACGACATCGGTCGCGTCGAATAAGGCGAATAACTCGGCGCGCCCGAGGCGGCCGGCGACAAGCACCCCCGGTTCGTCCGCGATGCGCGGATTCGCAACGATCGTGAGGCGAGCATCCGGAAACCGGGCGCGCACCAAGCGGAACGCCGCGAGCGCCCGGTCCCCGCCTTTGCGTTCGAATTCGGACCCGTTGAAGATGAGCGTGCGGTTGCCGTAGGGTCGCTCGCCGGCGGAGGCCTCATCGTAATTGCCGGCTGCGCCCACGGTAACGACGCGCGCCGGGTCCGTGCCGTAATCCGCGATGACCGAGCGCCGCGTCGCTTCGCTAAACGTGAAGACGCGCACGGCATCGCGATACGTGCGCGATTCCAAAGCGGTCCAAGCCGCGTAACGGCGTTCCGAATCGAAAGGCGCCCAGGCCGGCCAAGACCGCCGCGCCTGAGCCATCGTGAGATCGGTGTAAATCGCGTACGCCGAGGGCGACGCTTCGACCGCCGGCGACGACATCGCAAAGTATTGCAACACGAGGTCGCGATCCGGCGATTTGGCGATCGTCCGCGCGGCGCGGCGCGAGATGCGCGCAAACGTCGCGGGCTCCTTCCGGAAGCGTCCGCGCGCCGCGCGCAGCGCTTCGAGCGTCGGCGGCCAAAGCCGAGCCGTCACGAAGGCCCGGGCGAGGTACGCGGCCTCGCGTGCCCGCGAATCCTCTTCGATCGCTGCTTCTTTTACCGATGCGAGGCGGCGGCCCAGAGCCAGCGTGAGCGGACGGTGCCGAGCGAGAAAAAACGGGTTGCCGACAACGAGCAGGCGGCCCGGCCCCAACTACTCCAGCCGATCGTCGATCGAGACGTTGTAGAGAAACAAGAACTTGTGCCACTCACCCGGCAGCGTGTTGCGTTTTACGCGTATCCAGGGAATGTATTTCGGCGCTTTCGGTTTTCGGCGCAACAGCATGTTGGCGTGTTCGGGCGTCCGGTTATTCTTGCGATTGTTGCAGCGCATACAGGCGCACACGAGATTTTCCCAGGTCGAAGGGCCGCCCTTGCTCTTGGGCAGGACGTGATCGACCGTCATCAGCCGCTCGCCCTTGAGGTTGCAATACTGACAGGTGTAGTCGTCGCGCAAGAGGATGTTTTTCTTCGTCAACGCGACCTTCTGCATCGGGCGTTTGATGTAATACAGCATCCGGATGATCGAGGGTAGCCGCATCTCATAGGTCGGCGAACTGAGCATCTGGGCGCGACCCGCAACGACTTCGGCTTTTCCGGAAAACAGTAACTTGACGGCGCGCTGAAAGCTCGTGATGTTGAGCGCTTCGTACGTGAAGTTTAGCACCAAGACGTCCGTCACGGTTGCGGCTCCGCGGCGAGCGGTAACGAGCCCGAAACGTGAGAAGCGAGGCTCATGGGCCTCGCTTCTTGACGTAAGAAAGGCGCAGTTCGGTGAGAACTCTCGCCACGGCGGAGCGATCCGCCGGCCCGAGCCTCGGTTCTATTCGGTCGTAGGCGCGGCCCGCGATGTCGATCGCGATCTCGGCGGCCGCGAGGTCCGGCTCCGCGGCCTCTCCCTCGCCCTCGCCCTTCGGCGGCTCGAGATAGGCGTGAGCGAGCGTGGCGAGCGTCGCAACGAACTCGCTGAGGACGACTTCTACGGGCGGCACGCTCGTCGCGTGCGGTTGCGCAGCCATCGCCCGAGTGCTACGCCGTCGCGAGCCTCGTCCCCCGCTCCGACAGCGGCAGCCACTTGCCGTAGCGGACCAGGGCGCACCTCCGTCCGAGCCCGGACGGTGGCGCCGCGAGCGCCCCTGGCGCCGCTCACCGGCCGCGACCGAAACCGCTCGCCTGGGCTGGTATCCGGTGCAATTCCAGTCTTTAGTCCTATTTGACGAGGTGCGTTTTGCGAGGTCGCGCAACTTCGGCAATCCAACTCGCCACGAACGATTTTGTTCAGTGGCTAACGGTTCGTAGCGCTTCTTTGTTATGGAGGCTCATTTGCAACGTACACCATGGGCGACGCTTTTTGCGTTGCCCGCTTTTGTCATCGGCTGCGGTGCCCTCGCCGGGGCCGCGACCTCGGATGCCATCGCTCCCGCCGCGCGCTTTACCGCCGATGCGCGGGATCTCGGTAGAGCTCGGCCCGAGGTTCCGATGACCGTATCGTTGATGCTCGGCTATCATCACGCGGGCGAACTCGAGCGGCTCGTTGCAGCGCAGGCGGACGAGTCGTCTCCGACCTACCGCCACTTTCTGACCCGCTCGCAATTCGATGCGTACTTTTCGCCCACCGCCGCCGACTACGCTCGCGCCGCGGCGACGCTGCGCGCGAGCGGCTTCCGCATCGCGGCCGGCCCGCCCAACCGGTTACTGGTTCGGGCCGTGGGACACGTCGGTGACGTCGAGCGCTTCTTCAACACACACATCGACGTCGTCGCTCAAGCCGGGCACGGTGACCGCCTCGTCAACGTGTTGCCGGCAAAGCTGCCGGAGAGCCTGCGCGGCCTCGTTTCGGCCGCCGTGGGCCTCGACGGACTCGTCCACATGCGCACGGCGCACGAGATGGGGCCGCGCGGCGGCATGACGCCCGACGGCGCTCATCTCGGGGTTCTCTTTGGACCCGACGGCGGCTACGGACCGCTCGCCTACGCGGAGCCGTACGGATTTCCGACGAGCTTCGTCACGACCGGACTCGGCGAAGGCGCCGGGGTCGTGATCGACGCCGACTTTCTGGATACCGACTTGGCTTCGTTTCTCTCCTATTTCCAGATCGCGCGAACGGGGCCGCCCACCACGCGCGTCCTCGTCGACGGTGGTCCGCCGAGCGGTCTGACCGGAGATTCCGTCGAGACGACGCTCGACGTCGAGACGATTACGGGGCTCGCCCCGGGCGTGAGTTTGTACGTTTACGAAATTCCGAGTCTCGACGATCAGTCGATCATCGACGGCTACAATAAAGTGGTCAGCGACAACCTGGTCGGCGGCGTGAACTCGAGCTTCGGCGGATGCGAAACCGAAGATACGACGCTGCCGACGATCAGCAACGAGATCGCGCTGCAGGGCGCCGCCGTCGGCATCACCTTCCACGCCTCGAGCGGCGACGGCGGCGCGTATTCGTGCCCCGCGGTCGGCGTTAGCGCTCCGGCCTCGGCCCCTTACTTCGTCGCGGTCGGCGGCACGTCTCTCTACGATAATCCGACGACGGCTAAGGAGTCTCGCGAATTCGCCTGGGACGGCAGCGGCGGCGGTTTTTCGTCCGTCTTCGGAATGCCGGGCTATCAAACGGGCGTCAAAAACGCCGTACCCGGTGGCCGCAACGTACCCGATATCGCTTTCGACGCCGATCCCGCCACGGGAGCATCGTTTTACTTCGGGGGTCTTTTCCAAGGGCCGATCGGGGGAACGTCGCTCGCCTCGCCGATCTTCGGTGCCGGCCTCGCGATCGCGAACGCCCTTTCCGGAGACCATGCCGGTTTCGTGAATCCGCGCATCTACGCGCTCTACAAAAAAGACGGTACGTCGCATGACGGCAAGACGCTCTTTCGCGACATTACCCTCGGATCGAATTTTTACTATTCCGCCGAAAAAGGCTACGACGACGTAACCGGCCTCGGCGCGCTCGATTTCACCAACACGTCGACGGCTTTAAAGTAAGCGAGGAACGACACGATGCATAAACGCACCCTGCTCTCCGTCCTCGCGGCCGGCGTCTTTTGCGCCGGAACGCTATCGACCGCGTGGGCCGCTACGGGCGCCGCCGCGATCGCCCGGCCCGCCGTCCTCGGCAATGCGCGCGACCTCGGACCGCTGCCGGGGAATTCCCCCGTCCGTCTGTCGATCGGCCTGCAGCTCCGCAATGCGGCGGAACTTGACTCTCTAATCGCAGCGCAGGCCATGAAAGGCTCGCCGCTCTACCACCATTACTTGCGGCCCCCTCAGGTCCGGGATGAGTTCGGCGCAAGCGCCGCCGACTACGCGCGCGTCGCGAGTTCGCTTGCGCGTGCCGGATTCACGATCGTGCGCAACGACCCGCTCCGCACGAGCATCTCCGTCGTCGCTCCCGCGCGAGCCGTCGAACGCTACTTCTCGACCCGTCTGGAAGCGCTCGCGATGCCCGGCCGTCCGCTCTTGCACGCGAATCTCACGGCTGCTTACGTGCCGGCCGAAGTCGCCCGCATCGTCTCATCGGTCAGTGGGCTCAGCGAGCAAAGCGCCTACGCTACGGCAGCAGCCACGGCGTACGCAGCGCCGCACGCACCCCCGGCCCCCGGCCCGACGGCGCCGCCCCTCAGTGGCCCCGACGGCGGCTACGGCCCGCAAGACCTCATCGCCGCGTTCGAATATCCGATTAAGCGGGGCTACTCCGGCAGCGGCGTCACCGTGGCCGACCTCATCGACGGCGTCGTGTTGGACTCGACCGACATCGCGACCTATCTCACCGAGTTCGGCGTCACGCGCACCGGACCGCCGACCGGGCAGGTCGACGTCGACGGCGGTTGCACGAATGGCGCGTTCGGCTGCAACGATTCGTATTCGGCAACGATCGACGCCGAGGGCATCATCGCTACGGCACCGGGCGTGAACTACCAAATCTACGACATACCGATTCTCTTCAACAGCTACATCGTCGACGGTTTGCACGCGATCGTTGCGGCCAACAGCGTCGACATCGTGAACATCTCGTTCGCCGGGTGTGAGACCGCGATCGGCGAAACCTCGCTCGTCGAGGATACGGTGATGAAACTCGGCGTCGTGCAGGGCATAACGTTCGAGACCGTCGCGTTCGGCGGAGCGAATCCGTGCGGAACGCCGTCCGGCTTTTCGGTGCAATCGCCGGCGGATAGCCCGCACACCTTAGCGGTCGGCGGCGCGGATTCGTTCGTCGGAACGAATCTCAAGCGTTCGCGGGCGCCGATCGTCGACTCGGGCACGGGCGGCGGCGTCTCCGTGCTCTTTTCCAAACCCGCGTTTCAAGATAACGTCGCGGCGGGGAACGGCAGATCTCTGCCCGATATCGCCGGACCGGCCGCGATCAATTCCCTCGGGCCCTCGGTTTACTACGCGGGCTTCGGCGGCTGGATCGGCGGATTTCCGTTCGTCGACAACGCGCCGGTCGCAGGCGCGCTTGCCGAACTCGCGCAAGCCGCAAACGAGCGGCTCGGTAACTACGCGCCGGAACTCTACACCTTAAAAGCAGAGAACCGCAAGAAGTACTTTTACGACGTCACGATCGGCTGTAATGGGGCGGGCGGGGTCGAGCCGTACTGCGCGGGCGTCGGCTACGACATCGTATCGGGTTTGGGCGTCCCCAACTTCGCGAATCTCTCGAGTAAGTGATCCCATTCCCATAGGTAAAAGCCGGCGGCGGCACCTGAGAAACCCGTCTTTAGATGGGTAATGGGCGGAAGCAGGGCCGTTCGCGCGAGCGGACGGCCCGAACACCGCCTCAGCCAGGGAGAACCTATGAAATACGCTCAAGGAGCGGTCGCCGTCGCCGGCGCGATCGCAATGGTCGCGGGATCGGCCGCGGCGCAGCCGATGCACGTGCAGACTTTCCCCTACAAATCAGGACCCGTCACGCTCACGTCGTGCACGCTCAACGAAGACAAGAGCAATAGCACCGTCACCCCCAATAGCTTGCGAATCAACTACTTTCCGAACGTTCCCGGACGCAAGCTCACCTCGATCACGTTTCGCGTTCGGTATGCCGGAACTCCGGTGACCGTCACCGATACGGGCAGCTTCGATTACAACGCTCCGATCACGCATCAATTCAATCAACTCGGGGGCCATGCGTGGGCCGGCGCCTCTCCGGAAGTGTGCCGCGTCGTGACGGCAACGTTCGATAACGGCGAAGTCGTAAATCCGCATTACGACGGCCCCGGGGGCATGGGCAGAATGAACCCCGGCATGGCGCCACCGGCCGGCCAGGGTGGCCCGGATGATTCGGCGGCTCCGCCGCCGGGAGCGCCACCACAGGGAGCGCCGCCGCCGGGAGCACCGCCGGAGCCTCCTGCAGCCCCGCCGGCCCCGAGCGCGTCGGGCGGCACCGTGCCGGCCCCGGCACCCACCGCAAGCTGAGGTTTCGACGACTTCAGGCTTCGACAAGCTCAGCATGACGGAGAGCGCGGGCACCGCGTCCGCGCTCTCGCAGCGCTCGTTCCGCTCTCGTTAGCCGTGTTCTACGCGGGAACGAGAGCTTTTTCTTGGGAACAGATCGCTTCGCTACCGAACCGAATTCATTTGGTGCTTTACCAGCTCCACGAAATAGCCGTGAACGCGGTCGTCGTCGGTTAGCTCCGGGTGGAAGGACGTTCCGATGACGTGCGCTTGACGGACGAAGACCCCGTGACCGCCATAGTTCGCCAGAATTTCGACCTCCGGACCGGCGCGCTCGATCCACGGCGCGCGGATGAAGACCGCGGGGAACGGCTTCTCGCCTAAAACGGGCACGCTCAAGTCGACCTCCTCGGAGGCCAATTGCCGCCCGAAGGCGTTGCGGCGCACGGTGATGTCGATCAGATTGAGCGTCTTCTGCTCGAGCCCGGCAATGTCGCGCGCGGCAACGATCATGCCCATGCACGTGCCCCAAAACGGCATGCCGTTCTTCACCCGCTCGACGATCGGCAGATCGAGTTCGAAGCGCTGCAGCAGGCGAATCACGGTCGTGCTCTCACCGCCGGGGACCACGAGCGCGTCGACATCCTCGAGCGCCGCCCGGGTCTTGACGCCAAAGGAACGCGCGCCCGAACGTTCGAGCGCGCGCACGTGTTCGATGACGTCGCCCTGCAGCGCGAGGACCCCGATGACCGGAGCGCTACGCACGCGCGAGCGGCCGGCCTAGTTTCCGCGCAAGCTCAGAAGCTGCGACTCATCGAGCTGACGCACGTCGATGCCGTACATCGGTTTCGCGCCGCCGAGCGACTTCGACGCTTCGACGATGGCTTTCGGATCCTCGAAGTGGGTCGTCGCCGCGACGATCGCTTTGGCGTAGCGCAAGGCGATCTCGGGATCGACTTTCGGAAAGCCGTTGTCGTCGTATTCCGGTTTACCGTTCTTGTAGACCGCCGCCGCTTTGAAGATGCCGCTGCCGACGAAGATCCCTTCCGCGCCGAGTTGCATCATCAGCGCGGCATCGGCCGG
>Ga0116227_10008122_pt1 | contig 19999 bp, 16 predicted proteins | sample S1TSphgellanicum_FD_89693 | JGI IMG/M metagenome (GOLD analysis project Ga0116227, IMG submission 89693) | Host-associated microbial communities from peat moss isolated from Minnesota, USA - S1T2_Fb - Sphagnum magellanicum MG | ecosystem: Host-associated > Plants > Peat moss > Unclassified...
AGCGGGCCCTTTGTCAGCCGCAACGGGGCGCTGGTGGCCTCGGGCGATCTGCGCAAGGCACTCGATACGCAACTGGCTTCGGCTCGGGATGGTGCCCCGGTGCGGATGCTGGGCACGTTCCATCGGCAGGGTGGCGAGTTGTGCCGCGCCTTTGCCGGGGCGCAGGCCTCGGGGATCGCTTGCCGCGAAGGCTCGCTGTGGCAGATGCAGCATGTGCTGCCGGGCAGCCAGCAGGCCGCGAGCGCCTATCGTCAGGCCGGATCGTCCGACGCCGAGCTGATGGGCATCGCGCAGGGCATGAGCGTGGGCGATCCGCTCGATGCCGCTCAGGAACGCGCGGCGCAGGCGAAGGGCTGGCGCTGATCGCCCTATTTATCGTGGTCGAACATGCTGTTGGCGATGGCGGCGGCCTTGAGAAATTCGTTCTGATCCATGGGCGCGTAATTGCAGCCGATGAACAACGTCTTGTTGTCCTCGTCAGCGGGCGGTTTGGCGCCCAGCAACAGGCCGAAGGCATCATCCGTGGGGGCAAAGGCGCCCAGCATCGGGCCCTTTTCCGGGTCGGCGAAGTGGTAATATTGCTCGGTGATCCTGATCGGCGCGCGCAGCAGGCCCTGCTCCCTGATCACCGCCAGCGCCTCGGCGCGCGGCAGTTCGATCACCACCCACTGGTTGAGGAAGGAGACGGTCTCGACGCTTCGGCCAAAGATCGTGACGGGATGGCCGAGGCGGAAGCTCCACAGACCCAGCATGCCCGCGTGGCCGTTGTCATCCACCCGCTTCAGCCACTTGGGACTGTCGGCCAGCAGCACATCGCCGTAAGCGCCCAGATCCTGAGTGGTGCCCCGGCATTCGATCAGCTTGCCCAGCCCTTCGGGGCTGAGTGCGGGTTCCGCTGCGGTGCCGGTCGAGGCGCTGAAGGCCAGCGCCAAAGCCGCCCATGGTCGCAAACGCCGCACTGTCTTCCTCCTGCTGGCCGGTTGGTCCAGAGGTCAGCCTAGCGAAGAACGGTGGGTCAAACCACTCAATCCTTTAACTTTAACGACGGTTACTTCTCTGCCGCACCGCCTTCACCAGCGCATAGATGCTGCCCCCGCCCAGCACCGATGCCACGGCGAAACCGATGGCCGCGCCCCATGCCGCGCCCGGCAACCCGCTGATGACGCCGCCGACAAACATGCCGATCAGGGGCAGGACGATAAAGAACAGGCAGCCGATCGCGAACACGGGATGTCTCCGTTTGCCCCCGCTGCCCTTTACGTCGCCCCCTCGCCGACCGGAATATCCACTTAAGGCCTAGGCGATGCCCTTCATCTTGCGGAAGGCATCGAAGCGGTCGAGGAAGCGGTCGATATCGGCCTTCTCCAGATAATAGGGCGTGGAAAGCCGGATGCGGCTGGGCGCGCCGCCGCGCACGCGGATGCGATGGTTGGCCCACATCCAGTCCATCAGCTCATGCATCTGCACCGGGCCCATATCCACCGTGGCGATGGCGCAGCGCATGGTGGGATCGGGTGAGGTCAGATCCTTCGCGCCGCGCTTCAGCATCTGCCCATGCAGATAATCGGCGAGGAAGCGGTGGCGCTTTTCGATGCGCTCGATGCCGATGGAATTGGCCAGCTTGATCGCGGCCAGCAGCCCCATCATCGCGGGAATGTTCGAGGAGCCGATCTGCGAATAGCGGTCCACATCGCGCACCGGAGCATCCCAGCCGCCGCTGACCGTGGTGGGCCACAGCCGCTCCATCACGCTCTTGTCGCGCACATAGAGGAAGCCGGTGCCCTTGGTGGCGAACAGCCATTTATGCATCGAGCCCGTGTAGATATCGCAACCGATATCGTTGAGATCGACCTTGAGCATCCCCGCCGCATGCGCCCCGTCGAAGGCCGAGATGATCCCCTTGGAACGGGCCAGCGCGGCGATCTCCTTGGCGGGCAGGATCAAGCCGCTGTTGGTGGAGATATGGCTGACGAAGATGATCTTCGTGTTCGGCGTGATCGCATCGTTGATGCGGTTGAGGATATCGGCGGGCGTCAGCGCGGGCTTGGGCAGGTTGAACTTCTTCACGACGATGCCATAGCGCTTGGCACGCAGCATCCAGGGCTGCTCGCCGCTGCCATGCTCCTCGTCGGAGATCAGCACCTCGTCGCCCGGCTTCATATCGAAGCCGCCCGCCACGACATTGTTGGCCTCTGTGGCGTTACGCAGCACCGCCATCTGGTCGACCCTTGCGCCCATCAATTGCGCGAAAGGCGCGCGAAACTCGGTCCATGGGCCGTAACCCCAGATGGGGTAACCCTCGGGCTCGGGCTGGGTCATCTGCTCGGTCAGTTCGTAGGAGTCATAGATCGCCTTCAACACCGGGCGCGGCGAGGACCCCACCGTGCCATTGTTGAGATTGACCACGCCCGCTGGAATCAGGAACTGCTTGCGCAGCGCGGCCCAATAGGCGTCCTGATTGCGCGTGTAGAGATCGGCCCCCGGCAGCGGTACTTCGGCAAGCGCGGCGGCGGGCAGCGCAGAGGCAGCCCCGGCAAACAGGCTGTTGGCAAGCATCGAACGGCGGTCGAACATGGGCACCTCTCACGCAGGGGATGGCTGAAGCCACGACAAGGCGCGCCGCAAACCCCAGCGCTGCCCCGGCGCGAGTTGTGACCATGGACTAAGAAAGGTAAATTGGTGAAATGACGAAGGCGCCGTTTGTTTGGAACATGTGCGTGGCACTTTTTCAAAGCGGCACCGGCCCGCTCCCCCGCCCGGCCACCCACAGCATACGACCGATGCGTGACCGGGCGGGGAAGCGCGCCGATGCGGCAAGATTCGGCAAAAGCCGAATTTTGCTCAGCGATAGGTCTTCGACAGGATCACCAGCGTCGGATCGCCCTCGAAGGGAAAAGGGGTGAAGCCCTTCTCGCGCTCCAGCTCGATGGCGGCGCGGTTTTCCCGGCTCTCGATCGAGATCACCCGGCGCACGCCCCGGCGCTGCGCCTCCTGCGCCAGCAGATCGACCAGCGCCCAGCCGATACCATGCGCCCGATAATCCTCGCGCACCGAGACCGCGATCTCGGCGGTGTCTAGCTTGCCGTCGCAGGCCAGCAGCGCCGAAGCGACCAGATCGCCATAGGTCGGCTCGAAGACCAGAAAGCTCTCGGTGCGGAAGTGATCGGGATGCAGCAGCAGATCGAGCTGATCGCGGCTGACCTGCGCGCAGGCGGCCAGAAAGCGGAAGCGGCGATCCTCCTCGCTGACCTGCGCGAAGAATTGCGCCAGTGCCGGGCCATCATGCTCGGTGGCGGGCACCACCTCCAGCCGCAGCCCGCAGCGCGTGGTGAGGATGCGAGTTGTCTCGTCAGCACGGGCGAGGATGGCGGGGTCGGTCATAAGGGGAACTCCTTTCGGTCAGCCCGCTATGCACCGAGTCCCCGCCCCACTCCTTGATCCGGGGCAAATTCGACCAAAGTCTGTGCGACGTCATCAGGACCACACGGCGCTTGCCCGGCGCAAAGGGAAAGTCCATCTTGGCACTCTGGCGAAAGTGCCTGCCCGAAGCCGGAGCATCCCCGTGAGTATGACGATCCTGATTGCCGACGACCATCCGCTGTTCCGCCAGGCGCTGACGCTTGCGGCCAGCCGCGTGGTGCCCGGCGCGCGCATCGTCGAGGCCGGCACGCTGGCCGCCGCCGCCCGCGCGGCGCAAGAGGCGCAGGACCTCAAACTCATCATGCTGGATCTGAAAATGCCCGGCGCGGTGGGCTATTCGGGGATCGCTTTGCTCCATGCCGAAAGACCCGAAGTGCCGATCCTGGTGATCTCCAGCGCCGAAGGGCAAGCCGCCGCCGATGAAGCGCGTGCCTTCGGCGCCATGGCCTTCCTCTCCAAGCATGCCGATCTGGATCAGATCGAAAGCACCATCACCCGCATTCTGGGCGGGCAGGTTCCCGCCAGCGCCACGCGTTCCAGCGAGGCCGAACCGGCGGGCGATATCGAGACCATCCGGCGCGAGGTGGCGGGCCTCACCCCCACGCAGCTCAAGGTGCTGCTGGCGGTGCTGGATGGCCAGCTCAACAAGCAGATCGCCTTCCAGCTCGGCATCACCGAAAGCACCGTGAAGGCGCATATGACCGCGATCATGCGCAAGCTGGATGTGCGCAACCGCACGCAGGCGGCGCTGGTGGCGCGCTCGCTGGGGCTAGACCTCGCCCATTGAGGAAGAGACCGATGCCGCTGCCGCAGGGGCCATTGCCGGCAAGCTCCACGCCGCCCCCACCTGCGAGAGAAAGCGCTCGATCATCTCGGGCGCGATGGGCTTGGCATGCATCTCCACCCCCATGCTGGCGGCCAGATCGCTGATCCACGCCCCGCTTTCGGCGGTGATGAGCATGGCAGGCAGATCGGGCTGAATGGCGCGCAGCCGCTTGACCACGCTCAGCCCATCCTCGCCATGGTCGAGCCGGTAATCGACCAGCACCGCATCGACCTGCGCCGCATGCGGCAGCGCCTCGGCGCCATTGGCCGCGCCGATCGGGCGATGCCCCATGCTGAGCAGCAAGGCGACGCTGGCCTCCACCGTGCGCGCATCGTCATCGACCACCAGCACCCGCAAACGCCGCTGACGCAGATCGGGGGCGACGATGTCATCCTCCACCGGCACCGAGGGCGCGACGGCCGTGCCGTCACCCGCCGCGAGCCACAGGCTGAACCGGCTGCCCCGCCCGGGCCGTGACGACACCTCGATCCGCGCATCCAGCAGCCGCGCGATACGCTCCGACAGCGACAGCCCCAGCCCCAGCCCCTCGGCCTCGACATCGCCGAGCCGGGTGAACTCGCCAAAGATCGAATCCACCTTGTCGGCCGGGATGCCGACGCCGGTGTCCACCACATCGATGCGCAACCAGCCGGTGCCATCCTCGGCCCGTCGCCGCCGCACGCCGACCACCACCCCGCCCCGCTCGGTATAACGCAGCGCATTGGCGAGGAAATTCTGGAGCAGCGAGCGCAACAGCCCGCCATCGCTCACCACATCCAGCCCCTCGCGGGCCAGCGGGGCAAGGCGCAGCGTCAGCCTTTTGCCCTCCGCCATGGGGCGGAAGCCATCGACCAGCCCGGCCAGAAAGGGTTGGAGTGCCAAAGGCTCCGGGCTGGGCGTCACCCCGCCCGCATCCAGCTTGCTGATGTCGAGCAGGGCGCGCAGCAGATCCTCCGCCGCCGTGATCGCCGAATCGACGCGGCCCACCAGCAATTTGGCATGGTCGTCCACATCGCGCGCCAAAGCTGCCGTGAACAGCCGCGCGGCATGCAGCGGCTGCAACAGATCATGGCTGGCGGCGGCCAGAAAGCGCGTCTTGTCCGCCGTGGCGCGCGCCAGTTGGCGGTTGGCCTGCGACAGCTCGGCAGTACGCGCACTCACCCGGTTTTCGAGCTGCGCCAGCGCCTGCCGCAATTCGGCGCGGGCATTCGCCTCGCCGGTGATGTCGGTGAAGCTGGTGACATAGCCGCCCCCAGGCATCGGCCCGCCCGCGATCTTGAGCACCCGCCCGTCGCGGCGATAGCGCTCGCCCTCATAGAAGCCGCTGTTTTTCATCTGGGTAATGCGGCGCGCGACCTGCTCCTCGGGATTGCCCGGCCCCAATTCGCCACGGTTGACGTTGTAACGGATCAGCTTTTCCACCGGCGTGCCGACCTGCAGCATGCCCGGCGGATAGTTGAAAAAGCTCTCGTAGCGCGAATTCCACGCGATGAGATTGAGATCCTCATCGACCACGCGAATGCCCGCATCGATGTTCTCGAAGGTGGCGGTCAGCAGCGGGCGGGTGAAGCCCAGAGCATGGCCGCGCTCATCGAGCAGATGGGTCACCTCGCCCAAAGTCATCCGCCCCCCCGCCAGCGCCGAGGCCACCAGCGAACGCGCCGCCGATGTGCCCACCACCGCGCCGATCAGTTGCCGCGCGCGCTGGGCTGAATTGCGGTCGATGGGGTCGCCATGGACGGGTTCGGGAAATTCGCGCAGGGCCTTTTCCTGCCCCACAAAGCTCGCCACCAGATCCTTGAGCTGCCCCAGATCGGCAATGCTGTCATGCCAGCGCATCAGCGCAGGCAGCGGCGCGCTGCGCACCTTGCGCGCGGCGATCACCGCATAGGTCAGCAGGTTGAGGCCCAGGCTCCAGGCCACGCCATGCACCAGCGGGCTGGCATGGCCCAGCCCCAGCAGCCGCAGCGGATCGAAAGGCCCGGCGGCCAGTGCCTGCCGCCAGTGCTCGGGCAGGATCGGCGGCAAGGCCAGCGTGTAGAGCCAAAGCACCAGCCCGACGCTCAGGCTGGCGCGCGCCGCCATGGGGTCACGCCGCCGCCCGGTGGCGGCCATGGCCAGATGCGGGGTGAACTGCGCCATGGCGGCAAAGGCCACCAGCCCGATCGAGGCGAGCGAATCCTGAGGCCGCACCAGCAGCGCCCAGGCCAGTGCCAGCATCACCACGCCAAAGATCGAGAGGCGCCGCACCAGCAGCATCCGCCGCCCCAGCGCGCCTGCAGCCAGCGGCGTGCCCTGCCCGCCACCCGCCGCGCGCGCCACGCTGGGGAAGACCAGATCGTTCGAGACCATCGTGGCCAGCGCCGTGGCATCGGTGATGACCATCGCCGCCGCCGCGCCAATGCCGCCCAGCAATTCGGCGGCCATGATGCCGGTGTGCCCGGCCTGTTGCGGCAGGGTCAGCGCGAAATAGTCGGGCATGGCGCCCGCTGGCAAAACACTGAGCCCCGCCAGAGCGATGGGAAACACCGAAGCCGCCATCAGCGTGAGATAGGCTGCAAAGCCGAAGCGGGCGCGGGGCAGATCCTCCACCTCGCGCGCTTCGGCCAGACCCATGTAGAACTGGCGCGGCAGGCTGAAGATCGTCAGCCCGGCCAGCAGGGCGATCACCCCGGTGTCGACCGAAAGATCGCGCAGGGCGAAATGGTGATGGAGTTGCGCCCAGCCAGCGGCGACCTGAACCGGGCTCGCCTTCACCAGCAGCGTGATCGCCAGCCCGGCCATCAGCAGCATGGCGATCAGCTTGGCCAGGGATTCCAGCCCCATGGCATAGATCAGCCCTTCGGAGCGCCCGGTCAGCTCGAAACGCCGCGCGCCGAACAGCATGGCGAACAGCGCCAGCAGCAGCGCCCCGGCCATCATCGTGGGCACCATCACCGCTTCGCCGGTGACGATGGTGAAGGCCGTGCCGATCGAGATGAATTGCAGCGCCATATAGGGCACCGTGCCCGCCAGAGCGATCAGCGTCACCAGCCGCGCCACCACCGGATCATGCCCGAAACGCGCGGCGATAAAGTCGGAAAGGGTGACCGCCTGCTCCTCGGCCACGGCGCGCGCGATGCGGCGCAGAAAGCGGGGCGCCGCCAGCAGCAGCAGGATCGGCGCGAGATAGACCGGCAGATAGTCCCAGCCGGTGCGCACCGCGCTGCCCACCGCGCCATAGATCGTCCAGCTTGAGCAATAGACGCCCAGCGCCAGCGTGTAGGCGCCGTGCCGCCCGCGCATATGGCCGCCCGTGCGCCGCGCATGACGCTGGGTGAGCGCCGCGACCAGAAACAACAGGGCGATCCAGGCCATCGCCAAAAGCGCCGCAGAACCGACACGCATGCGCTTCACTCCACTCGCCGCCCCGCCTCGGCGGGATCGGCTTAGCGGATCGCCGCCCCTTTGGGCAAGGGGGGCGTATCAGCGCGGATGGAGCAAAGTTTCAGATCGTTTCGGGAATGGCCCCGGCATGGTCGGAGACGGTCTGGGTCCGGCGCCGGCTCCGGTTCTGGTCGCGATGATCGCGGGCGGCCTGCTCGATCGCCGCCAGAAACTGGTCAGTGGCACGCGGCCAGGTGAAGCGGCTGCCGAACACCCCTGCCGCCTGACGATCCAGCCGCAGGGCACGCGCCACGGCGACGCCCAGATCCTCGTCCAGCGCGGCGACGGTGGCGGGGAAATCATGCTCCACCCCGCGCCCCTGCTCGCCCAGAATGTCGAGCGGGCCGGGCACCGGATAGGAGGCCACGGGCAGACCGCAGGCCAGCGCCTCGATGATGACCAGCCCGAAGGTGTCGGTGCGGCTGGGGAAGACAAAGACATCGGCGGCGCGATAGGCCTGCGCCAGCCGCTCGCCCGCCAGAGCGCCAAGGAAGACGACATCGGGGTAAAGCCGCTGCATCTCGGCCAGCGCGGGGCCATCGCCCGCCACGACCTTGGTTCCGGGCGTGTCGAGGTTGAGGAAGGCCTCAAGGTTCTTTTCGGGCGCCACCCGGCCCACATTGAGCAGGATGGGGCGCGGCAGGTCGGCCAGTTCGGGCAAGGTCTCACCCATGGGCGAGAACAGCTCGGGATCGATGCCCCGGCTCCACGGGCGGGTGGGGCCGATGCCGCGTCCGGCCAGCTCGCGCGCCAGACTGGGGGTGGCGACCATCACGCCTTTGCTGGGGGCATGGAAGCGCTGCATGATCGGCCAGAACCGCTCGGCGCTGATGCCGGTGCGCACCGAGAGATATTCGGGGAAGCGGGTGTGGAAGGCGGTGGTGAAGGGCACATTGCGGGCCTGACACCAGCCGCGCGCGCTCCAGCCGATGGGGCCTTCGGTGGCGATATGCACCAGATCGGGGGCGAAGCCGTCCAGCATGCGCCGCGCCGAGAAACGCGGCGAAATGGCGACGCGGATCTGGCTGTAGCCGGGCAGCGCCACGGTCAGGAAGCGTTCGGGGGTGATCAGCTCCACCTCATGCCCGCGCCGGTGCAGTTCGGCGACGGTGGCGGCCAGCGTGCGGACCACGCCATTGACCTGAGGGAACCAGGCATCGGTGGCGATGGCGATCTTGATCGGGCGCATAGGTCAAAACTCCTGATGCGAGGGATGCTCAGGCCGGTTGGGCTTCTGCCGTTTCGGCGCTCAGGCCGGCCAGTTCGCGGGCGCGCACTTCCGCGCCGTAATCGACGATGCTCATCGCCCCGGTGAAGTCTTCCACCAGCGCGGTGCAGCTTTCGACCCAGTCGCCATCGTTGTAATAGGTGACGCCGTGGATCTCGCGGATTTCCGCCGAATGAATATGGCCGCAGACGATGCCGTCCAGCCCGCGCACCACCGCCTCATGCGCCACCGCCTCCTCGAAGGAGCAGATGTAGGAGACGGCGTTCTTCACGCGCTTTTTCAGGTAAGCCGACAGCGACCAGTAGGGCAGTTTCAACCGGCGGCGGATGGCGTTGAAGGCGACATTGACCTTCATCATCAGCTCATAGGCCTGGTCACCCAGATAGGCGAGCCACTTGTGGTAGAGCACCACCGCGTCGAAGCTGTCGCCATGCGTCACCAGCAGGCGACGGCGGTCGGCAGTGACGTGGATCGCCTCGTTCAGCAGCTCGACGCCGCCGAAGGTCATGCCGCAATAGGGGCGCAGCATCTCGTCATGATTGCCGCAGATGAAGACCACGCGGGTGCCGCGATGCGCCATCTTGAGGATGCGGCGCAGCACTTCATTATGCGCGTCCGGCCAGTACCAGCCCTTTTTCAGCCGCCAGCCATCGATGATGTCGCCCACCAGATAGAGCGTCTCGCACTCCACCGAGCGCAGGAATTCGACCAGCAGCCCGGCGTTACAGCCGCGCGTGCCCAGATGGATGTCGCTGATCCAGACGGTGCGATATTTGGTTTTGGGACGGAACCCCTTGGGTTCGGGCAGGTCAAGCCATTCGGGCAGTCGGCGACCGGCGTTTCCGCCCATTCCGGATGCGGCAACGAAATCCCGGGCCGGGCCGGCTGCGGGGTGTTCGCCAAAATCGTCGCGCAACATGGGGCGTCCTCATGCTTGTCCGTGTCCTCCCGTGTCTAAGACAGGGAGGTTGCACGGGCATGACCGCGTTGCGTCAGTTCGGTGACAAAAGTGCCGGTTACCGCCGTTTCAGGGCAGTTCGACGCCTTCGGGCAGGATATCGAGGCGCGGATTGAGGCTGAGGCATTCGGCCAGCACGCGCAGGTCCTTGTCCACCATTTCCGAGCAGAGCGGCGCCAGATCGGGTCGCACCGCCAGCACCAGCGCAGCGCCGTCGATCCGCAGCGAGGTGCCCGCCAGCGCCGCCACCGCGCCGCCGCCGATGCGCCGCGCCAGACGCGTCGCCAGCCCCCAGGCCACCGCATCGCGCAGCGCCGAAATCGGCGCCAGACGCGGCAGTTGCGGCGGCACGGCGGTGCGCCCGCTGTTGGCCAGCACGGCCAGAGCGATCATCGCCCTTCCTCGCGCCGTCAGCCCGACCCAGCGCTTGCGCAGCGCCCAGTTGACGGCCTGTTCGGTGCGCAGATTGGGCTCGGTGTCGAGCGAGGCCAGCGCCAGCATGGTCGCGCCCAGACGCAGGCGCTCGATGCGCGGGGCATCCTCCTGCACGGTTTCGGGCACGGCGCGCGCCGTCCAGCGCACCATTTCCCGCGCCAGAGCGGGCAGTTCGGCCCCATAGGTGGCGGCAAAGGCGGCAATGCCCGCCAGCATCGGGTCGGCGGCACGGGTGGCCGCGTCGAAACCATCGGCCAACAGGCCCTCGCGCAGGCCCCAGCTCGAGAAGATCAGGCGCTGGGGCTTCAGCTCGCGCACCAGCACCGCCAGCAGCGCCGCCGCATCGGGCAGGCTGGCCAGACGGCTGGAGGAGACGCCCGGCACGGTGATGCGGGGAAGCGCCTTGGGCAGGGCCTTGGCAGCTATACCCTTGCCCGGCAACGGCTTGGCGCCCGTCAGCCGCGCCGCCATTTTGGGGGCGTTGACGGTGCGGGCCAGACGCAGCGCCTCCTCGGGCGTCAGTTCGAAGCCATGGGGGTCATCGATGGGCCAGTCCGTCTGCTCCATGGCGAAACGGGCCAGCGCGCGCCACGATCCGCCCACCAGATAGAGCGGCTGGTCCTGCGCCGTCGACCATTGCGCCGATTGCAGCATCTTGGCGATCTTGCGGGTGAATTTGGCCCCGCCCTCTTCGCGCAGCGCGGGCAGGCGCAGCGTGCCCAAAGGCAAAGTCGTGCCATGGGTGCAGCGATCATCGGCGATGTCGATCAGCTCGAGGCTGCCCCCGCCCAGATCGCCCACGATGCCATGCGCGCCGGGAAAGGCCGAGAGCACGCCATGCGCGCTGCCCACCGCCTCTTCCTCGCCGGACAGCAGCCGGGGCGAGAGGCCCAATTCACGCACGCGATCCAGAAATTCCCCGCCATTGGGCGCATCGCGCACGGCGGCGGTGGCGACGCATTGCACATCCTCCACCCGGTGCAGGCGCAAAATGGCGGCGTAACGGGCCAGGCTGGTCAGCGCCAGCTTCATGCCCTTTTCGGACAGGCGCCCGGTTTCGGCCACGCCCTTGCCCAGCCGCGCCTGGATCTTTTCATTGTGAAGCACCGCCGGAGCCCGTGGGGGCCCGCCGAAAATCACCAGACGAACGGTGTTCGAACCGATGTCGATGATGCCGCGCGCAGGGTCCTGCTCCACCGGGCGGGGCGCTGTGATCTCGTGATGCATGAAATGTCCTTAGGCGCCGCCGCGCCGCAAGGCCAGCTTGGGCACCTTGCGCCCCGACCCCAGCGACGCCCCGCGCCCCGAAAGCGAGGGGTTGGTCATGAAATAGCGATGCGCGTTGAAGGGCCGGTCGCCCGGCACGGTGCGCTTGTAATGGCCTTCGGAATCCAGCGTCCAGCTCTGTTCATTGTCGAGCAGATTGGCCAGCATCACCTGATCGAGCACCTGATCGTGCACCGTGCGGTTGCGGATCGGGATCAGCACCTCGACGCGGCGGTCGAGGTTGCGGGTCATGCCGTCGGCGCTGGAGATGAAGACGCGGGCGCGCTGGTTGGGCAGCGGCTGGCCCGCGGCAAAGGCCCAGATGCGGCTGTGTTCCAGAAAACGCCCGATGATCGACTTGACCCGGATGTTCTCCGACAGGCCCTTGATCCCCGGACGCAGGCAGCAGATGCCGCGCACCACCAGGCTGACCTCCACCCCGGCGCAGCTTGCCTCATACAGGCGGTCGATCAGATCGTGGTCGGTCAGCGAATTGAGCTTGCCCCAGATCTGCGCCGGCTTGCCCGCCTTGGCATTGGCGATCTCGCGCTCGATGCAGCCATAGAGGCGCTGGCGCAGCATCACCGGGGCCACGCCGATCAGCGAGGTGCGGCGCGGCTCGACATAGCCGGTGATGAAGTTGAAGACCTGATTGGCGTCGCGGCCGATGGCGGCCTCGGCGGTGAAATAGGACAGGTCGGTGTAGATCTTGGCGGTGATCGGATGGTAATTGCCGGTGCCGAAGTGGCAATAGGTGCGATAGCCATCGCCCTCACGCCGGACCACCATGCTGATCTTGGCGTGGGTCTTCCAGTCCACGAAGCCATAGATCACCTGAACGCCCGCGTTTTCCAGCTGGCTGGCCCAGTGCAGGTTCTGCTCCTCGTCGAAGCGGGCCTTGAGTTCCACCACGGCGGTGACGCTCTTGCCCGCCTCGGCGGCGGCGATCAGCGCGTTGATGATCGCGCTCTGCTTGCCCGCGCGATAGAGCGTCTGCTTGATCGCCACCACATCGGGGTCGATCGCGGCCTGACGCAGGAAATCGATCACCACCTCGAAGCTCTCGTAAGGGTGGTGGATCACCAGATCCTTCTCGCGGATCGCCGAGAAGATATCGCCGTCATGCTCGAGGATGCGCTCGGGATAGCGCGGGGTGTAGGGCTCGAACTTCAGTTCGGTGCGCTTCTCGTTGCAGATCTCCGACAGGCCGGTCATGCCGATCGGGCCCGCCGACTTGATGACGATGGCATGGTCGAGCCGCAACTGATCACGCAGCAACTGCTCGGCCTTGGGGTCGAAATCGCCCTGCAATTGCAGCATGATGACGCTGCCGCGACGGCGGCGCTTGATGGCGGTGCGGAAGTAGCGGACAAGGTCCTCGGCGTCTTCCTCGATCTCGATGTCGCTGTCGCGCAGCACGCGGAACACGCCGTGGCCCTGCGCCTCGAAACCGGGGAACAGCAGGTCGATATGGCGCCAGATCACATCCTCGATGCTGATGTAGCTGGCCTCCACGCCCGAGACGCGCACGAAACGCGGCAGAGCGGCGGGGATCAGCACCATCTCCATCACCTGCGCCAGATCGGCGGCGCGGGTCAGGCTGACCATCAGCCCCATGCCGCCATTGCTGACGAAGGGAAAGGGATGCGCCGGATCGATCGCCTGCGGGGTGATGACCGGCAGCACGCGCTCCAGGAAATAGTCCTTGAGCCAGCGCACCTGCACCGCATCCAGCTTGGGCGCCAGCGTGGCCACGCCCGCGGCATCGCCCAGCGCCTGATCGAGAATATGGATATGCTGGGCGGCCAGTTCGGCGCGCAATTCGGTCCAGATCGCCTGCTGCCCCGCCTCGACGCGCACCACCTCGTCGCGGATGGCGTCGAGCTGCTGGGCGGGCGTATGGCCGTCGATCGAGATTTCCTCGATCTTGCGGCGCACCTGCGCGGCCAGACCCGCCACGCGCACCATCAGGAATTCATCGAGATTGTTGCCCGAGATCGACAGGAAGCGCAGCCGCTCCAGCAGCGGATAGTTGCGGTTGCGCGCCTCATCCAGCACGCGGGTGTTGAAGGCCAGCCAGCTCAGCTCGCGGTTGAAGAAGCGGTGGCGCACCTTGGCGACCTCATCGGCCTCCGCGCTGTGATGCTGGGGCTGGGGCTGCGCGAGATGGGCAATGGGCGAGAGCGTATGGGTGTTCATGTCCAGTCCCTGACTTGGCATCCTGCCGGTGCAGCCCGAAAGTCTCGGTCACCTGTCAGCATGGGGCATGCAGCCATGTGACAGTTGCATTGCAGTTGCATGACAGGCCGGACCTAAAACGGATCGGCCCTGAAATTGCTCCCGCCCCGCTCCAGCCTTACTCAGCCGCGACCACGATAACTGGCCACACCCTGATCGGGCACCCACAGTCCTGCGGGCGCCGCATCCGACTGCCAGAAGACGTCGATGGGAATGCCGCCGCGCGGATACCAATAGCCGCCGATGCGCAGCCAGCGCGGCTTCATCTCGTCGAACAGGCGCTGGCCGATGCCGACGGTCACATCCTCATGGAAGCCGGCATGGTTGCGGAAGGAGCCGAGGAACAGCTTCAGCGACTTCGATTCGACGATCGTCTCGCCGGGCGCATAATCGATGACCAGATGCGCGAAATCGGGCTGGCCGGTCACCGGGCAGAGCGAGGTGAACTCGGGCGCGGCAAAGCGCACCAGATACAGCGAACCGACGCGCGGATTGGGCACATAGTCGAGCTGCGCCTCCTCCGGCGAATCCGGCAGGCGGCTGCTCTGGCCGAGATGGAGGGCGCCCTGCGCGTAATGCGGCGTGTCGTGAGGGGCGGCGGGGGCGTTTGCGTCAAGTGGATCGCTCATGCTTTGCTCATGCCGCCAACTGCGCGCAGCCGCAAGCGTGAAAGCCCGCAAAGAGACGGGTCGAGAGAAGGGCAGACAACCGGATAATTACGCAGTATCCACGGGTTGGGGCGAAGAAACTGGCGTCTTCCAGAGCATCGTGCAAAAAAGTGGGAACCGGTTTTTTGCAAAAACGATGCGACAGCCAAGATCTGGCTCATAACGGGGCAAGCGGAGTATGATGTTGCGTAAAGGGGCAATGCGGGGGGCGATGTCGAGCGCCATGGCCGGTGCCACAGTGGCGACCGTAGTGATTGCCGTGGCGATGGCGCCTTGCGCATGGGGCCAGTCGATCGGCGACTGGTCGGGCACCTATCACGCCCAGCCGACCACGCAGAGCAGCGCGAGCCAATCGGCGCCGCGAATCGAAGCCGTGCCGATTTTCACCCCGACGCCGACACCCTCCCCGCAGGTTCACGCCAAGCCGAAGCCCCCCGAAAAGCAGCCGGAAGCGCCAAAGCACGAGAAGCCCGCGCCGCAGCCGACACCCAGGCCGACCCATGCGGCGCATCCCGCCCCGGCAGCTCCGGTGGTCAAGGCGCCGCCGGTCGTGCGTCCCGCGCCTGTGCCTCCGGTAAAACCTGCGCCGAAACCCGTCGCCTCGCCCAGCCCGGCGCCGGTCGCTTCGCCGCCTCCCGCACCCGTGCCTTCGCCAACTGCCACGCCGACGGTGGCACCCTCGCCCCAGCCGACGGCAACGCCTGTGGCACCGCCCAAACCTGCCGCCAGCCCGGCGCCGCGCCTGCCTGCGCCCAAGCCGGTGATCGCACCTGCTCCCGCCGGGGACGCGCTGCCGCAATGGCCGCTGGGCGTCGCCGCGCTGCTGGGCGGTCTGGCCGGATGGCTGCTGTGGCGCCGCAAGAGCAAGGCCGCCGCCGAGCAAGCGCCCGAGACCGAGGACGAAGCGATCGCCCCGGCCCCGCCGCCGCCCGCCGAGCCTGTCATCGACGCCGCGCCCGCACTTGCCGAGCCGGTGGTCATGGCCGAGCCCGTCGCTCCGCCCGCCCCGGTGTTCGAGCCTGCTCCCTTCCACGCCCCGCAGGTGGACGAGCTGTCGCTCGACTTCCAGCCGACGCGCTTTGCCACCACCCTGTCCGAAGCGAGCCTGCGCTATCGCCTGACGGTGACCAACCTCACCGGGCAGCCGCTCGGCCCGCTGGCCATCAGCGGCCAGATGGAGACCGCGCGCGACGAGGAAGAGCAGCAGCAGCCCGAGCCGCAGGCCGAACCCACCCCCGCGCCGTCCGAGCCGCCTGCCCCGTTCCGCCCCGCCGTGGCCTTCCAGCCCAACCCGCAATTCGCGCTGAAAGACGAGGAAGCCAGCGAGCCCGCCCCCGAAACCCCGGAGGATGAGGCCGAGACGGATCACATCGAACAGCCGCCCATGGAGGATGCGCTGGACGAGGAGCATGCCGCGCCGGATGGCCCCGCCATGCCCCGCCCCGAGCCGCTTGCCGAGGATGAGCCTGCCGCTGCGGAGGCCGCAACCGGCATGGCCGAACTGCACCGCCTGATGATGCTCGCCCCCGGCGAAAGCATCGAGGTGCGCGGCCAGCTCCATCTGCCGCTGGCCGCCATCGCCCCCATGCGGGTGGGCGCTGCCGAGCTGTTCGTGCCGCTCGTCACCCTTCAGGTCGAGGCCGAGCGGATTGTGGAGGAAGGCAATCCGCCGCCCGCCCATACCTCGCTCTGCCTGATGGTGGGCGATGCGGCGCATCAACAGGCCGCGTTTTCGCCCTTCCGGCTGGATGGCGGCCCTCTGGTGGCCGAGACGCTGGCCACCCGGGCCCTGCCTCCGCTCGACGAGGCCTGAAAAGAGCAGCAGAGCAAGGGATTGGCTGGATGCTGCAACAGAACCGACAAAAAGCGCATCAGGGCCATTGCGGTTCGCGACTCAGGCTCGTAATCCCTTCGCACTCGCAGCGAACGGAGGCGCGCGCAGGGTCATGGAAAGTCTGATTAGCACCGAATGGCTGGCGGGGGAGAGCATCACCTCCGATCTGCGCATCATCGATGCGAGCAGCCACCTGGCCGATGTCAAACGCGACGCCCGCGCCGAGTTCGAGGCCGGGCATATCTGCGGCGCGATCTTCATGGATCTGGCGGGCCTCATCGACGATGACGCGCCGGTCGAGAACACGCTGCCCTCGCCCGAGAAATTCGCCAGCCGCATGGCGATGCTGGGTCTGGGCGACGGCAGCCGCATCGTGCTTTACGACGATTCGGCGATCCACAGCGCGGCGCGCGCCTGGTTCGTGCTGAAGCTGTTCGGGGCGCAGAATGTGGCGATCCTCGACGGGGGCCTCGCCAAATGGAAGGCCGAGGGACGCCCCCTCACCGCCGAGCCGATCGATCTGCGCAAACGCCATTTCACCGCCTGGCACAATTCCAAGTCCCTGCGTTCCAAGGCCCAGATGCTGGCCAACATCCAGTCGAAGGCCGAACAGGTGGTCGATGCGCGCGGCGCGGCCCGCTTTGCCGGAACCGCACCCGAGCCGCGCGCGGGCATGCAGCCCGGCCATATCCCCGGCGCGCTCAATGTGCCCTATACCCAGCTTTACAACGCCGACGGCACCTTCAAAAACAAAGCCGGCCTGCGCGCCGCCTTCGAGGATGCGGGCGTCGATCTCTCCCGCCCCATCGTCACCTCCTGCGGCAGCGGCGTCACCGCCTGCGTGCTGATTTTCGCGCTGCATCTGCTCGGCAAGAATGATGTCGCGCTCTATGATGGCAGCTGGGCCGAATGGGGCGCCGACCCCGAGACACCCAAGGAAACCGGCGCCTCCCCCGCGATTTCGCACTGAAAGCATCTCCCATGAGTTTCGACGATCAGCAGCGCCCCGCCACCAAGCTGGTGACCAGCGGGCGCCGCGACGAATGGACCGGCACCGGCGCTCACCCCGCCGCCGTGGTCAGCCCGCCGGTGTGGCGCGCCTCGACGCATCTCTATCCGAACATGACCGCCCTGCGCGCCGAAACCGGGCAGAATGCCGATGGCCGCTTCTATTACGGACGCCGCGGCGCCCCCACCCAATGGGCGCTGGCCGAGGCGCTGACCCAGCTTGAGCCCGGCGCGGCAGGCACGGTGCTGTACCCCAGCGGTGTCGCAGCGATTGCGGGCGTGTTGCTCACGGTGCTCAAGCCCGGCGACGTGCTGCTGATGACCGACAATGCCTATGAGCCGAGCCGCTCGCTGGCCAAGGGTCTGCTGGCCGAGTTCGGCGTGGAAACCCGCTGGTTCGCGCCGGATGGCGTCGAGGATTTCACCGCCCAGCTTTGCCCGCGCGTGAAGGCGGTTCTGCTGGAATCGCCCGGCAGCCTGACGATGGAGGTGCATGATCTGCCCGCCATCATCGCCCTGTGCCGGGACCATGGCATCACCTCGATCCTCGACAACACCTGGGCCAGCCCGCTGGGTCTGGCCAGCCTGCCGATGGGGGTGGACATCACGCTGATGGCGCTGACCAAGCATGTCGGCGGGCACAGCGATCTGATGATGGGCAGCGCCTCGGCGGGGGCGGAATGGTATGACCGCCTGCGCCGCCGCGCGCAGATGCTGGGCAATGTCGTCTCGCCCGACGATGCGGCGCTGGCGCTGCGCGGTCTGCGCACCATGGGCGTGCGGTTGAAGCAGTCGACGGCCACCGCTCTGGCGCTGGCCGAGTGGCTGGAAACCCGCCCCGAGGTCGCCCGCGTGCTCTGCCCGATGCTGCCCGGATCGCCCGGCCATGATCTGTGGAAGCGCGATTTTACCGGAGGCTGCGGGCTGTTCAGCTTCGTCTTCAAGGGCGGCACCAGCGGTTCGCGTGATCGCTTTGTCGATGCGCTGGACCTGTTCGGCATCGGCTACAGCTGGGGCGGTTTCGAAAGTCTGGTCACGCCGGTCGATCCCGCGCGCATCCGCAAGCCCGAGGCTTGGCCCCTGCCCGGCCTCAATGCCGATGACCGCTATGGTGTGCGTCTGGCCATCGGGCTGGAGGATGCGCAGGATCTGATCGAAGATATGGGCCGGGCTTTTTCCGCCTGGGCAGAGGGTTGAAACCCCCCCAGAGTCTCGACACAAGATTCCCTACCTCCACACATAGCCAATCTGCCTTTCATCTGGATGCGGAGAGGACCAAGGGGGCGTCATGAACCCCTCTTCCTCCTCGACTGGCCCAGACTCGAAAGGCAAAGTCTGGCTGGTGGGCGCCGGCCCCGGCGATCCCGACCTGCTGACGCTGCGCGCCGCGCGGCTGGTGATGGGCGCCAAGCTCATCGTCCATGACGGGCTGGTGGATCCGCGCATTCTGGCGATGGCCCCGGCCAGCGCCAAGCTGATCTCGGTCGCCAAGCGCCGCAGCCGCCATTCGATGCCTCAGGAAGAGATCAACGCGCTGCTGGTCAGCGAAGCGCTGGCCGGCCGTGATGTGGTGCGGCTGAAGGGCGGCGACCCCTTCGTCTTCGGGCGCGGCGGCGAGGAAGCCGAAGCCGCCCGCGCCGCCGGCGTCGCCGTTGAAGTCGTCCCCGGCATCTCCGCCGCCATCGGTGCCGCCGCCGCTGCGCAGCTTCCGCTGACGCATCGCGATGCGGCCAGCGTGGTCAGCTTTGTGGCGGGCCAGTGCAAGGGGCTTTCCGAACAGAACTGGGCGGGTCTGGCCGGTCATGGCCGCACGCTGGTGATCTATATGGGTCTGGCGAATGCCGACCCCATCGCCGACAAGCTGATGGCCGATGGCCTTGCCCCCGACACGCCCGTCGCCGTGGTGGAAAATGCCGCGCGCCCCGAAATGCGGGTGCTGCGCGGGCCGCTGGCAGGGCTTGGCAGACTGGTGGCCGATCACCATGTGGTCAGCCCGGCGCTCATCATCATCGGCGCGATCACCGCGCTGGAAGATCAACGCATCGCAATGGCAGTGGAGGCTGGCGCGTGAAGATTATCACAGGCAATGACCTGAAGAGTGGCGCCGTCACCTGGTGGGACGGCAAGGGCTGGTCGCTGCATGTCAACGACGCCGTGGCTGTGGAGGCCGATGCCGCCGCCATCATCGCGCAGGAAGAGGCGACCCGCCGCGTCACCGGTGCCTACACCGTCGACGCTGACCAGACGGCAGAGGGCATCCGCCCCGCGCACATCAAGGAGCGTATCCGCGCCCTTGGCCCCACGGTGCGCCTCGACCTGTCGCTTGATCCCACCGCCACGCCTGATCGGGTGCTGTAATGTACGCCTATGACAAGTATGACCAGGCCATGGTCGATGCCCGCGTCGCGGAGTTCCGCGACCAGACCCGCCGCCGCATCGAAGGCACGTTGAGCGAGGAGAAATTCCGCCCGATCCGCCTGCAGAACGGCCTGTACCTGCAATTGCACGCCTATATGCTGCGCGTCGCCGTGCCCTATGGCACGCTGAGCAGCGCGCAGATGCGCCTCCTGGGCGACATCGCCGACAAGTACGACCGCGGCTATGGCCACTTCACCACGCGCCAGAACATCCAGTACAACTGGATCAAGCTGGAAGAGACGCCCGATCTGCTGGCCGATCTCGCGGCGGTCGA
>Ga0116227_10008123_pt1 | contig 19997 bp, 15 predicted proteins | sample S1TSphgellanicum_FD_89693 | JGI IMG/M metagenome (GOLD analysis project Ga0116227, IMG submission 89693) | Host-associated microbial communities from peat moss isolated from Minnesota, USA - S1T2_Fb - Sphagnum magellanicum MG | ecosystem: Host-associated > Plants > Peat moss > Unclassified...
CGGTATTGATAAATTTGTTTAATTGAAACTAATTTATCGAGATGTGGAACTTAACCCTCTGTTTTATTAGCCAATCAATCAGGAAGATTGGCGCTTTGTAAATGTTGTTCTTGCTAATGTAGTTGATAGTATCTCGAATGGAACAATCAGAAACTGATGTTTGCTGGAACGGCTTCTATGCAATAACCAATTGTGTTAATGGCTGAGAAAGTACGGTATATAAATCATTGGGGATGATCATTATTTCTTATTGAAGTCGGTTGGTTGTATATGACCTAAACTTTAAGGATGATGGTTTGTGTGTTGCTAAATTGAACCCCGTAGATTTTATTACAGCTTCTAGACACCTGTTGTTTTTAATTAAGAAGGCAATATTGCAATGGTATGGATGCAGTTAGCAGCCTGTAACAAAACGAATGTAACCTGTCGTGCCAATATAGTTGACTGCTTTGCTAATCTGAGCAAATAAAAAGCAAAAACTTATTTGTCAATTGCATAAACCAAATAAATTATAAAAGCGAGCAAAAATGTGAATGAGGAAAAAATTGGCAGTTCTCCAACTGTAATCTTATATCAGATATAGGATAAAATAAATTAACAATAAGTTTTTAAAAGAAACCAAATAATAAACGATATGAATAAAAATTGTACTAAACAAACTCCATTTAGTATGAACACATTCTTGCAGAAAAGCGGGGGATTGAAGGCATTGATGCTACTGGTCTTACTGCAGATACTGGGAAGTGCTACATACGCTCAAACTATTAAAGTTACTGGAACGGTGACAGATGTGAAAGGAGAACCCTTACCTGGTGTAAGTGTTAAACTTAAAGGTACAGCGGTGGGAACCTCAACTGCAGCCAATGGTAAGTATAGTTTGATGGTACCAGGCTCGAGCTCAGTACTGTCATTTACCTTTATTGGTTATGTGCATCAAGATCAAACTGTAGGTGCTAAAACCATCATCAACATCAAGATGGCTGAAGATCAGAGTAGCCTAGACGAAATTGTAGTTACCGGTTATGGTCAGTCGGTCAAAAAACGAGATCTGACCGGATCAATTTCATCAGTTTCCAGTAAGGATATTGAAGAACGTCAGCCAGTTACGCTGTTTGATGCTTTGCAAGGCATGGCAGCAGGAGTATTGGTAACCAACGACAGTGGAGATCCAGCAGGTCAGGGAACCATTCAAATTCGTGGTGCATCTACTATCAACGCGGAAGGAAACGGGCCTCTTTATATCATTGATGGGATCATGAGTGCTGATGCTGAATTTGTAAATCCAACAGATATTGAGAGTATTGAGATTCTAAAAGATGCCTCGTCTACCGCTATTTATGGAGCCAGGGGTGCCAATGGTGTTATCCTTATTACCACCAAGTCAGGAAAGGATGGCAAACCTTTAATTAATGGTACTTATACTTCTACTTATGCTAAACTTGCACATAAACTGCGCACCACAACGGCTGATGAGCTTAGAATGTATCGCGCATACCGTGGAAATGGAAATGGAGCATCTGTGGATTCATTAAATCCCTATCTAAATGCAGATAATGATTTTCAGGATCTGTTGTTTAGAACGGGCAGAAAACAAGTGATGAATCTGAGCTTGTCAGGAGGTAAATCTGGGAACAAGTATTATGGAAGTTTGAACTACTTAAATAATGATGCGATCATTTTAAATAGCCGGTTAAAAAGACTTCAGGCAAAAGTTAACGTAGACAATAAGTTAACTTCTAACTTGAAAATTAGTAATAATCTGGCTTTTGCTTATCAAAATGGAAATGAGATTCCTGTGGGTAACACTGCCAAACAGGTATTTGAGAAAAATCCCTGGACAAGTATTTACAGGCCAGACGGATCACTTGCAGGGTATGTAGAATCTAAGAGAAATCCTGTAGCATACGCATTATTATATCAGGATGTAGATAACAATTATACTGCTCAATATAATATGAGAGTTGAATATGATTTTTTAAAAAGTCTAAAATTTACTACACTTTTTAATGGTACCTTAAATAGCAATAGTACAGACACATTTTCGCCTGCATCGTTAACGCAAGGTGGCACAGGTGATGCTACCGGAACTAACTTTTTCTATAGAAAATTCGGTTGGGAATACCAGGCTTTTTTAACTTATAATAGAACCTTTGGTAAAGATCATGTTTTTTCGGCATTGGGAGGGTTTAGTGCAGACCGAAACAAAACCGATACGTATAATGTTGGCATGTTTAACTACCTTAGTGAAGCGATCAATACCTCAAATGCGGGTACAATTGATCTGACAAAAGTTAGAACAGCTGCAAACGCAGCTTCATCAGCTAGCTTTTTCTCTCGTGCTAATTATAGTTTTAAGGGCAAATATCTTGCACAAACATCTTATCGTCGCGATGGATCGTCGAAGTTTGGTGTAAATAACCAGTATGGAAATTTCTTTTCTGGTTCAGCTGCCTGGAGGTTCTCTGACGAAAAATTCATGTCCTGGTCAAAAAAGTTTTTAGTTGATGCTAAGTTGAGGTATAGCATTGGTCAAACAGGAAACGATGCTATTAGTGGAGCTGCACAGTATACACTTATGGATTTTGGAGAACAATATTATAATGGATACAGTGCAGCGGCAGAAAGTATCAGTATGGGTAATTCAAAAGTTCAATGGGAGAGTGCGACAATGTCAGATATAGGTTTGGATCTTACTTTGCTTAAAGGCCGGATGACTTTTACAGCAGATTATTATAGTAAAATTACAGCTAATTTATTGTATAATAATGAAATACCTAAAGAAGCAGGGAAGTCGAAATCTGTAATTAATTTAGGTAAAATTCAAAATACCGGCCTTGAATTTACATTGGGAGGTACTCCTGTATCTAACAAGAACTTCAGTTGGAATGTTACAGGTAATATCTCATTTACTAAAGGTATTGTTAAAGAATTGGCCAATCACGTGCCTTATCAAGCTGGTAATATATTCTATTTATATGAAGGAGGAAGTATTGGGGATATGTATGTATGGAAAAACTTAGGGGTTTATCAGTATGACGTATCCAATGCCTATGATGCTCAAGGGCGTAAATTGACGCCAGAGGGGATTACCATTAATACAGAGAAAAATACCTCTACCGCTGCAGGATACTCTTTAAACGGGCAGCCTTATACAGGAACTGTATATCAAAAAAAGAGAAATGGAGTTGTATTGCAAGGTGGTGATACTGAATGGTTGGATGTGAATAATGACGGTATTATTGATGATAGTGATATCGTTATTGGTGGTAATGGTATACCGAAATATTTTTTTGGCTTTAACAATACCTTTAGATATAAGCGCTTTTCTTTAAATTTCTTATTTAATGGTCAGGTTGGTAATAGCATTTATAATGCAGTTAAGAATGGCCAAAATACCAATAGTTCTACCTATTCACCACCAACTTATGACGCAATTTTGGGCTCATGGCAGAAACAAGGTGACATTGCTCAATATCCACTGTTTACCAGAAAGGACGACAGAGGTAGCATTAAAAATGGGTACAACAGTTTATATATTGAGGATGGAACATTTATCAGATTATCAAGTGTAAGATTATCCTATAGTGTCAATCCAAAACTCTTGACTAAAGTGGGTGTGAAAAGTGCTCAAATCTATTTGTTCGGCACCAATTTAGCCACCTGGACAAATTATAGCTGGTACGATCCGGAGTTTAGTTCAAAAACATTAGAGATAGGTGTAGATAATGGTAAATATCCAAAAATGAGAGAAGCAGGTTTTGGTATTAACGTAAATTTTTAGGAAATCATGAAAAGTATATATAAAATAACTCTTGCGTTAAGTGTGATCATTGCGCTTAACGGGTGTAAAAAATTTTTAACAGAATTACCGCTAACACAGGTAGAGGTGAATAGTTACTATAAGAGTAAAAAAGATATAGATGCTACATTGGCTGGTCTCTATGCGTCTTTTCAAGTGGAAATGATTGGTACAGGCAGTACAACAAAGAGATCAGATGGTATCCCAGCGAATCTTGGTGGAAAATACCATTATTGGGGTGAGGGAAGGTCAGATAATTTTGCTCCGGGTCAATACACCAATACAATAATTATTGAATTGTCAAGGAATACCTTGACTGCAGGTAATAGCGCGACGAATTGGGAAGGACTTTATCGTACCATTGCCCGCGCAAATAGTTGCATCCAGAAATATCCTCAAATCCCCAAATATGATCCTACAGTAACGACTACAATTTTAAATAACTCGTTGGCCCAGGCATATGCTATGCGTGCCGTGTGTTATTTTTACATTGTCCGTTTATGGGGCGATGCGCCAATTAGGACTGAGCCGTACGAAGACCTCGCTGTTGATCCGAAAATGGCTCGTGAATCCAAAGATAAAATTATGGATGAAGTGATTATCCCAGATTTGATTAAGGCTTATTCCTTAATCAATAAGAAAACAACCGCTAATATTTGGTACATTAATGAGGGTGGTATCGCGGCTATTCTAGCTGATGCTTACATGTGGAAAGCAGGTACAAAAAATAGCACTGCAGATTACAACAACGCGATTACCTGGTTTAAAAATATTTTCGCGGCATACGGATCTACCGGGGTGGCCTATAACGCAGGGGACAACGGTATAAATCTGGAAGTGACGGCTACGTGGAAAAATCTATTCTTGACCCCTAATTTAACCAAAGAAGCAATATGGAGCATTAACTGGGATAATACACAAAATAAGTGCGCCTGTATTCCAATTTCTATACAGACCTCAAATAATCCAGTTAGAGTTGACTCTGCCATTCATGCCAATTGGCAAAAAAATGTGGCTGATACACGAGTTCGTAAGACATATGATATTGATCCAGGGACAGGCCAGGGTACAGGTCATGTAGATCGGGTTTTTAAATATTATGTCACTAACGCTGCAAATACAGCCATTGCTACCACTGCAGAGCTGAGTAATGTATACTTGGTAATGTATCGCTTAGGTGATGTTTTCTTGTCTTATGCAGAGGCATTAAATAAAATAGGTGATCAGACGAATGCTTTAAGATATTTAAATTATATTCATGTTAGGGCCGGTTTACCAGCGATTTTAGCTACTGATCCTTCAGTTTCAACGGCTGGGGTAATTGATGTAAATAAACTGGAAGATGTTATACTTCAGGAGCGCCAATGGGAATTATTCGCTGAAGGTAAGCGCTGGTTCGACCTGGTACGAACTAATCATGTTAACAAAATTATGGATCCTATTATCAATGACAGAATTCGCAGAAGTACTGGAATCGTTGGCACAACTGGATTTGGAACCAATACGGATAAAATTCTATGGCCACTATATAAGACTCTTCTTGAAGACAATAAAAAATTAGTTCAAAATCCTTCTTACGATTAAAATGATGAAGAATTACCAAAAAATTATAATGTTGTTTGCTCTAGGTTTAGCAGGCAGCTTGTCTGGATGTTCCATGTTTGGTTTGGACTTGCAGAAAGACTACGATCGTACACCCCATACTTTAGATCCACATATTTACAAAACAGCCTGGCAGTATTTAAAAGAGCGTTCGAGAGGCACTACAAGTACCAATCAAATATTTGCCAGTATGATGGATGCAATTGAATATGCCGGTATTGATAGTAATGAATATAAAGTTCAAGGAAGAACTTATATATTCCTCAATGCTGCGGCATCGAAAGCAGTTTGGGCAAACGTTAAAACTGTGAAGAATGTTGCAGCTACAAAATGGGCTGATTATCCAAAAGAGGATGTTAAAAAGTATTTCCAATATTTGATTTTACAAGGAGTATATGACCATTACACCTTACCTCCGATCGACAATATGACGGTTAAGACATTAGCTCCTGAAGGTGCTTTTACTATAAATTCAACAGGTTTTGTCATTCCTGCTTTTGTTTCAAATCCTACATCTCAGATGAAAATTAAAGTATTAAATTCTTCTCCTTCTAATACAGCTGATTATCCGATTCAGTTTAACAATGTCGTAAATGCGGTAACCAGCAGTATCCTCGCAACGAATGGTACGATACACGTCATAGGTACATATTTAACAACAAATAATCCAGAGTTGTAAGGTATTATCATATATGAGAGGGGCGCTATTATTGCATGGATTGCATTTGATAGCCCTTTTTATTGAAATCAGAATCCTAACCTAATATGTTTTTATGAATAAATTTTATCAGAGTGCAATGTTATTGCTTGTGCTATCAGCAATTTCTTGCTCCAAAAAAGCCACTCCACCTACTACTGATGCTCTAGTCATCCCACCAGTTGAGGTACCACCTACAGTTAATACAACTTCGCTGGTATACCTCGCAGCATCTGGCAAACTGGCCTATAATAAGTTTGCAAATGAGGGCGAAACGAATAAAGACAATATAATTCCGGATTTTTCTACTGCCGGTTACAAAGGTGGTGGCGTTGCATTACCCGAAATTCCGGTAGGAATGGTGTGGTTTTAACAAGGACAGAAAATTGCTGGATTAAGCAGGTCACAGCGCAATATTTTGGTTATGCTGCAGTCTGCTGCCAAGAAGCTTATATCTCGTTCAGCTTAGTGATCGTTTAGGTCGTTTGGCGGTAAACAATGTGACTACGGTTGCGCAACGTAATGGCAGTATGCATGAGTTGTTGAAAAATTGGGCCGGGCAAGGCAAATTACCTGTGCAATAAAAAGGAAGCCCGGTCATTTTTACGATCGGGCTTCCTTTTTTGTATGAATTATGGTTTACTTCTTTGTGGCTCTCGAGGCTTTAACTTCAGTTACTTTAATCGGAGCCGCTTTATTGCCAAAGCTATTCCGCACATAAGTGAGCACATCGGCAACTTCCTGATCGGTTAGGAAATTATGTGGGGGCATAATATTGGTATAAGTTTCCCCGTCAATTTCTACACCTTCAGACATGCCATTTAAAATGATCTTGATCAGCTTAGTCTGGTTTCCTAAGACATAAGATGTATTGATCAGCGGTGGATTCATATTCTGTACGCCACCACCATCGGCCATGTGACAGGCCAGACAATATTTAGTATATACTTTTTTACCGTTGGCCAAAACTGCAGCAGATACTGCTGTTGTTTTGGCAACTGGTACTTGTTTTTTGGTCTGTGCAGACAGCCGCATACTACCAGTTACCAGTATGATCAATAAGACCATCAATATTCTTGTCATTAACTCTATTTTTTGTTATAAACTATGCGATAAATGGTTCCTTTGGCGTCGTCTGTTACGTACAATGAACCATCTGATCCTTGTGCCAGTCCGCAAGGACGATGATCCGCTCTTCCACTAGCCGCTTTCTCCGGGGTACCTGCAAAATTGTCTGCAAAGATTTCCCACTTTCCTGAAGGTTTGCCATCTTTAAACGGCTGGAATACCACAAAGAAGCCTTTCTGAGGTTCTGGTGCACGGTTCCATGAACCATGGAAAGCGATGAATGCACCATTTTTATATTTCTCAGGGAACATATTGCCTGTGTAGAACAATAAACCATTTGGCGCCAGATGTGCCGGGAAGGCAACTGCCGGATCTAAGTACTTAGAATCAGCTTCTTTTTTTTTATCACCACCATATTCCGGCGCAACAATTTTTTTGTTTTGTATCCCATCATAATACATAAATGGCCAGCCCGCATTGTCGTCCTTTTTAAGCGCATATAAACACTCTGCAGGTAATTCAGCTGATTCCTTTTCGTTGTAAAGTTCAGGCCATGAGCTGTTCAGGTTATCGCGGCCATGTTGCATCACAAAAAGTTGATTGTTCTGGTGGTTCCAGTCTAAGCCTACTACATTTCTTAACCCGCTTGCATAACGAATACCCTGAGCGTAGCTTTGGTTCAGTTTGTCTCTTTTAAATTGCCAAATACCAGCCATAGAATCCAGTAGTGGACAACCTGGGATGCCCGGTGAACGCAATCCACGATCTTGTTCCTGACAAGAGTTGGAGTTGACACCGATGTTTACATAAACATTGCCATCATTGTCCAACACTAGGGATTTGGTTTCATGCTGTCGGCCCATTTTTAAGCCGGTCACAATCTTTTCTGGTTTGCCCGGGTCAATCACCTCATTCTTATTATTGAGTTTATACCTGAAAACTTCGGTATTAGACGAAGTGTAGAGGTATCCGTCTTTCATATAGATTCCGGTTCCCGGGTAATCACCAAAACCGCCGGTAATTTGCGCTTTACCATCTGTATTTTCTTGCAATACGATGATCCCCTTATCGTCTTTCTGTCTTGCCAGTTTAACATATATAGTTCCTTGGGGTGTAACAACAATGTGTCTGGGTTTGGCGCCTGTTTCAGCAACCTTTAGAGCGCCGAAGCCTTGTGGCAAAATCAACCCGGCATTATCTGCATCTGGTACTGGTGAACTGGAAATGCTTTTAAATGCATACAGCGTTAAAAATGCGCCCGAAATCAGTAAAGCAGGCCATAAAAATTTTCTTTTCATCTGGGGTGTTTTAGTTTGTTTGTCATTGAGTAATGATAAAGTTAAGCAATTTTTCATCTAAGCAAAGCAGCTGCCCACCATAAAAGAGGGGCTTGTCCATGTAAATCGCCCACCATACGTTTGCGGTCAAGGTAATATTGTAAATCGTTTTTCTTATTGGTACCCTCACAAACTTCGGTGATGTCATCATGTTCATTGATGTAAGTGATCAGTTCAAGCCAGGCTTTACGGGCGGCTTTACCATATACTTCTTTGTCCAGCCAACCATTTTTTACTCTGTTAATCATTGCAAAAGCAAACATACCTGTACCAGAGGTTTCCCAGTTCCAGTTATTTTTTATCCTTGGTTTGCATGTACAAATTTAAAGGCACAGCACCAACTGAAAATGTGTTGCATAAAATTTTTGTTCATATTTGTATTTGGTTGATTTTAAACTAGAATTTAAAGTTAAGTTTTCTTTGAAGGGAATAAAATGCTTCAAATCGCATGGAATCAGGATGTGGGCTTTAAAGAACCTAACTGAACCTGGATGATAAAATTGTATAACACTTAGGCAAATTTGGACAGTACTTTAGATTATAATCGCGCTGTTGCAGTGTTAATATGCCATTGAAAATGGTAAATTGCTTATCTAAATAAATTTTTTTATGAAAACTTATATTGGTGTTGCTATGGCGCTATGGCTAGGTCTAAGTTCAAAGGCCCAGCATAAATTGGAAAAGATCTGGGAAACTGACAGTGTAATAAATCTGCCTGAGTCTGTATTACCCGATTTTAAAGCAAAAATACTCTACGTATCTCAGATGGGAAATAATCCAAATGACAAGGATGGTATTGGAGGAGTAGCCAAATTGGGGATGGATGGAAAGATTATAGAACTAAACTGGATTACAGGACTCAATGCGCCTAAAGGACTTGCCCGCTTTGGAAATTTGATGTATGCTGCAGATTTGACCGATGTGGTTGTTATTGATGTAGCTAAAGGAAAAGTGAAAAAAATCATTGCTATAGATGGTGCAAAGTTCTTAAACGACATTACCGTAACTGATGCAGGAATTGTATATGTGTCAGATTCCAGAACCCAAAAGATTCATCGTCTGGAAAATGATCAAGTCAGTTTATACCTAGACAATATTAATGGTGTTAATGGCCTGAAGGCAATTGGTAAAGATGTTTACTTCATTGCTGGTAAAAATATCTGGAAAGCAGATGCTCAGAAGAACTTGACCAAATTGGCCGAACTGCCTAATGGTGGAGATGGGCTGGAACCTGTTGGTAATGGAGATTTTCTGTTTACCGCCTGGGCAGGTTACGTGTACTATGTATACGCGAATGGTACATATGATTTGATGCTGGATACCCATCTGGAGAAGAAAAATACGGCGGATCTTGGATATGATCCTGTAAAGAAAATTTTGTATATCCCAACTTTTTATAAAAAGACCGTTATGGCTTATCAATTGAAATGAACAATTTCGTAGTTCATGAGGTTAAATTTAATTATGTAGAAAGGGATAAGCAGCTTTTACAGATCCGTTCATTTGAAGAGTGATTTAAAAGGCTGTATTTTGAAGAAAGTTTGGCAATCAATGGTAAGAATGTTTAAATTGGGATAAACAATATAAATAACGAGTTATGCCGAAATTGCATCAATATCAGACGAGCCTTACATGGGCAGGGAATAAAGGTTCAGGCACAATGGACTATAGATCGTACGACCGCAGTTATGTGATTTCAATTGATCACAAACCAGATGTTTTGGGCTCTTCGGACTCTGCTTTTCTGGGCGATAAAAATAAGCATAATCCGGAAGATTTATTGGTTTCCTCACTGTCTGCCTGCCACATGCTTTGGTACCTGCACCTTTGTTCGCAGCATGGTATTATAGTTTTGGATTATAAAGATAACGCTGTAGGGCACATGTCTGAAGATATTGATGGGAGCGGGCGGTTTACTGAAGTGGTGTTACATCCCGTAGTGCTTATCGCATCGGAAGGAGATATTGAAAAAGCGAATGCTTTGCATGCAGATGCCAATAAAATGTGCTTTATTGCCAACTCCTGCAATTTCCCAGTTAAACATTTACCTACCTGTGTTGCAGAAGCGAGTTAGTGATTATTTGCTTTTGAAGGCTGATGGCGTACAATCGAAATAATTTTTAAATGCTGTGGAAAAATGATTGGTATGTTTGTAACCAATCATTGCAGCAACTTCTTTAAGGCTAAAAGGAGAATGGCTTGCCAGTAGTTCTTTCGCCCTTTTCATTTTGAGGTCCTTAGTAAAGCCATTGATGGTTTTGCCAAAGATCGATTTAAAATTTGCCTGCAGTTTGGTCCGATTCATCCCGGCAAGTGTAGCCAGCTGCTTCCAGAATGGTCCTTAATGTAAATTTCTAGCATATATTTTTGCTCAATTCGTATGATTTTCTGCAAATTTTGTAAAAATTAATACTTAGTTTTGTATCAATCAAGAATAAGTCTAAATAAACAACACCTGGTATTGTACAGCCTTGTCGTTATAGGATCTCATCAATGAAGAAAGAAACAAAGAACGCTCCGGCAAAAAAGAAAAAAAAGGACTCTGTTTTTACAAGGGTTAACAAATGGTTGCACCTTTGGCTGGGGCTGGTTTCAGGAGTGATTGTATTGATTGTTTGCCTGACCGGATGTATCTGGGTTTTTAACGAGGAGATCACGGGTTGGTTACAACCGGAAACTAAGGTTGAGCGACAAGATAAACCTGTATTGATGCCATCTCAGCTTGCTGCAATAGCCAAAAAAAGCTATCCTGATCTGCTGCCTTCTTATGCCAATTATCAACAAGGACGCACAGTTAACTTGTATTTAAGAGGGGCAAAGGATGAAGGTCGAAGAGATGGGGGCGGGGTTACCTTAAAAATAAACCCTTATACTGGGGAAGTTCTGGCTAAAGAGATTAGGAAGAAGGGAGAAACAGATTTCTTTAGGTTTATCTTAAACGGACACCGGTTTTTATGGATGCCTTATGCAATTGGACGGCCGATTGTAAATTACGGAACCATGATTTTTGTGGTTTTGCTCATCACAGGTTTGATCTGGTGGTATCCTAAAAAGTGGAACAAGTCTACCGTAGATAAGAGTTTCAAAATCAAGTGGGGCGCTTCGTTTAAACGCGTAAACCTGGATTTGCATAACGTTTTTGGCTTTTATTCTTTATTGTTTCTGTTGGCCATTGCACTTACCGGAATGGTATATGGCATCAAATGGTATAGTGAAGGGTTGTATTGGGTTACTTCGGGCGGAGAAAAGCTAACTGAATTTAAGCGGCTGGAATCTGACTCTTTACAAGCGGGTAAGTTTTATAAACCAGAGGCGGCTATGGATCTGGCGTGGAACAAGGTGATTGCAAAACACCCGAAGTCAGCAGGGTTTTATTACAATTATCCGGATACTTCAAAAGCAAAATCATCTATCGGTATCACTGTTTACCCAAATCAGGGGCAGTTTTACAACAGCCAGGGTTATACTTTTGACCAACATACCTTGAAAGAGTTGAAGCGTGATGATGCTTATGCCATGGACTATGCCAGCGCCGGATTTGGCAGTAAACTGCGCAAAATGAATTATGATATCCATGTGGGCAGTATTTTAGGCTTCCCTGGAAAAGTACTGGCCTTTTTGGCATCCTTAATTGGGGCTAGCTTGCCAATTACCGGATTTTTGATCTGGTATGGACGTAAATTTAAAAAGAAAAAACCTGCAAAAGCGGTGCTTTCGGTTAAAAAAGCGGAACCGATTCCTGTACCTGTTTAAAAAGATCATCGAGCCTCCGGGCTAATATAAGTAAGCCACTTACCGCATTAAATGCTGCAAGTGGCTTATTCTTTAGGGCTGTATTCTATCTGATCTTTAGCTTCTTTCCTGCCAGATCCTCCCAGCGGTAATATTGAAAGGTTTTATTGTCACTCATGGCTACAAAAAGACCATGTTTAAAATCATCATTCAGTGGAATAGACACCACATCCGATCCGTCACTGTTGTTGGTTGAAGTCTTAATCACCGTAATCAATTGATGATCAGCTGGTGTTTTTCCTTCGCGGTTAAATACATGAAACTGATTGGCAGATTGATCAGAAACCAGGATGTAGCCGGTGCTATCTGTGGTTTTGTAAATGCTAATGCCCTCATGGTCTTCTTTAAAGCCGGTTTTAGCAAAAACGGCCAGTTCTTCATTGCCCTTGGAGGGCTCAGCATAATATTTTCTTACACCAAATTGCTCGTCCGAATAATAGATATAGCCCAATTCATTATCCACAGCGATGGCTTCGATTTCTTTTTTACCACTGTATTTACCGAATTTTCGCTTTAAGGTAGCCTTTAGCTTGCCGCTGCCGTTATCTTCAAGCAGGTATTGCCATAAATAGGAACCTTCTTTCGGGCCGGTTTTTCTACCTACAATGGCATAGATTTGTCCCTGCGGATTGGTGTACAGGGCAATGCCCATCAAATCCCGGAACATCTCGCCGGTTTCGCCTTCAAATACCGGGATTCCACCGTTGTCAATGGGTTTCATATCGGGTAAGGAGAAAATACGAAGGTTGTGTGTCATTCTTTCTGTAGTTACCGCAATGTCGATCTTTTTGCCGCCAAGCATCAGGCCGTAGGCAACATCAACATTGTTTGGTCTTTTCAACCCTGGAATGGTTTTTTCTTTAATGATTTTACCTTTAAGGTCAAAAACATATAGTCCGCCATTTTCGTCTTTGTCTGTACCAATGACAAGTGACTGTGCCGGATTTGCGCGGTTTACCCAGATCGCCGGATCGTCAGAGTCAAATTGTACAGGGTCGGAAACATATAAAGGTTTTATTGCCGAAGGATCGTTAGTTGGTTTTGGTGTACAGGCAGAAGTAAATAATATTGCAGCCACTGAGCATTTAAGAAGTAGATTAGATTTATTCATTGATGTAGTTTAGATAGGAGACATCTTTGGAATGTCTCCTGGTTATAAATTAGTTTAGGCCGAAAGCGCCGATATAAGTTGATGGTTCAGGTGATTTATAAATTACGCCATTCATCTCCAGACCTGCTGCGTAATGTCTTTTAAAATTGGTTATTCCTTTGTTTAATGCCGGAGATCCTGCTTTCAAATGGAAATTCCAGGAGGTATTGAAACTTGGATTATTCATAGGGTTGTCTAGAGGATAATTTACAAATAGCGGGTCATTGTCTCCTGCTTTTTTCCCGATCACATCATTTGTGCCGCCAATGATGTCTGCTGAAGGTTGGAACTGATTTACTGTAGCCTGATCATATCCGTAATAATAGTTATTGCTGAAAACAGATCTTGGATCCTCTAATTTCTTGGTATCACGTTTAATTCCAAACCGGGCGTTTGCAAACATATTGTTATAGGCCGCAACCCGCACTGTTGCCTCTACCCAAATCGAGCCTCCTTTGGCCGTTGGTCTTCTCCAGCCGGTATTGACTATGGTATTGTTATAGGCAATTACGTAGGCCTGTGGTGTGCGGTCTCCTGCATTAGAAAGCTTGAGGGCATTGGTGTTTGCGCTATAGATTAGGTTATAGGATACATCTGCAACACAGCCCGACTTTAAGTTGATCGCTTCTCCGCCAGTCAGACCTGTGGTATAAAATATATTGTTGGCAAAGATTACCTGGCCGCCGTCAATATAAGTACAGTCTTCCTGCATGTTTCTGATGATACTATTGGTTACCACGAGTTTCCCTTTTACATTAGAAAACCACAATGCAGGTAAGTTTTCTCCGGCAATGGCTTTATAAAGACCTTGTTTTACTGAAGTAGAAGCGTCAGAAGTTGTAGCACCTCCATATTCAATAATCACATGATCCAGTAGGAGTTCTGCACAGCTTGGCGCTGCCATAATGCCGCCCCATAACTTGCCTAGTTTTTTAGCATCTGTTCTAAAAGCAGGATCTACTGTAAACCTTATGGGCGCCTCTGCAGTGCCCTGAGCATATAGATTTCCTTTTACAATAAACTCTGGTTTGGCAAGGGTGTCCATCAAAATGGTAACACCTTCTTCGATAATCAAGGTTTTTCCTTCAGGAATAATAAGATCCCCTTTGATCAATTGTGTGCTTCCCTTTTGCCAAATGCCCGATGCTTCACCGGTAACCGTACCATTTCCTGTATCAGTGTCTACACCACTGTTTGCTTTTTTACAGCCCGATAAGCCTAGACTTATCAAGGCAATGCATATCAATAACTTTTTAAATTTCATCTCCGTATTTTTAAAATGTAACCTGTTAATTAAAGTTTGTACCGTAATCCCAGAACATAAGTCTGTTTATATTCATCATTACGAATGATTGTCCTGCCGTCAACCTGTTTAGCCAAGGCAGCAGCATCTCCTGGATTTATTCCCTTTATAAAAAGTTTTGAAGGCGTATTCAGTAAATTTCCTGCTTTGATAAATAAGCTTAACCCGTTTTTAAAACCTTTCTCCAAAGAAGCGTCCATTTGTATAAAACCTTCCTGCCATAAATCGGCATCAACAAACTGGGAAACGGTATTGATTCTTGGTCCAGTATATCCTGCGGCTAATTGACCATCCCATTTTTTCTTGGTGTTTTTATAGAGTAATGACAAATTTGCAACATGTGCTGATTGCCCATATAAAGGCCTGGTTTGTTCTACAATTATGTTTTTAGGATCTCCGTTGGCCTCAACGATCCTTGAGCTCTTTGGCGTGGTAATACTCGAGTGGGTATAGGTATAGTTAGCCTTCATCCCAAATTTGTTAATGAATTTGATGTAGTCGATTTCAAGGCCATAATTACGGGCCACTCCAAAATTGCCCGGACTGTAATAGATATCCTGTCCGCGTGTTTCATCCGATTTAAAGATGTATTCAATCGGATCTTTAATCTTTTTATAGAATGCACCTACGAGTAACTGGTCTGTAGCATTTGGGAAAAGCTCATAACGCAGATCAAAATTATCTGCAAGGGCTCTTTTTAGATCTGGATTTCCACGTTCCTGATACTCTTCATTCACTACTTTACTTGGCAGGATTTCATAGAAACCAGGACGGTTAAGTGAGCGAAAAAAGGATGCCCTCAGGTTTTCATGTTTCGATAGTCCATATTTCAAATTCAGACTCGGTAAATAATCTGTATATACCTGGGCTCCTTTTGGAAATTTTTCTCCTGCCGGGAAAAGAAGTTCGAATCCCTGGTTGGTATGTTCTACTCTTAATCCGCCAACCACTTGCAGATCATGTGTGGTAAATTTAACCATGCCATAGCCTGCAGCTACTTTTTCTGATGCGTTGTTGGTCAGTGGATTACTTACACTGCCTATAGGATCACTAAATACAATATCTTTGTAATTGGTGAAATCTTTACCATATAGAGCAGCGGAATTTGCAGGCGTTAGCGTATAATTGTTATAAAAACTGCTTCTTTGTTTGTCACGGTATAAACCTCCAGCGCTAAAATCTACTTTGGTATCCGCAATGTCAGCGGTGTAAGTCAGATCCAGGTAACCCGCTTTGTCTTCATCGGTATTTCTTTCCCACCTGCTGCTGCTGCCATTGGTTTTTACAACGGTCCGCTGATTTATAAAATCAACCTTTTGTCCGCTTAATGCTATAAACGTGTTGTCAGGAATATCATTTTTGGCTGAGGAATATACCGCAGACCATTGAATTTTTAAGCGATCACCAGCCGTAGTATGATCACCATGTAGCGTGCTGTTGTAGATTTGTTGTTCAGTTAGTCTTGAACGTGTATTGTAACTCAGTTCGGCCTTTCCAATCGCAGGATCATAGCCCGTCGAAAAGTCTGTCGTCATCACATCCCTGATCTGCTGATTGATCAGATTTACATAGGTATTGTACAGGCTGATTTTGTTTCGCTGATCAAATACATAATCTACCTTTCCGTGTAGCCCATAGCGTTTTTGCTGCTCAGAATATTGTCTTTCACTAAGGCTTGTAATTTTGCCATATTTATTAGAAGCATCTACAACAGCAGAATTGTAAAAAGTGCTGTTGGAGCCTCTATAGGTGTTTTGCAGGCTTCCTGCAATAATAATTCCGAGTTTATTGTTCAGGAACCTTTGTCCGATAGAAAGACCACCAATCAGATTTGGCGCAGGTCTGGCTGATTTATAGTCTACTACACCTTTTGGAAAATCGTTCTGGGTAGGCGAATAATTTTTTCCATGAATATCGTAAGGAGATTGATGGTTAATAGAAGAAGCATCAAAGCTCATGAAGTTCCGGTCAAAAAACATTTGGCTATAACCAGTTGCGATGTTGGCATTAATTTGTAAACGCTGAGGCGCATCCTTCATCACCATATTGACAACACCTCCAACAGCGTCACCTTCCATATTCGGGGTTAAGGTTTTATAGATCTCCAGTCTCTCCAGCAATTCCGAAGGAAAAATATCCAATGGTACATAACGGTATTTATTATCCGGACTTGGTATTTTAACACCGTTTACCAGTGTATAGTTGTACCGTTTGTCCATACCTCTTAAAATGGCATATTGGCCATCTCCATTGCTGTTGCGTTCAATAGAAACTCCTGATACCCGCTGGATAACGTTTGCTACGGTAAGATCTGGAGATATTTCCATAGCTCTGCCAGAAACTACATTGACCAGCTGTACAGCTTGTTGTTCAATCCGCCGTGCTGTCTTTTCAGCACTACCGTCTCGTTTACTTGAAATGACAACCTCACTTAACTCTTTATCGCTGTTTTCAGATAAATATATTTTCAAAGTAGGGTTGTCTTCCTTAAGGATGGTAATCTGTTGTTTCAAGGTCTTGTACATGACATAAGAAACCTTTAGCGTATAATTACCTGCTGGTGGATGTTTGATCTCGAAAGAGCCATCCAATCCCGTTAATACTGCTTTATCTGTATGTTCCAGGTATACAGAGGCACCAATCATGGCTTCGCCTGTTTTTTGGTCGTATACATAGCCTTTTAAGCTCGTGGCTTTGGTTGCTGCAACGCTGAATAGTAAACATAAAAAAACTGATAAAATTGACTTCATTTTGTAAATCGTTTTTTGTTTGGGGTTTGTTTTTTCTAACTGTGCCGCAAATGTGTGAAGCCTGGTCAATACTTGTGGATTTATGCCGTGAACAAAATGTATACAGCGTTACATATAGGGTAAACAGAACGTATACAACGTATACAGTTTGCAGTTAATTTGTTCTTTTTGAGCGCTTTATTTGTAGCCTTTTTCGCCATTATCATTAGGTTAGCGTAACATTAACAATTTGTTAAGTTGATCGATTTGTTGTTTTTTGTCAAAGCGACTGGATAAAAGTACTTAAGTTTTCTCCTTGTGGGATGTCTAGTTTTTTCCGCAATCGGTAGCGGGAAACCCTTAAACTGTCTTGAGAAATTCCGAACAGGATGGCCATGTCTTTAGAGCTTAAATTCATTTTGATGAGGGCCACCAACCTGAGGTCATTTGCAGTTAATTCTTCGCTGTATTTTTTCAGATTGTCAAAAAAGGATTGGTGGATTTGTTCAAACATATGGTTGAATTCTTTCCAATGTTTATCGTGACTGGCGCGTTTACTGATTTTAGTGACTGCCTGTTGCAGTTTCTTTTTCTGATCTCTTTTATCATCGCGAATCATTTCTTCCAGATCATTGCGCAATTCTTCCAAAAACTGGTTGCTCTGTATGACGTGTAAAGTGTTGTTGTTTAATTCTTTGCTTTTGATTTCCAGGTCTGCTTCAATCGCTTTCTTTTGCACTTCATACAAGGCATTGCTTTGTTCATTGGCTACCTTTTCATTTTTAAGTTTGAGGCGTTGTCTGCTGATGATGCTCAAAGCCAGCATAATTAACAATATAATGATCAGTCCGGTGCCAATGTAAATGAACTGGTTGGTACGGCGCTCTTGTTCAAACTGCGTAATGGCATCGTCTTTTTGTTGAATTTCAAATAGGGTTTGCAGTAGGGTCAATTGTTTGTTATTGTCTTCTGTAAATATTTTTAGAAAGATGTTACGACCCAGTTCACTGTAATGATAGGCACTATCGTATCTCTTCATCAGGTCGAAGTTTTTCGACAGGTCGCGGTAAGCACTGCTCAGTTGGTACGGATCATTCATTTTTATGGCCATTGCAGCTGCTTTTTTGGTGTAGCCTAAGGCTTCAGCGTACCTGCCTGTTTTGCGGAAAACATCCCCAATGTTGTTGATGATCTCAATCTGGGCCAGCTCGTTCGAGTTACGCTGATTAATTTCCAGTGCGAATTTATAGTACCTGAGTGCCGAATCGAGTTCCAGTTTGTCCTCATAAATGCTACCGATGTTCTCATAAATCTTGGCAATGCCTAATGAGTCCTGTTCTTTTTGATAGGCTTCAAGAGCCAGTTGCTGGTACTTTACGGCTTTTGGGTAGTCCTTACGCTTCTCGTAAGTCTGGCCAATTAATCCATAGGATTCTGCAATACCTTTTCCGTTTTTGATTTTATGATAGTTGTCCAGGGCTTCCTGGAATTTGGACAGGCCGATGCGGTATTGTTTTCCATAATAATAGGTTTCGCCGATTTTATTTAGGTTTTTAGCCAGGTGTAAATAATCCTGGTGTTTCCTGAAGATGTGGTCTGCTTTGTAATAATATTTGACTGCCTGGGTATAAGCGGCCTGGTTGTAAAATAGTTCGCCAAGGTATTGGTAGCAGAGGGCTGCGGCTATTGGATCATTTTGATCCAGGGCCTCTTTTAAGGCCATTTTTATTTTGACAAAAGCCGCATCCGGATTGCGCTTAATCAGCGAATCAATCACAGGCTTTTCTGTCATTTTTGCCTGGCCGGATGAACAAATGATAACGCCTGCAAAGAGCAGATAAAAGAAAATACGGATCCGATTTAAAAAGAGTTGTTTCACATTTTAAAATTAGGTCGCCCAGTGTTAAGCAGGTGTTAAATCGGCTTCGACGGACTTTGAGTATGTATACTGTAATTGCTGAACAAAAACCTGGGTAGTACCCTTGCGTAAAAACCCTAAATAACGCAGGTGATCTTTTTTAGCTTGAAATGCCTGAGGAAATAAAGCAGTATGTAGATAACAATTGCATATGTTCAAAAGCATGTCGTACTTTGCAGTTCTGATGCAAAACTAAAAGGCATGCAAAAGTTTATAAAAGGGTTTGGTTACGCATTTGCAGGGATAGGCTATGCACTAAAAACGCAATTGAATTTTAAAGTTCACTGCCTGGCTACGGCATTGGTGATTTTGTTGGGCTGGTATTTTAAATTGCCTGCACAAGATTGGTTTTGGATTGCCCTGGCATGTGGATTCGTGATGGCTTCAGAGCTTTTCAATACGGCAATAGAAGTACTGGTAGACTTCGTCTCTCCTGAACTGCACCCCAAAGCTAAAGTGATTAAAGATGTCAGTGCGGCAGCGGTATTGATTGCAGCTATGACTGCCCTTGCAATAGGCCTGATTATTTTTATTCCTAAAATTATTGGTTATGCTGCATAAAACCCGTGGGATTGTGCTGAAAACAACTTTGTACAGTGAAA
>Ga0116227_10008125_pt1 | contig 19991 bp, 15 predicted proteins | sample S1TSphgellanicum_FD_89693 | JGI IMG/M metagenome (GOLD analysis project Ga0116227, IMG submission 89693) | Host-associated microbial communities from peat moss isolated from Minnesota, USA - S1T2_Fb - Sphagnum magellanicum MG | ecosystem: Host-associated > Plants > Peat moss > Unclassified...
AATTCCAATGGGATTTAACTGGTTGTTCCTGTGCATTATGCTGGCTACATTTTTAGTGCTAAACTTTACCAAAATTAGTCCGCCAGTAATTATTTTGATTGGAATTTTACTTGGTTATTTATTTTAGTTTTTTGAAGGTTTAAGAGGCGAGCAACCTTAAAATATAGAATTCAAAATCACTAATAAATTTATACTAAGTAAGTGTTTAAATCATTTATATGTTTTTTAAAAATAAAGGCCTGTAATACACTGCAGGCCTTTGTTGTATATATGTCATTAAAACGGCGGATCATCATCATTAAAGTCATCCATTTTTGATGGACGGATTATTACATTGCTTTGTTTTTCAAAATCCTGAGACGGGTACATTCCTGAAGATGGGCTATCCATAGAGAAAGAATTCGGTGGATTGAAATCTTCTTCCAAATCACCAAATTTAACGAACTTACCAATGAATTTAAGGGGTACAATGCCGGTTTCACCATTACGGTGCTTAGCAATAATTACCTCACCTATACCTGCCTGTGACCGCCCTTGCTCATCTTCGGTAATCCCATAATATTCAGGTCGGTATAAAAATAACACCATATCGGCATCTTGTTCAATAGACCCTGATTCACGCAAATCGGATAGCATTGGCCGTTTTCCATTTACTCCAGGCCTGCTTTCTACTGCACGGCTTAACTGTGATAGGGCTAAAACAGGTACTTCCAATTCTTTTGCAACAGATTTTAATGCTCTGGAAATACTACCGATCTCCTGTTCACGGTTACCGCCCCCTTTGCCGCCTTCACCCTTACCGTGCATGAGCTGAAGGTAATCGACAATTACCATTTGTATATCGTACTGTGATTTTAACCTACGGCATTTGGCTCTAAATTCGAAAATATTAAGCGCTGGGGTATCATCAATTAATAAGGGGGCTTCAGTTAGTTTTCCAATTTTACTGTGCAGCTGTTGCCATTCCCATTCGGCCAGATTTCCTTTTCTGATTTTTTCTTGTTCAATTTCTGCTTCTCCAGATATTAGACGGTTGACCAACTGTACAGATGACATCTCTAAAGAGAATACCACAACCGGTTTTTGAAAATCTACGGCTGCGTTTCTTGCACAGGTAAGTACAAAAGCTGTTTTACCCATCGCAGGGCGGGCTGCGATGATAACCAAATCTGATTTTTGCCAACCACCTGTAATCCGGTCCAAACCTGTAAATCCAGATGGAACACCTGTCAATCCATCAGTTTTGGTGCGCAGCTCTTCTAAAGTGGCTAGAGATTGTTTAATAATCTCATCCATTTTCTGTGTGTCGCGGCGCAGGTTGTTTTGAGCAATGTCAAATAGGTTTTTTTCTGCGTGGTCCAACAGGTCAAAAATATCTGTTGTATCCTCATAAGCATTGCTAATTATTTCTGTAGAAATGCGGATAAGCTCACGTTGAATATATTTTTGGGAAATAATACGGGCATGGTACTCAATATTTGCAGCAGAGGCAACCCTGTTGGTTAGATTGGTAATATAATAGGCCCCGCCAACCATTTCTAATGAGCCCAGTTGCCGCAGTTCTGAGGTAACCGTTAAAATATCAACAGGTTTTGATTTTTGAAAGAGTAAATGTATGGCCTCAAATATTTTTTGATGGGCCTCATGATAAAAAATTTCAGGTTTTAAAATGTCAATAACAGAAGATAATGCATCTTTTTCAAGCATAAGCGCACCCAGTACAGCTTCTTCAAGATCCAATGCCTGGGGTGGAATTTTACCTAATGTGCTTACTGTGTTGGTTAGCCTGCTTTTTCGGGCTGTAATGCTATTCTTTCCGCCTTGTTCGTTATCAATACTCATAAAACAAAAGTAGTTAAAAGTTCGGTTCGTTGTTTTAACAAGTTCCTAGCTGTTTGTTAACAAATTGATGCATAATCAAATTAAATTTTACGCTTTTATGCCCTTGTATTTTTTTTGAACAAATAAATGTTAATAAGATAGATTAGGGGCAAAACATTTATTTGAATACTTTTGCCTTACAAATTTAACACATGGATAATTTTAGAAGACCACAGCGGATAAAAGAAAATAATGAATTCGTATTTGGTATTAGGGCTGTAATTGAAGCTGTAAAAGCAGGCAGAGATATTGAAACCATTTATTTGCAGCGTGGATTAAGCGGTGAACTTTTCCTGGAGTTAAAATCGATTTTGACAGGTACTTTAATTCCTCTAAACTCTGTTCCTGTTGAAAAACTAAACCGCATGTCGCAAAAAAACCATCAAGGTGTTATTGCGGTAATTTCGCCAATTACTTATCAAAATATTGAAGATATTATTCCTGCTGTTTTTGAAAAAGGTGAAACGCCTTTAATTTTATTACTGGACAGTGTTACCGATGTTCGCAATATGGGAGCAATTGCCCGTACAGCCGCCTGCGCAGGTGTACATGCTATTGTTGTGCCCTTAAAAAATGCCGCACAAATTAATGCTGATGCAATCAAGACATCAGCAGGTGCTTTATTTAGTATTCCTATTTGCAGGCATTCGAATCTGCATAAAATCTGTTTGTTTTTAAAAGAAAGCGGCCTGCAGATTGTTGCATGTACAGAAAAAACCAATGACTTAATTTATGCACCAGACTATACCATGCCTACTGCCATTGTAATGGGTTCAGAAGATGAAGGCATTTCAAATGAATTGATTAGGGCAGCGGATCATTTAGCAAAAATACCCATGTCGGGCAAAATAGAATCTTTAAACGTTTCTGTTTCAGCCGGTGTGATTTTATACGAAGCTGTAAGACAAAGAACCGTTTAAAAATTATATGCAGTTGGCAAGTCTTGTTGCCAACTGCATATAAAATTATATAAATTTATTTCCGAATCTTGATTTTACGTCTGCTACAATTTCTTTAACCTTTTGTTCTTCATCTCTTGGGCAGATCATTAAAGTATTATTACTTTCTACAACTACATAATCATGCAGTCCACGTAGTATAACCAATTTATCTTTAGGTACATTTACCATACAGTTAGAAGAATCATACATAATGACCTGTTCTGATGGAATAACCGCATTTCCAACATAATCTTTGTCGGCCATTTCGTAAATAGATGCCCAGGTGCCTAAGTCTGACCAGCCAAAATCAGCAGGTAAAACGTATACATTGTCTGCTTTTTCCATAATTCCAAAATCAATGGAAATATTGGTGCACTGTAAATAAGCGTTATTAATAAAGTTCTTTTCCCTTTCGGTATTCAAATCATGTCGGCCTACGTTGAAAATCTCGTACATGTCTGGCAAATGTTTTTCAAATGAAGCCAATATGGCTTTTGCCGACCAGATGAAAATTCCTGCATTCCAAAGAAAATCGCCACTTTGCAAAAATGATTTTGCTAAATCTAAATTTGGTTTTTCAGTAAATGTTTTAACTTTATGAAGGCTATTGTCTGATTTTAGGAGTTGATCCGTATATTGGATATAGCCGTATCCGGTATCGGCCCTGCTTGGTTTTATTCCTAGTGTGATGAGTGAATTATTTTCTGTTGCTGCTTTTAAGGCCTGCCCTATAGACTGAATAAAACTGGGCTGGTTTGCAATAGTATGATCAGAAGGGGCCACAACAATAGCTGCATCTGGATTTAATTCAGAGATTTTTAAGCATCCATAAGCAATACAGGGCGCAGTATTTCTTAATAAGGGCTCGGCCATGATCTGGTTGTCATTTAGCTGTGGCAGTTGCTCTTTAATTAAATCGGCATAAATTTCATTTGTTACAATAAAAATATTTTCGGGCGGGCAAATATTTAAAAAACGTTCATATGTGCTTTGGATTAATGTTTTTCCAATCCCAAAAAAATCGATAAACTGTTTAGGGTATTCAGTACGGCTAACAGGCCAAAAACGACTGCCAACGCCGCCGGCCATAATTAATGCGTAATAATTTTTATTCATTTTTTTAAATTAATCTATACAATTCCTTCTTTTAAAAGGTCATGTAAGTGAATAATGCCAAAGTAAATATCTTTATCCAATACCAACAACTGTGTAATGTTGTTCTGTTTGATTAAATCAAGTGCTTCAACAGCAAGTGAATCCTGCTGAATACTTTTTGGGCTTTTTCCCATAATGTCTTCGGCTTTTAACAGGTCAATATTAGTGTTATTTTCTAACATTCGCCTTATATCTCCATCAGTTATTACACCCAAAACTTTATTGTCAACACCAGTAACAGCAACAGCACCCAAACGGTTTTTACTAATTTCAATTAGCACCTCTTTAACCGATGCTAAAGGATGGATTGTTGGCTTTTCATTTGCAAGCGCAAGGTCGCCAGCTTTCAAATAAAGCTTTTTACCCAATGAACCTCCAGGATGGTATTTTGCAAAATCTGATTCATTGAAGTCTCTGCATTCCAATAAGCAGATCGCTAGTGCATCGCCCATGGCCAACTGTACGGTTGTGCTGGTGGTTGGGGCTAAATTATGCGGACAGGCTTCTTTTTCTACTGCTGTATTTAAAATTAAATTGGCCTGCTGTGCTAAAAATGAATTTAATTCGCCAACCATGCCAACAAGCAAATTGCCGGCTGTTTTTAGCAATGGAACAAGGACCTTGATTTCTGGTGTATTCCCACTTTTGGAAAGGCACATTACCACATCGTTTTTCTGGATCATACCCAAATCTCCATGTATGGCATCCGCTGCATGCATAAAAATTGCAGGCGTACCTGTCGAGTTAAAAGTAGCCACAATTTTTTGCGCAATAATTGCACTCTTACCAATTCCGGTTACAATAACCCGGCCATCGCAATTTAAAATCGCAGTAACGACCTTTTCAAAGTCGCTGTTCATGTTTTTTGCAACATTTAAAATTGCGGCAGCTTCAAGCTCTAATGTGCTTATGGCTGATTGAGTTATGGATATTTTACTTTTCAAGGAGAAAAAAATTGTGAGTTAATACTTGATTTTGTTCCAAAATTATGTTATTTTGGATACAAAAATAGCATCGCATATTTTATTACACAAAATGGACGTGAAAAAGTCGTTATTTGATAACCTGCAAAATTTTTTCGGGTTTGATAATTTCAAGGGTGATCAGGAATCGATCATCACAAACATATTAGAGGGGAATAACACATTTGTGATTATGCCTACAGGTGGGGGCAAGTCTATTTGCTATCAGTTGCCTGCATTAATGAGCGAAGGTACAGCAATCGTAATATCGCCATTAATTGCCTTAATGAAAAACCAAGTAGACCAATTGAGGGCTTTTGGGGGAAGTGACAGTATTGCACATTTTCTAAATTCATCATTAAACAAATCAGAAATTACGCAGGTAAAATCAGATCTGCTTAGCGGCCAAACAAAGTTGCTATATGTTGCGCCTGAATCTTTGGCAAAACAGGATAACATTGATTTTTTAAATTTAATTAAAATTTCATTTGTTGCGGTTGATGAAGCTCATTGTATTTCTGAATGGGGCCATGATTTTAGGCCCGAATATCGTAAAATAAGGCAGGTAATTAGTGGTTTAGGCAACAATATCCCAATTATTGCCTTAACTGCCACAGCAACACCTAAAGTACAGCATGATATTATAAAAAATCTTGGCATGACCGATGCCACTCTTTTTAAATCTTCATTTAACAGGCCAAACCTGTTTTATGAAATCCGCCCTAAAAGAGATATTACAAAAGAGATCATTAAATATATTAAGGCCAATACCAATAAATCAGGTATTATATATTGCCTGAGCCGTAAAAAGGTGGAAGAAGTTGCCGAAGCATTAAATTTAAATGGTATTAGTGCTTTGCCTTATCACGCCGGGTTAGACCCAAAAGTAAGGGCAGAAACTCAGGATCGGTTTTTAATGGAAGATGCGGAGGTTATTGTGGCTACAATTGCTTTCGGGATGGGAATTGACAAGCCCGATGTTCGTTTTGTAATTCATCATGACGTACCTAAAAGCATGGAAGGCTATTACCAGGAAACAGGCAGAGCTGGACGTGATGGTGGGGAAGGGGTTTGTATCGCATTTTACTCGCAGAAGGATGTAGATAAGCTGGCCAAGTTTATGAAAGACAAGCCCGTTTCTGAACGTGAGATAGGTACACAAATTTTAAAAGAGGTAATTGATTATGCCGAATCTGGCGTTTGCAGACGTAAACAGATTTTGCATTATTTTGGTGAAAATTTTAATGAAACAGGTTGCAACTGCATGTGCGACAACTGCAAAAAACCGAAAAAGACTTTTGATGCAGAATCAAATTTATTAACCCTGTTAAGTTTTATAGAAAAAACAGATGAAAAGTTTGATGATGTACATTTATTAAATGTGTTTTTGGGCTTAGAAACAGCACAAACTATTGCTTATGAACACAGTAAGGTGCCTGAGTTTGGATTAGGTAAAGCGGATGGGGAATTAATGTGGAAATCAATTGTACGCCAGGCTGTGTTAAATAATTTTTTATATAAAGACATTGACAATTACGGTCTGTTAAAATTAACAAAACAGGGACGCGAGTTTATCAAAAGTCCATATAGCCTTAAATTTATTTTAAATGAGCCAATAGAATCTGCAACCGATGATGATGATGATGAAGTAAAACAGGGAACAGGCACTTTAGATACTCAGTTGCTGCAACTGTTAAAGGATTTGCGCAAAAAAATTGCCAAGCAAAAAAATGTACCTCCTTTTGTTGTATTTCAAGACCCATCATTAGAGGAAATGTGTACACATTATCCAATTACATCAGAAGAATTAAGGCAGATATCGGGTGTGGGTTCAGGTAAGGCAATGAAGTTTGGTGCTTCCTTTATCGAACTCATTAAAAAGTATGTTGAAGATAATGATATAGAACGTCCAATTGACCTGATTATTAAAACACAGGCCAATAAATCACAAATGAAGGTGTCCATTATTCAAAATATAGACCGTCAAATTGGGCTGGAAGATATTGCAAATTCAAAGGGCATTACCTACGAAGAAATACTTAAAGAAGTTGAATCCATTGTTAATTCAGGTACAAAGTTAAACCTAAATTACTTTATAGATGAAGTGATAGATGATGACCGTCAGGATGAAGTTTTTGATTATTTTAGGGCAGCAGAAAATGATTCTATTGATGAAGCTTTAAATGAGCTAGGAGAAACTGATTATACAAGAGAAGAAATTCAGTTAATGCGGATTAAATTTATGTCTGAATTAGGAAACTAGTTTTTAATATTTTATCAGCTTTTTGGTATGTGTTGCCAAAGCAAAGTTGATTAGAAGTTAATGCCTTTGATAACTTTTTGATATTTTACCGGTTAAAGTTGACTAATAAGTTTGCCCCCTTTGGGCAATATACTGAATCAGTTCTAACAATATGAGATATAGCTGTCGAAATGAATACCATTTTAATAATACCTTAAATGCTTAACTATTTAGATAAATTAAAACATACTGGTTCGCGTAATTTCTTTTTAATGGCCGGTCCATGCGCCATTGAAGGTGAAGAAATAGCCATGCGTATTGCCGAAAAAATTATAGGAATTACTGATAAACTGCAAATTCCTTATATTTTTAAGGGATCATACCGAAAAGCAAACCGTAGTAAAGGCAGTTCTTTTACGGGGATTGGTGATGAAAAAGCTTTAAAGATACTTGAAAAAATTGGCCGTGAATTTAATGTGCCAACAGTCACAGATATACATGAAAGTGATGAAGCTGCTATGGCAGCCGCTTATGTCGATGTTTTACAAATCCCAGCTTTTTTATGTCGCCAAACAGATTTGTTAATTGCCGCGGCAAATACAGGAAAAGTAGTTAATGTTAAAAAGGGGCAGTTTCTTTCTGCAGGCTCTATGCGTTTTGCAGTAGATAAAATTAAAGAAGCCGGTAATAATAAAGTTATTTTAACAGATAGGGGAAATACTTTCGGCTATCAGGATCTGATTGTTGATTATAGGGGCTTACCAGAAATGCAACGTTTCGGTGTACCTGTAGTTATGGATTGCACACACTCTTTGCAGCAACCAAATCAAAGCAGTGGGGTAACAGGTGGCAAACCAGAACTAATCTCTACCATAGCTAAAGCGGCTATAGCTGTAGGCGCCGATGGTTTGTTTATAGAAACCCACCCTGATCCTGCTCATGCTAAATCAGACGGAGCAAATATGTTACATTTAGATTTGTTGGAAGATACATTAACACAGCTGATTAGAATTAGGCAGGCAATACTGTAATTTTGAGTACTTCAAAAATATTTCTAACAGCCGAATGGCGTAAACTGGCATTGGCACAGTATGCGGTTGATAAAGAAATACTTTTAAAATACCTGCCCCCATATACCGAACTTGATCATTGGAAAGGCAAATACTATGTAAGCCTTGTTGGCTTCATGTTTGTTGATGTTAGATTAAAAGGCCTAAAAATTCCTTTTCATACTACTTTTGAAGAAGTAAATTTGAGGTTTTATGTGAAGTTTAAAGAAGGCAATATTTGGAGAAGAGGGGTTGTATTTATAAAAGAAATTGTTCCAAAGCCAGCCATAACCTATGTGGCCAATACTATTTATAAAGAGAACTATCAAACTTTGCCCATGAAGCATATTTGGATTGAGCAAAAGGATTATTTAGAGGTTGATTATCTTTGGAAAAATAAAAAATGGAATAAATTTTCAGTTAAATCTTTATCTAAGGCACAACAAATTGCCGAAAATAGCGAAGAAGAATTTATAACAGAACACTATTGGGGTTATACCAAAATTGGGCAAAATAAAACTTCAGAATATGGAGTGGAACATCCAAAATGGGAGGTGTATCCCGTAATAGATTATACTATTGATGTTGATTTTGGCATAAATTATGGTCAGGATTTTAGTTTTTTAACCCATGCGCAACCTGATTCTGTGATGCTGGCAGAGGGATCTGAAATCAATGTTTTAAAGGGCAGAAAATTTTAATTAAATCCTGTGGTCATCAGCACGCCAGTTTTTTATTGCTTTTTTAATTTCATCAGCAGGTAAATTTTCAATAACAGCTCTATTGACCAAATAAAGATATTCTTCATCGGAGGCAAAGCGCAGTGCTAAAATTTGTGCTAATTTTAGTTCGGCAGGGAGTGCTTTGCCCGACAAGATAAAATGGCGCAATTTTTCTTCAGCTCTTGCGGCTCTGTCCTGTGCTTTTAATGCAAAAGTTCTGGCAAATACAGCTGTCAAACCAATCAATAAAAATGCTAAAACAAGTAGGCCTGCAATAAGGGTTGAAACTTTGATATATGCATAAGTAGATAAAGCCAAACCCAATAGGATTAGGGGTACTGTAAAGAAATGATATAATGGGTGATAACGTTTATGGTTTGCGTAGTTTTGTATCATAATCTTAAGAACCGCTTGGTAATTTTATCGTACGGTTATCCAAATATAATATTTATGCACAGGAATATTTATATATTATAACACCAAAATTAAAATCTAATAACTATAACGACTTGCCTTAAGGGAACTGCAAAAAAAATATCACTACAACGTTGTATTATAAGTACAAGTTTATCCCAATATGAAAGATAGCCCTGTTACTGTTGGGTACAAACGTAGGGTTAAGATCAGCTCTTAAATCTTGTTTAAACTGGTTTCGTATGTTGGCCTGTGCATAAAATCCAAGTTGCTGATTTTTAATCAGTTTTGATGAAAAATATTCTCCAAACAGTTCGGCTCCTAAAGCTTTACTGTTATAATAATAATAATCAGTGAATACTACATTCCTTATAAATTCAGTTAGAGAATTTGGGTTAAACTTTAAATTAGTCTCTATAGGTATGGTACAATAAGGAGAAAAGTATATTTTATAACTGCTTTGCTTGTCTATTTGATGATAGAACTTAGCTTTTATACTAAGTTGTACCTGCTCATAAGCTAGCCCATCTGATTGACCCAAATCCTTTTTGTCACTTTGATTATAATGAACTGCAAATCCAAGTTCCTTTGCATATCTTTTATGTTTGTCCCATAGGTAATGGTATGTGGCATTGATATTTAATGTATTAACTCTGTAGTTTACTTTGTTTAAGCTTCCTGAACTTCTTAAATTGCCGTCATAGCCTTCATTATATGCTAAATCCAACATAATTTGCTGGCTATTTTGTGGTGTGTTTTTACTGAACAGCAAAGAACTGGTTACTGTATTCAGGTTAAAAATAGCGACAGTGGCAAAACCAGGTGTTGATTTGCTCCTATCGTAAATCAGATTTTTATAAAACTCATATTCAGTTGAAAACTGAACATTCCAGTTTTTAAGATCTGTTGCATATTGAATACCGGCGCCCTTATAGGTATCATATTTGTAAACAGCACTTGTATCAAGCGTTTTAACATAGCCATAGCCATAACTCATGGCATAAATCCGGTCAGGATTAAGTTCATTGGTTCTAAAACTGGTATTCTTGTATAATACGGATACTTGTTCATCAGCCTTGCCCAAAATTCCGTATAAACCAAAAGAATGGTTTTTAAATTTTACATTGATACCAGGTTTAATTTTATAAATAAACCTGTTGGCACTTAATCTGGGATCAACTGAGCCTGTACTCCAATGCTTTTGATAATCTAAATTTAAATAGGGAGAGATATGGTTTAAAACGTTGTAGCTTAATGAAGTTTTAATAATATAGTTTTGGCGCTGATAGGTGCCACTTTTATTTGCAAAGGCATAAAAGGTTGTTAAATCTTCAAGATTATTTCTCTGTCCATTTGCTAAACTATCCTCAAAAGATTTATTAAATTCAAAACTTCCGGCAATTCTAAATTTACCCAAAATATTAAAGCCTTTGGCTAAAAAACTAGGTGAATTTACAGTATATGCTTCCTGCGCTTTTCTAAAACCACCGGTTTCGTGTTTAAAATCTAATTGTAAAAAACCATAACTGTTTAAACTGTTATTTTTAGAAAAAGTAGGTGAAAATAATTCATTTTCAATTCTTTTATTATCCTGGTTAAAAAAATAGACAGAATCTTTTCCATTCTGGCCATAAGCCAAAATAGAAAAGAATAATAATAGGTACGTTACTGTAAAAGACCTGGGTTTAAGCATAAATATTATTGATCAATAAATGAAGCATTATCCTTGTACGGATTGGCCTTATTTAATACTTTGAAATCTACACGAGAGTTATTGGTATCCTGTAAAATACGTCTTCCAGCTACTGTTTTTTGGGTGATGCGGACCACAGACTGACTTGAATATGGGCCACCTGTTATAAAGGCAGCGCCTGCATCAAAACGCATAGGTAATCTTCTGGGAGTTTGGTCTGAAGCAATCACTGCTTCTATTTCTACAGCATCAATAATGTATTTAGCCGGTAATTGCGGGTACCTCACTGTTGCTGTTGTTGGTGTAGTTACAGTAGGAATTGGAAATGCAGGTAAATTATTTAAGTCAATCTTTTTATCTACTTTAAGAATTGCATATGAATCTTTTCCTTGGGGAGTTAAAAGCATATCTCTCATACTCGTTGCAAATATGGTTTCCATATTTGGAACATTTGGATTACGGATATCACTGCCGTACATTGTTCTTCCAGGTTCCATTTTTTGCTCATAAGGATACATCCAAACCTCAAAATCGGCATTGATTAGGTTTACTGTCAAATCTGGATTTGTAATGTTTTGAGTAGTTCCAGCATTTGTTGAATAGGGTTTGGTATGGTCAAGAGCTGTTTGTGCAATAACAATACTTTTTCCAGCCAACACAGGGTATTTCTTACCCGTCCCGTCGCTTGGAATCATAAACAGTGCTTTTACATAAACATAATCTTCATTCGCATTTCCAGTATAAGTGATGCCATAAGATTTACTCCAGTCAAACTGGTTATTTGCTAGGGAAACATTATCTGCCGTTTTATTGGTTTTTCCATACACAAAGGCTATTAATAAACTATCTGCATATAATGTTTCGGCAGTGTTATTGTATATTTCTATAAACTGGTCTCTGAAACTTGCACCGGTTGCCGCATTTGAGCCTGCATAGTAAATCTGTTTAATCACAAAACCACCCGCAACCTCACTGTTGATCAGTTGAATTGTTACATCTGAATTGTTGAAATAAGATTGGTTATCAAGAGAATAATTTAAATAATAATCATTTTCTCTGTATGCGCCTGTTAGGTCAGTATATTCAGAGGCAGAAATTTTAAGTGAAACATTAATACTATAAACACCAGGTACTATACTTTCTAAAGCCACTTGCCCTTGGTGATTAGCTTTTAAATCATATTTGCTATTATTTGCCTTATTAATCAAAGTGATCTGAGCTTTTTCATAAGGTACTTCAAACCAAACTTTATTTGGGTCAACACTTAATTGAATATTGACGTTTACAGGACGGGCCTCTTCCTGGTTTTTTTTACAGCTACTGGTTATTATAGCAATAAATAGGACCAATAATATGGATAATTTTTGTTTCATAATAATTTATAGTTTAAAGTTTTAAAGATATACCCCCAGTTATACTAAGTGGAGCGCCGTAAACAGTTGTTGTTGATTTTCCTGTATCTGGATCGACATAAGTATATTCTGGACGGACGTTAAATGTATTATATGTAGTTATGGCGATTCGAATTCGTTTATTGATTTCCTTTGCTACTGACATGGAAAAAATTGCATAGGGTATTTTTTGTTCTAAAGTAGATAGGGCAATATTTCTTGGAGGTATAGGATTATTTTCGCCAGAAGCAAATAAAACCATTTGCGAGTTTTGATCTAAATAACCTAAAGCTGGTTGTAATTTATCACTGTATTGTGAATTTCTAAAGCTTGCCCAATAGATATCAGTATTGGTCATCACCACAAACCCTAACTTAGGTATATGTGTCGTTGTATTTAGTTTACTGGTAATGACATGCTTTTTGTCATTACTTGTAGGCATATATAGCGCATACCAAATATTTTGTCCGTTTATTTTAATTGGTGAAGCCAGTGTAGCAACGTTTAAGATTGGATTACTTTCTTTAGATAAAATATAGGAAGTACTGGTAGAAATACTTGTGTTTATTGCGGCTATTTTATTGAAGTTCACACTCCAGTCAAACCCATAATTATCTGAATTTTTTACATTTTCTATTTTATAAAATGAATTTTTATAATAATCTGTATACGTTCCACTTTGTTGGTACACTATTTTTTTTGTTACGGGGTCTTCCTGAAAGGTATAATTTGGCAACGTAATTTGCTGATATTGCTGTACGGAATTAAATCCATCCCGTGCGCCTTTGTAATAAGCGTTTAATCTTGAGCTGAATATTTTATTTTTAAAATTTAATGTAAACTCTGCCTGTGTAGATTTACTTGGTTTCAAATCAGGATTTTCACTTTGAAATTTTTCTGTGTAAACTAAATATAAAGCAGAATTTGTGTTGGCCGTTAAAATAAGTGGAATATCTATCCATGCAGGAGGTGGATAACGCTGTGCAAGAGTAGGGGATTTTGTTGAAATGCCATAAGCTAGGCCAAAATTCCACTGGCTGTTTAAGTTAATCTGTGTGCTCAGCCTTGGTTGGATAGACATAGAGCCGTTTTGAGAATCAAACCTCACACCTAAATTTGAAGAGATTTTCTTGCCAAAAACCTTGTAACTCATGTTATCTGTAAAGTATAATCCATTATTAATCATTGATGGAGTAAGTTCAAATGAATAAGGACGGATATTTGTACTGTTAAAATTAACAAAACGTGGGCGGTCAGGATCTGAAATCACACCTTTACCACCGTTGTTGGTATAGTTACTGTTTACACCGTAAGTTAAGCTATGAATTGTATTTCCTAAAGTGAATAAACTCATTAACCTCAGGGTAGCACTTGCAGTAACGGGTTTACCTACAATTTCTTCTACAGCCATATACTGCCCACTTAATACAATGCCTTCGTATATTCCAGTAGTGTCTTTTGCCGTATATCCTTTATTGGATTGGTTTATAATCCATTGAGAATAACTGTCCTGTTTCGTTTGTGAATAAGATAAAGTAAGGTTAATACTATTCAGATATTTTGATGATATACGAAAGTCAGTTGTATTGGCAAGCCTTACACCAACTTGTTTAGCATAGTACTGTCTTTTATAGTCATCATCAGGATCAAGTTTCGCATCATCTACTTTTCTATTATAATCAATGCTAAGTTTATTTTTAATTGAATTGTTAATGTTGTACTGCCAGCGCATAGCTACTCCATATCTTTTGTACTCCTGAACTTTATCTCTAGGATCATCATTAGAAATGGCATAATTTAAATCAGCAGTTAAACCACCAAGCTTATAAGGTAAATTAAAGCCTTTGTTGATTGAATAGTTTGTTGAGCCTGCATTAATGTTAGTGGTAAATTGAAAAGGCGATTTTCCGGCTTTCCTTTCAATCAGAACTGCACCATCTGTTAATTCACCATATTCAGCAGAAGCTACCCCTTGAATGACTTCAATTTTTTCAATAGACTCTACCGGAATTTCTCTTAAATCTATTCCCGTAAAAGGTACATCGGCTGTATTTCCTTTGGTTACTGCGGGTAGGGCTGAACCACCCATTCCGCGTTGTGTAACAGGTCTCGATTGCATATTTCCATCATTAGAAAGTCTTACCCCATCTACAATAATTGGAATGCCCAAAGAATTGTTCAGGTCATAAACCCCACCTAATGAATTTCTTAATGTAAGGGTTTGTGGAGAACTGATATTGGGTGCAGTTAGCTGTTTACCCGGAAGTGTATTTAATACGTCCATTAAACTAAATGCCTGCACTCTTTCTATGGCTTCTTCATCAAAAGTTATGGATGAAATGGAGTTCTTACTCTTGGAATAAGTTGAGCTCACCTCAATTTCTTTAAGCGTAAAACTGCTTTCAACCAATACTACATTAATTCTGGTTGAAAAATCTTTGCGCTCTATTCTTTTTTCAACTGATTTTCTACCTACAGCTGTAATTTTAATATTGATTTGATTTAAATTTCCTGGAACTGAAATTGAGAAATTTCCTTTTTCATTTGTAGAGGTATAGAATTGGGTTTCCTCACAATAAATAGTTGCAAATTCTAATCCCCTGTTTTTAAGATCCGTTACTGTTCCATTTAACGTAAAATTTTTATTTTGAGCATAAAGTTTTGGAGCAAATGAGCAACAAGCTAAAAAGAAGAATAGCCGTAAATAATGATTAAAAAGGGGGCCTGGGTTAAAAATGGGGATATATTTTTTCAATTTTTATTTATACTAGTTCTAAAGAGTGGGCAAATCTAATGAAAAAGAGCTTAACAAAACAAATTATTTTTAATCAATCTAAATAATATTTATACTTTTGCATCTTAATTTTTAAAAATGAAAATTCCCGTTGTTTGTGCCATTCTTGCTTTTGTCTGTATAACTCAATTATCATTTAAAATAGCACAACCTATAGACCATACTTTGCCTATAGATAGCCTCAGAGCACTGTATCAGAAACCAATTGCGAAGTGGCCTAAACCATCCATTGATCCGGGAGTGGTATGGGAAGAATTTAAAGCATTGCCTCCAGTAGATTCTACTTATTTTGAAAAGATGGAGCGGCCGGATGTTGTACTGGGCAAAATGCTTTTTTTTGATCCGCTACTTTCTGGTTCGAGCCAGATTTCATGTAGTTCATGCCACAATCCACAAACTTCATGGGCAGATAAATCTGCTGTTCCTGTAGGAAATGATCATTTAAGTGGCACAAGAAATACGATTTCATTATTGAATGTTGCGGCACGTAAATCCTTTTTTTGGGACGGACGTGCAAAATCATTAGAAGAACAGGCGGTAGGGCCAATAGAGGCACATAATGAAATGGCAATGAAGGTTAAAGATTTGCCCAAAAAACTGAGGAAATATCAAGGATATAAAGATCTTTTTAAGAAAGCTTATGGAACGGATAAGATTACTTCTGATCAGATTATGAAAGCATTGGCTGAATTTCAAAACACAATTGCAAGCAGACAAAGCCGTTTTGACCGTTTTTTAAATGGTGAATATAAATTTATGAGCGATAAAGAAATTTATGGTATGCATTTATTTAGAACCAAAGCAAGGTGTATGAACTGCCATAATGGACAATATTTAACTGATGAGGGCTTCCATAATATTGGATTAACTTATTATAAACGCAAGTTTGAAGATCTTGGGCGTTACCAGGTTACTAAAAACCCTGATGATGTAGGCAAGTTTCGCACAGCATCGCTGCGTGATGTTATGAACACCGGCCCCTGGATGCATAATGGTATGTTTGATAATATTAACGGTCTGCTTAATATATACAACAGTGGCATGCAAATGAATTCTGCAACACCAGAACAAAAGGTTAAAGATCCTTTGTACCCAGTAACTGATCCATTAATGAAAAAGCTAAATTTAACAAAAGGAGAAATTGATGCTGTTATTGCATTTCTTGAATCGGCAACAGCTACCCAATATAAAATGAGAAGACCGGATCAATTGCCCAGGTAAGTTAAATTTTTGTAATGATAAAAGAGGTTCTCCTGTTTTGTTTTCGGCCCAATTCTGATTTATTGTCTGCAATAGGTTTGCTTGGGCCAAATCCCTTAAAGGTTAATCTATTTGCATCAATATGATTCCTGATTAAATAATTATAGACTTCTTTGGCTCTGTTAAAAGAAAGCTTTTCATTTAACAGGTCAGGACCAACATTGTCTGTATGCCCCTGGATTTCAATATGTACAGTATTGTTCATGTTTAAAAAATTAAGAAGTACTTCTAGCTCTTTAATTGAAGTTGGTAATAAACTGTACTGATTGGTATCAAAAAAAATATTTTTTAACGTAACATTTCCGCCTGTTTTTATCTTTTCAATATAAACATCAATTTGATAAGGTTTATTTAAATCACCTTTCTTTAGTTCGAAATTTTCAGAAAAAAATAAATAACCTTCAGCACTTACATTAAATAAGTAGTTGCTTCCAATTGGCATTACCGCTAAGAAATTACCGGCATCAGCGTCTGTATAATCATCAAAAACGGTTTTGTTTGTCTTTAAATCAATTACCTGCACATTGCTTTCTATTGTTTTTTTAGTGTCTTTATCTTTAACAGTTCCTTTTACATAAGTTACTTTTAATGGCTTTACTTCATCGGGCATATTAAAGCTATAAATATCCTGTGCTCCATATCCGCCTTTAAGATCAGAAGAAAATAGGCCGAAATTTCCATCTGCGCTTACAATTAATCCGGTTTCTTCACCGAAAGAATTGATGGGAGTGCCTAAATTTATTGGTTTTTGCCATTTCCCCTGCTCATCCATGCGGCTAAAAAAAATATCTTTATTACCAAAGCCGGGCCATCCGTCTGACGAAAAATATAAGGTCTTCCCATCAGCATGTAAAAAAGGTGTGTTTTCATCATAGGCCGTATTAATTTCAGGCCCCAGATTTACCGCTGCACCCCATTTAGCATCATCTGTTATGGTGCTTTTCCAAATGTCATAGCCGCCATAGCCACCAGGCCTATTGCTTACAAAATATAAGGTTCTGCCATCTGGACTAATTGATGGCTGCGATTCCCAGTATTCAGAATTTACAGGCTTTCCGATGTTATAAGGTTCGCCCCAATCATTCCCTTCTTTATGGGAAACATAAATATCACACCTCCCTAAGCCATCAGGGCGGTTACATCCAGTAAAAAATAGATATTTGCCATCAGGCGTGATGGTTTGTGCACCTTCATTGTAATTGGTCGTGTTGATTTTTGAAGAGAGAGGTTTTGCTTGTTGCCATTCCTGATCTTTTTTTTGCGAGGTAAAGAAATCCTCATTATCATTGACTTTCCGGGTAAAAATAAGCTGTTCATCATCAGCGGTTAAAGAGGGAAAGTATTCTGCATTTTCAGTATTTACCCCTGGGCCAAGGTTTTTTAAATCATATTTTACAGGTTTTTTTATGGCTTCGGCAGCAAAAACACAGTCTAATATGTATTTCTGGGCTTTTTTACCTTTTTCACTGGTTTTATCCTTTACCACAAAAATTTCAAAATTTTGCTTGGCTTTGGTATAATCTCCGGTTGCAAACTCACTTTCGGCCAAGTTAAACAGCAGGTCGGCACTTATATTTTGATGGCTAGATACAGCCTTTTCGTAAGCATTTTTAGCATCACTGTAATTTTTTTGTACCTTATAAACATCACCAAGTAAAACATAGGCAGCCTGAAAATTTGGATCTGCTGTAATTGCACTAATTAAAAGTGCAGTTGCAGGCACATAATCTTGCTTTTGTGCATATATGCTGGCTTTTTCAAAGTAATTTTGTGCCTTTTTGTTAGATGAATTCTGGGCATAACTAAATAGGCCAACTATGCTGAAAAATAAGGACAAACATATTTTCATTAACATCTACATTTGGTATAAGGCTAATGTAGAGTATTTTATGGAATATTTAAAAATTTATGGGTTTGTAAAGAGATTTCCCACTTTGGATTGGCCATAACATAATCAATAATTAATGGGGTAATCTCTTTTGATTTTGACCATTCAGGCTGCAGGTACAGTTTACATGTTGGAGAGACCATTGATGCATACTCTTCTGCCCATTTAAAATCACTTTTGTTAAAAACAATAACTTTAAGTTCGTGTGCAAAAGGGGTAATGTCAGGCCTTGGGGCCTTAAATTTTTTGGGTGATAAACAGATCCAGTCCCAATTGCCCGATAATGGATAAGCGCCTGAGGTTTCTATAAAAGTTAAAATTCCGCGTGCTTTCAGCTTATTTGTTAAATAATCTAAATTGTATATTAAAGGTTCTCCTCCCGTAATAACAACAGCCTTGCCAGGAAAATGGTCTGCATGCTCAACAATAACATCGGCACTCGTTAATGGGTGCATTTCTGCATCCCAGCTTTCTTTAACATCGCACCAGTGGCAACCTACATCACAACCGCCCAGTCGGATAAAATATGCCGCTTTTCCGGTATTAAATCCCTCGCCCTGTATGGTGTAAAATTCTTCCATTAAAGGAAGTAAGGTGCCGTCTTCTGGTATTTCTTGTTTCATTTTTGAGGATGCAAATATCCTAAAAAAATATGGTGTGCGAGGCGCACTTTTGAAAAAATATGCAAAGATGAAATAACACTGATATATAATTGCTGTATTTTTGTTTCTATGGAATGGTTCAAAGTTCTAAATAAAGTTCATATCCCTCATTCGGGGTCTATTAAAACCGTTAAGGTAGAAGGTAAACAGCTTTGTATTGTTAATGACGCAGATAAAATTTATGCTGTACAGTCTTATTGTCCTCATGCAGGTGGCCACTTTGATGGTGGCTGGTGCAAAAATGGATCTTTAGTTTGCCCGGTGCATCGTTATGAATATAATTTAGAAACCGGAAGAGGGGCAGAGGGACAGGGTGACTACATTGATATTTATCCCACCGAGATAAGAGAAGATGGACTTTATATCGGCTTTAAGAAGAGCTGGTGGGGTAAAATATGGTCTTAGCTGCTCAAATGCAGTTTGAAAAAAGCCTGACAGTTTAAAACTTCAATCTTAGAAAAATAAAAGCTTTCAATATCTTCCGTATGATGCAGGTGCAATTCTTCTGCTTCGCAGCCTAATATTCTAGGCCATCTTCAAAATTATGAATGGCTTTTTTTTGTAAACTATGAATTACACCATACCTGGTGTTCTCGGCAATTTTGATCTGTTAATGTGCTAAGGTATTTTATGCGCATATAAAATAATATTATCTTATTGCCTAAAACGTTAACAAGCCTGGGTTTTAAACTTTGATTTTACCATTATTACAAATGTAATATTTAACATATCTTTGCGCAAAGATGAAGCATATACGTAATTTTTGCATTATTGCACATATAGACCACGGCAAAAGTACTTTGGCTGATAGGTTATTGGAGTATACCGAGACAATTTCGAAGCGCGAAGCGCAGGCACAATTGCTCGATAATATGGATTTGGAGCGTGAGAGAGGCATAACAATTAAAAGTCATGCCATACAAATGAACTATAAAGT
>Ga0116227_10008126_pt1 | contig 19990 bp, 14 predicted proteins | sample S1TSphgellanicum_FD_89693 | JGI IMG/M metagenome (GOLD analysis project Ga0116227, IMG submission 89693) | Host-associated microbial communities from peat moss isolated from Minnesota, USA - S1T2_Fb - Sphagnum magellanicum MG | ecosystem: Host-associated > Plants > Peat moss > Unclassified...
GCAGGCCGCAAGAAGAGCGCGGCGTTCGGACCGAGTTGCTCGAGGCCGATGAGCCCGAAGCTCGAACCGAAGTTCGGGCGCGCGTCTTCGACGTTGCCGGAGAGCGTCAGAAGATTCTGAGAATTTGCCTGGTTCGTCAACTGGAAGATGCCGCCCGTCCGGCTACCGCCGGAGGTCTGGCCCGCCAGCGGATATGACTCCGGATAATTATACTCGGTGTCGACGGGATCTTCGAACGAATAATAGTCGGCGTTGAAGTACCGTAGGTTCAAGGCCGTCGTCGAGTTGAGCTGATTGTCGTACTCGAGCTTGATCAGCGACGTGCTCCGGATTTCATCGGGCTGCGTCGCAAGCGTGCCGTTTCCGCAACAGACCGTGCTCCCGTTCTGACCGGATTCGGGCTTGAGGAGCGTGATCGCTACGTTTGGCGGAAGCCCGGTAAACGCGGCCAGGTCGTCGGCAATGGCCGGATTCTGGTTATCGTACAGGATCGGAACGCCGCCGACGTCGTCGCTGTAGTTCGTCGTGTTCTCGTAATAGAGAAACTGAAGCGATTGGTTCTGGCCCTTGCCGAAACGCAGGACGAAATTGTTGACGAAGTCGTTCTCTTGCGAATAGTTGTGATCGTTGTAGAACACGTTGTTGTTCTGCGTGTCGCTACCGAACCCACCGTATTGATAGTTCTGGTCGACTTTGAAGAACGAAAAGAAGTCCGAGACCGCGTTGTTCTTGGTCGCAGCCCCGTACTGGAAGTTGACCTGATGCAAGAACGGCCGCGTCAACAGTTCGGCGTCCAACAGGCCCGTGCCCGGATAGGTGCCGCGCTTGACGACGAGGTTGACGGCACCGGCGCCGGAGTCGCCTTGGCTCGGGTCGCCCGCGCCCGGCACGATCTGCGTGCTCGAGATACCGTTGAAGAAATAGTTGTTTCCGTTTTGGTTGAAGCCCGGATCCGTGAAGTCGACGCCGTCGAAGAAGAAGTGGACTTCGTCGGTCGTGCTGCCGTCGAGAATCAGGTTCCCGCTCTTGTCGAGCTGGAAGCCGGGGGCCGCCAAGAGGACGGCCGACTCGCTCGCGTTCGCGGTCTTGCCTTGCGCTGCTTCCAGGACGCTCCCCGAAACCGTGTACTGCGGGACCGTCTGGCTCGGCTGGAAAGCGCTCGAAGCGGAGCGCGATTTCACGGTGGCGATCGTCTTGGGGGTGTTGATTTTTTGGAGCTTCACGACGCCGAGTTCGGTCGTGATGTCGCCGGAGACCGTAATGCCCGGCTGACCGATCTGCTCGTACCCCTCAGCTTCGACGGAGAGCACGTACGTGTCCACCGAGACGTTGAGGAAATTGAAGCGGCCGCTCTTGTCCGTCGTCTGCTTGTACGTACCGGACGGCGAACTCAAGGTGACGGCTGCATTGGCGACCGGACCGCCGGCCTCATCGAGGACCTGTCCGCTCAAGTTTCCGGTCAATCCGCCTGCCGCGAAGGCCGGATACACGGAGCTGAACATGAGGCCGAATACGGCTGCCAACAGAACGAGAGAGCGCGCCACGGCGGATAGCCGAAAGCGCGATGCTCGGGAAAGCATCATAGTACTTTTTCCTCAGAAGTTATTGGGGGAATGCTCGGTACGAAGAACCACCCGACCTACCCTGAAGATATCGATCCGGTGCTACGTTTCGCGTACCTGAGACGACTGCCAGCGAAATACGAAGGCATCATCTAAAAGCCTTCTTACAAGGGACTAAATATCTGGGAACAGCCGCCGGGCCGGTGGCGAGATTTCACAAATAGATGAAATTCTCCGAGGGGCTCCTCGGGCTGCCCCGAGGCCTCGGACCTCAGACTTCCATAACCACGGGAATGATGATCGGCTTCCGCTTCGTCTTCTCGTAGACCGCCTTGGAAACGCCCTGGCGGATGTGCTCCTTGACCGTCTGGACGTCGCGGATGCCCTCCGCCGAGCAGCCGTGGAGGATGTCCCCGACCTTGCGCTCGAGCTCCCGGGTCACGTCGCCGGAATCCGGCATGTAGAACACGCCGCGCGATACGAGGTCGGGGCCCGCGACCACCCGGGCTTCGTTGGCGTCCACCGTGACGACCACCATCATGATTCCGTCGGCAGAAAGATGCTTGCGATCCCGCAGGACCGCCTCGCCGATGTCGCCGACGCCGCTGCCGTCGACCATCACGTTGCCGCCGTACGTCTTGCCGACTTTCCTGGGACCGGCCTTCGTGAACTCGATGACGTCGCCGTTCTCGATCACGAAACAGTTCTCGACGGGCACGCCCGTCTTCTGGGCGAGACCCGCGTGTGTCACGAGCATCCGGTACTCGCCGTGGATCGGAATGAAATGCTTCGGGCGCACGAGGTTGAGCATCAGCAGCAGCTCCTCTTGCGAGGCGTGCCCCGAGACGTGAGCTGCGATGCTGCCCGACCCGTGCACGACGGTCGCGCCCAGCCGATAGAGGTTGTTGATCGTCTTGCCGACGCTCTTTTCGTTGCCGGGAATCGGCGTCGCGCTGATCACGACCGTGTCGCCCGCGACGATCTTCATGCGCGGGTGGTCGCGGACCGCGAGCCGGGAGAGCGCCGACATCGGCTCCCCTTGAGAACCGGTCGTGATGATCACGACCTCGTTCGGGGGAAATTCGTCGACCTGCTCGAGGCGGATCACACGCTCTTGCGGCAGTTTCAGGTAGCCGAGTTCGGTCGAGTAGTGGACGACGTTTTGCAGCGACCGGCCGAGGAACGCGATCCGGCGGCCGAAGCGGATGGCCTGATCGACGACCTGCTGGATACGCGGAACGTTCGAGGCGAACGAGGTCACGATGATCCGGCCGGGCGCCCGCGCGAAGATGTTCGCGAAGGCTTCGCCGACGATCCGCTCGGACGGGGTGTGGCCGGGGCGCTCGGCGTTCGTCGAGTCGGAGAGCATGCAGAGGACGCCCTCGTCTCCGATGCCGGCGATGGCTGCGAAGTCGGCCGGCCGGCCGTCGATCGGGGTTTGGTCGAACTTGAAGTCGCCCGTGTGGAAGATCGTGCCGAGTTCGGTCGTGATCGCGAGCGCGCAGGCCCCGGCCAAACTGTGGTTGATGTGGACGAACTCGGTCTCGATCTTGCCGTACTTCACCACGTCGCCCGGTTGGACGGCGACGAAGTACTTGTCGCTGACGCCCTTGTGATCGCGGAATTTCGCGCGGATCAGCGCGAGCGAGAGCGGCGTGCCGACGACCGGCACCTCCGGAAACTCCCGCAGGAGGTAGGGGATGCCCCCGATGTGGTCTTCGTGACCGTGCGTGACGAGCAGGGCCCGGAACTTGTCGCGATGCTCGCGCAGATAAGAAAAATCGTTGATGACGACGTCGACGCCGAACATCTCGTCGTCGGGAAACATCAAGCCGCAGTCGACGACCACGATGTCGTCGCGGGTCTCGATGACCGTCATGTTCCGGCCGATCTCGCCGCAGCCCCCGAGCGGGACGATGCGGACGTATGGTTCGTTCGGCGGCTTCGCTACGACGAGTTCGGCGACGGCCGACGAGCGGCCGTTTCCATTACGATGATTCAAAAAAGTCTTTCCGGCTGGGGGCGGCCACTTGCCGTAGCAAGGCTTCGGCGTGATCGAGCCCCTCGGGAGGCCATAACATGATCTTCGGTCTTTTCGTTACGTTCGCCGCACTGATTCTTTCTCCGACTCCGGGAGCCCCGTCCCCGTCGCATTCGCCCCGGCCGCCCGGGCCCGGCCGCGCGGCGCCGGCGCTGCACGCGGACGAACTCTACGCGCTGCGCGCCCGGCGGCGTTTCACGACCTACCTGCGCCTCCGCTTGCTCGAGTTACGCGAAGAGGGGCTGGACCGGGCCGCCGCGGCGATCGAACATCGCATCCGGATCGACGAATTGGTCCCGCTTCCGAGCCCGCCGCCCAAGTAGAGTTCGGGCCGAAAGCGAAAGACGAGGCCGGTGAGACTTTCCCCGACGCCGGATCCGAGCGATGCGCGAGCGTCATGGCTCGGCTTCCGGCTCCCGCTCGACATCGTCGTCGCCCCCGCCCGCGCTTTCGCCGGCATCGCGGCCTCCCACGAATGGTTGACCGCCTATGCGCTGCTCGTCGCAAGCGGCCTTGCGGGCTTGGCCTTCGGGTCGGGCGCCCTCGCGCACCTCGTCACGGTCATCCCGCCTCCGAACGGTGCTGCCGGCTTGCCGGCGCCTCAAGTCGCCGACGCCGTGACCGCGACCCTCGAAGGCACCGCCCTCCAGCAATTGCTCACGCCGCTCTTTTGGATCGGCCTGACCGCGACCGTGCTCACCTCGATCGCCCGCTTCAAGGGCCAGGACACGTCCTTCCGCGTCTACGTGGCCCTCGCGGCCAATTGCCTCGTGCCGACGATCTTCGGCAACCTCCTGAGCGGAGCGGGCGTCGCCCTGCACCCGGCGGCGTCTTATCACGACCTGCGTGCGGTCGAGGTCGCCTTCCCCGACAGTCTCGCGCTCTTCGCCGACCCGCAGAATACGAAGGAGATCGCGTTCCTCGGACAATTCGACGTCTTCACGCTGTGGTCGACGTTCCTCCTCGCCTACGGATTCGCCGCGACGACGCCCGTCAAATTCAACACCGCGCTCGGCACGGCGTTCACGCTCCTCCTCGTCCTCGCCGCCTTTTCCTCTTGAAGTCGGGGCGGCACGGCCCCCCGACCGCCCCCGAGCCCGCACTCGCGGGCTCTTTGAACGGGCGTGTCACCCTGAGCTTGTCGAAGGGTGGTTGCGCCGTGGCGCTCGTTTTTGCGCTGGCTTGGGGGCGGGCGGGGGCGGCGCCGACGGGCGGGACGCTTCAGGATCCGAGCACGGTCGCGCCCGCGCCGCCGCCGGTCTTCGTGCCGACGGCCTTCGGCGGCGTGCCCGGGAACCGCAGCGCCGCGTCGCTCGACGGGTACGAGGCGGTCGCGTATGCCCTCACGCATACGCCGTCGCTGCTCGCCGAGCGTGCCACGGTCCTGAATCTCGACGCGCAGTATGCGAAGGCGCGAGCGGCCGAATATCCGAGCGCGCAAGGCGAACTGCAAAATCAGATCACCAAACAAAATAATTCCGCCGGGACGCTCGCGCAGTTCGGCGTGGCGCCGACGGGCAATTTCTCGGAGAACACGGCCCAGCTTTCGTCGACCTACAATCTCTTCAACGGCACGGCGCAAATCGACGCGCAGCAAGCGAAACGCCAAGTCGAGAACGCAAAATTCGAACTGCAGCGCCAGGAGGAACAGACGGCGATCGCCGTGGCCAACGCCTTCTACGCGCTTGCGGCCGATCGCGAAACCGTCCGGGTCGACGAAGGCGATCTGACGTATCAGCGCGATCTGCTCGCCACGGCGCGCGCGGAGGAACGCGTGGGCCGCGTGGCCGGCGTCGACGTGCTGCGCGCCGAGGTCGCGGTCGAACGCAGCGACGCCACGCTCGTCCAGGCCCGCACGGACGAAGCGAACGCACGCGAAGCGCTGGCCGTTCAGATCGGCGCGCCGGACGAGACCGCGTTCCGCTTGCCCGACGTCTTACCCGAGCCCGCGATGCCCAAGGCGTCGGCCGACGTGCTCGGCACGATCGCAAAGATGAACCGGCCGGAGATCTTCGAGGCGCGGGCTGCGCTTGCGGCCTCGCAGCTCTCGGACGCCGAGGTCGACGCGGACCTGCGACCGACGGTGCAGCTCAACGGTTCGTTCGGAAGTCAAGTATCGCCCACGAATTTCGTCGTCGAGCAGCAGCAGATCGACGCGAGCAACGCGTCGGCGCTCGCGAGCTACCAGCAAGAGAAGCAACTCTTCCCGGGCCAGAACATCGCGCCGCCGGTCCTGCTGCCGAACGTCGACCGGCACACGCCCGGCTTCTGGCAATTCAACATCGTCTCCACCTTCACCGTACCGCTCTACGATTACGGTCAGCGTGCGGCGCAGCACCACGCCGCGCGCGCGCAGATCGCGTCGTCCTTGGCGTCGCTGTACAACGCGTACGACTCGGTGCAGGCCGACGTGAACGCGGCCCAGCGCAACGTCGCGGCCGCGGCCGAGAAGCTGCGTCTCGCGAAGCTGAGCGACAGCGCCGCCGTCGAATCCGCTCGCATCGCGCAACTCCAGTACAAGAACGGGCTCATCTCGTTCACCGACGTGACGCAGACCGAACAAACGGCCCTATCGACCGAATTCGACCTGGTCAGCGCGCGCGTCACGTACGTCACCGCACTCATCCGGCTCCGCGTCGCGCTCGCTCCCCCCGACGCCGCCGCGGCCGCGGACTTGCGCGGATTATGAAACGACGCCGCGTCCTCTGGGTCGCGCTCGGCGTAGCGCTGCTCGTCATCGTGCTCGCGGTCGCGCTCGCGCGATCGGGCGGTGACGCGATCGCCGTGAAGCAGACGACGGTCCACTACGCCGACTTCACGTCGAAGCTCCCCGAAACCGGGGTGGTGCAGCTGCCCCGCAGCGTGACGCTGCCCGCCGGCGTGGCCGCGACCGTGGGCGAGATCCCCGTCCGCGCGGGCGACCGCGTGCGCGCGGGTCAACTGCTCGCCGTCCTCGTCAACGAACAGATATCGTCGAACGTGAGCGACGCCGCGGAGGCCGCCGCCTCGGCGGCCGGCAAAGCGCAAAGCGTCGCCGAGAGCAACGCGGCGCTGCCCGAACAGAACCGGTCGGCGATCGTTCAAGCCGAGGCCGCCGTCGTGGCCGCGCGTTCGCAGCTCACGCAGACGCAACAGGATCTCGTGGCGGGTTCGCAATCGGGTCTCGGATACGGCGGAACGACGGCAGAGGAGCAGCGTCTCTCCGCCGACACGGCGCTCGAGAAAGCCGCGACCGATCTGCGCGAGGCCAAACGCACGTATGACGCGGACACCTATCTCTTCGACAACAAGGGCGTGTCGCGCGACACGTTGCTGCAGAGCCAAGCGCGCTTCGAGCAAGCCGAGGCGACCTACGCACAAGCGAAGAGCGAACGCGCGATTCTCGGCGGGACGCTTTCGCGCGAAACGCAGGTGTTGCGCGACCGGGTCACCTCGGCCGAAGACGGCCTCCGTCAAGCGCGCGCGCAACTCGCCGCCGCGCAGGCAAACGCCGCGCAGTCGAAGGCGGGCGATCTCGTCGCCGCGCGAGCAGATGCGGCGCGCGCCGCAGCCGATCTCGCGTACGCGCGCGATCAGGCAGGACGGCTGCGGGTCGTCGCGCCGTTCGCGGGCATCGTTGAAAGCGTCGCGAGCGAAGCGAACGATACGCTGCGCCCGCTCCAGCCGGGCGACTCCGTGACGCAAGGCCAGCCGCTCTTCACGATGGCCGCCGACGAAAATTTCGTCGTGCGCACGAAGGTCGACGAACAGGACGTGGCCGGCCTCGCGCTCGGCCAGAAGGCGATCGTCAGCGGAGAAGATTTCGGCGGCGCGACGCTGCCCGGGCACGTGGTCGCAATATCGCCGATCGCGCAGCGTTCCGACGACCCGTCGAACACGTCGCGCCAGGTGGTCACCACGATCGCGCTCGACCGGCGCCTGCCGTTCTTGCGCGACGGCATGACGGTCGACGTCGACATCGTCACGCACGAAGAGCCCCACGTCCTCTCCGTGCCGACCGACGCCGTGCGCCGCGACGGCACGAAGGCGTACGTCTTCGTGGTCCGTAACGGCCGCGCCGAGCGTACGGACGTTACCCTCGGGACGCAGAACGATACGGCGGCCGTCGTGACGGCGGGCTTGCGCGCGGGTGACGTGGTCGTTGCCGACAAGAATCCCGACGTGGTTGCGGCCGCGTCCGTCAAAGTGGCGCCGTCGGCGTCGCCGGGTGCGTCGGCCTCCACCTCGCCCGACGGATCGTAAAGACGTGAACCGCTTTCTCGCCTACGCGCTCGAAGCGCTCGAAGCGATCTGGCGCAACCGCACGCGCTCGATCCTCACGATGGTCGGCATGATCATCGGGACGGCGTCGGTCATCGCGGTCCTCGGGATCGGCAATGCGGCGTCGGGCGGAATCGCGTCGTCGCTCGACTCGTTCGGCGATCCCGGCGTGTTCGTTTCCGTCGATCCCAAACAAGACGATCCCGCGTCCGCACAGATCCAATACCGCGACGCTGCGGTCGTCGCGCAAGAGAATCCGGATACGCTGGCCTACGTGTTTCCGAGCGTCCAGCGCAACTATCACGTCGTCGCGAACGGAATCGACTACATCACCGCCGTCACGAGTCAAGCCGGGACCTACTTCGATTCGTTGACGCTCCACGAAGGCCGGCGAATCGGCCAAAGCGACGTCGACGGCGCGGAACACGTCACCTTGATGAGCCAATCGCTCGAACGCCGCTTCTTCGGCTCGGGCTCGGCGCTCGGCGCCGTCGTCCGCATCAACGGCGAGCGGTTTCGCGTCATCGGCGTCTACGACGAACTCAAAGCCGGGATCTTCAGCAACGTGGGGCAGTCCGACTACATCGAGATTCCGTACTCCACGTTTGCGGAGATCGCGCCCGGGCCCGTCGATTCGCTCAACGTCTTTCCGCGCAAAGGCGCGACGCTCGACGACGTGCGCGCGGCGACGATCGCGACGCTGCGCCACCTCCACGGGCCGCGCGCGGAGTACGACGTACAGGACGCGCTCGCGTTTCTCGGCGCGTTCGAGCGGGCGATCTCCGTGGTCGGCGTGGGCTTGACGGCGATCGGCGGCGTCGCACTCCTCGTCGCCGGGATCGGCGTGATGAACATCATGCTGGTCTCGGTCACCGAACGCACGCGCGAGATCGGCATCCGCAAGGCGATCGGCGGCAGCGCGCGCGACATCTCGACGCAATTCTTGATGGAAGCGGTGATCCTCTCACTGCTCGGCGGCGGGACCGGCATGCTGCTCGGGATGGGCGTGGTGCTTGCCGCGTACGGGTTCGTCTCGAAGTTACTCGGACCGGCTCCGATCCCGTGGCTCGTCATCGTCAGCGTCGCGGTCGGTTTCTCGGTGCTCGTCGGCGTACTGTTCGGAACCTATCCCGCGATCCGCGCGGGCAAACTCGATCCGATCGAAGCGCTGCGGTCGTAGCGATGCTCGCGCAGTACGGGGCGTTTTTCTCCGAAGCGATGGGCGTGCTGCTCGGCAACAAGACGCGCTCGCTGCTCACGATCCTCGGGTTGATCATCGGCGTGGCCGCGGTGATCGCCATTCAGATCCTGGGCAAGGGCATGTCGGGCGCGGTGACGGGGGTCCTGGGAACGCTCAACGACCAAAGTTTCTACGTGTTCCCGAACGCGCGGCAGTCGGACATCCTCAAAGCTTCGATCAAGTATGGGGACATCGACCGTACGAAAGAATTGTTCCCGAACATCGTCGTGGCGTTGCCGGCGGGTTCGGTCGATCGCTTGATGAGTGCGGGCCACGCGCGCGCGCGCCTCGCGCTCTCGAGCGACTCCGACGTCAGCTTCGCGACGGTGCCGCTGCGTTTCGGACGCGACATATCGCACGACGACGTCGCGACGAGCGCGCACGTCTGCGTCCTCGGCGACGGCGCCTACGTCCGGCTGTTCAAGGGGGACGGCGATCCCGTCGGCACGAGCCTGCGCGTCGGCGAACGGCGGTTCGTCATCATCGGGGTCCAAGGGCCGCCGACCCAGGGAATCGTGCCCATCAATTTCGGCGGCGACGTCTCGATTCCGTACACGACCTACGAGCACGAGTATCTGCGCGCGCGCCCGCTTTTCGCCGCGCGCTTCGTCGTTCGCGACGCGAGCGCGCTCGCGCAGACCGAACGCGACGTCGTCGCCTATTTCAAGAGCGTCAAACAAGGCCGCGCGGAGTATCAGACCTTCGACCGCAAATCCTTCTCGTCATCCGTCGACGGCATCTTCGCGGCGCTCACCCTCGTAGTCGCGTTGATCGGCGCGGTTTCGCTCGTCGTCGCCGGCATCGGCATCATGAACATCATGCTCGTCTCCGTCACCGAACGCACGCGCGAGATCGGCGTGCGCAAGGCGATCGGCGCCACGAGTTTCCAAGTGCTCGCGCAATTCTTCATCGAGGCGCTGCTGCTCTCGCTCGTGGGCTGCGGCATCGGCCTCGTCCTCGGCGTGCTCGTGGGAGGCCTCGTCGACCGCTTCGCGCTCGTGAAGATCTCCGGGGTCGTCCCGCCGCTGCCGTGGCTGCAGTCGATCGGCATCGCCGTCGGTTTCGCGACGCTCGTAACCCTGGTCTTCGGGACGTACCCCGCCTACCGCGCCGCCCGCCTCGACCCGATCGAAGCCCTCCGCTATGAATGACGAGCCCCCGGAGGCCGCCCTTCGACAAGCTCAGGGTGACATGGGCAAGGCTTCCCGCGAGCGTGTCGCCATTCGACGGGCTCAGGGTGACGAGGGGCGGAGGGGCGATCGGAGTTCAGGTCACCCTGAGCTTGTCGAAGGGCGGGGGCGCGCGACTCGACCGGTCGGAGGGCGTTCGCTTTGAATGAGCAGGTGCTTCGCGGGGCTCGGCATGACCAGCCCGTCGCGATCGCAATTCGGGACGTTACGAAGACCTATCGGACCGGGGCGCTCGAGGTGCATGCGCTCCAAGGCGTGAGCTTTACCGTCCACAAGGGCGAGTACGTCGCGATCATGGGCCCGTCCGGGTCGGGGAAGTCCACGTTGATGAACTTGATCGGCTGCCTCGACCGGCCCACGACCGGCACGTATGCGCTCGACGGCATCGACGTCGCGACCCTCGACGACGACGCACTCGCGGCCATCCGCCTCAAGAAGCTCGGCTTCGTGTTCCAGGGCTTCAATTTGCTCGCGCGCACGACGGCGCTCAAGAACGTCGCGCTGCCGCTGTTTTACGCGGGTATTTCGCAGCGCGACCGCGAGGCCGCGGCCGGCCGGATGCTCGCCGACGTCGGCCTCGGCGACCGCGGCACGCATAAGCCGAACGAGCTCTCCGGCGGGCAGCAGCAGCGGGTCGCGATCGCCCGGGCCCTCGTGAACGACCCGGCCGTCCTCCTCGCGGACGAGCCCACCGGGAACCTCGACTCGCAGACGAGCGATGAAATCATGGCCCTCTTCGAGCGCCTGAGCGCCGGCGGCCGGACGATCATCATGGTGACGCACGACCCGGAGACGGCCCGCCACGCCAAACGTGTGATCCGCGTTCGCGACGGCAAAATCGTCGCCGACGAGCGGCCGGACGCCCTGCCCGCCCGATTCTGAGAACGAGGGGCTTGTATAGGCCCATCCGCTTCTTATAATAAAGGACGCGTTCTTCAAACCCCGTTCCCCCGGGCCCGGGCTCCCGGGCCCAACGGGCTCGCGGTCCGATTAGAATTCGGGGAAAAGCGCGAGCGAGGGCGTGACCTTTTCGCGAAGACCTCGGTACGACGCGACAAACTACGGCCGTCCAGGAGAGAGATTACCCCCACCATGCAGAGAATGCGCATCCTACCCGCGCTCATCGTCGGTCTCGTCGGTGCGATCATCGGCAGCTTTTCGATGATGCTGTTCGCCAGCACCCATTTCGCCGGAATCGCAGGCGTCAACAACACGCCGCCCGCGGCCATCGCGGCGCCGCTCCCCGCCGGGGGGAGCGACCAGGACCGGATCATCGGAGCGGTCAAGCGGGTCGCCCCGTCGGTCGTGGCGCTCAACGTCTCGGTGAATGGCCAGCAGGTCGTACCGACCGATCCGTTCGCCCAGTTTTTCGGCCAGCAAAGCCCGCAGCGGGTGCAGCGGTTCAAGGCGCGGGCCTCGGGGTCGGGCTTCATCTACTCCCGCACGGGCAACAGCGCGCTGATCGTGACGAACGCGCACGTGGTGCGGCCGCCCAACGGCGCCGCCGTAAGCGACATCCAAGTCGTGTTCCAGAACGGGGAACGCGCGCCCGGGAAGGTTTTCGCCTCGAACATCGGCGCGGATCTCGCGCTCGTCAAGGTGGACGGCGTCCACGACGTCCCGCCGCCCGTCGAGATCGCCGACAGCAGCAAGGTGCAGGCCGGCCAGTGGGCGATCGCTATCGGCGAACCGTTCGAACTCAAGGAATCCGTCTCGCTCGGCGTCGTTTCCGGCTTCAACCGCGACGAGACGATCGGTGAAGACGGCGGCGGCAGCGCGATCGACTTCAAGGGTCTGCTCCAGACCTCCGCGCCGATCAACCCCGGCAACTCGGGCGGACCGCTCATCGACATCGAGGGCCGTCTGATCGGCGTGAATCAGTCGACGGCGAACCCGCAGGCGGGCGCGCAAGGCATCGGCTTCGCGATCCCGGCGAGCACCGTGCGCGAGCAAGTCGCCGAACTCGAGAAGAACCCCGGCACCCACCAGGGCACGAACACCGGCTTCATCGGCGCCGGCCTCGTCACGGTCACGCCGCAGATCGGCGTGCAAATCAACTACAAGGGCACGGGCGTCGCGATCCAACAGGTCATCCAGGGCGGCCCGGCCGATCAGGCCGGCCTCCAGCCCGGCGACGTGATCCAAAAGATCAACGGCTCGGACGTGACCAAGACCGAGGAAGTGATCAAGGCCATCCGCGCGACGAAGCCCGGCGGCACGGTCAACCTCGAAGTCTGGAGCGCCGGCGTCAAGAAACTCGTCACCGTCAAAGTCCAAGAGCGCCCCGCCGACGTCGGCGCGCTCATGCCCCAACAACAACAGGGCCAGGATCCACAGGGTCAGGGGCAAGACCCCTCTTCGCCCTAACGCAGACGGCAGCCCCAACCACGAAAGCCCCGCCCTCACCCGGCGGGGCTTTCCTACGGACACTCCCCGGCGCACCTGCGCGCCGTCACCCGCCCGTGCGAGGCTTCGCTGAAGGTGGCCGCTGCCGTGCGGCGCTGCGACAAGCGCAGGGTGACGAAGCCAAGGATCTTTCCCTTCGACCGCAGTGAAACCGCGAGGCCCGCGGGGCGTATCATGGTGAGCGTAATAAACAGGCGTCGCCCGAATTTGAGGCGACGCATCGGCAACGTCGATAAGCGGCAAGGGGAAGCTCGGAGCGATCCGAGGTCGCGGGCACACCGCTCGCGTGCACATGGTCCACGACGATTGGAAAGAGGCAGTATATATGGCTAAAGTGGTCGGGATCGACCTCGGCACGACGAATTCCGTCGTCGCCGTCATGGAAGGGCAAACGCCCACCGTCATCGCGAACTCCGAGGGCAGCCGCACGACTCCGTCGGTGGTCGCGTTCACGAAGACGGGCGAACGGCTCGTCGGTCAGCTTGCGAAACGTCAGGCCGTCACGAACCCGGACCGCACGATCAAATCGATCAAGCGGCACATGGGCACGGACTTCAAAGTCAAGATCGACGGCAAGGACTACACGCCGCAAGAGATCTCGGCGATGGTGCTCCAGAAACTCGTCAACGACGCGTCGACCTATCTCGGCGACCGCGTTACCAAAGCCGTGATCACGGTCCCGGCCTACTTCGACGACGCGCAGCGTCAAGCGACCAAGGATGCCGGTCGCATCGCGGGCCTCGAAGTGCTCCGCATCATCAACGAACCGACGGCCGCAGCGGTCGCGTACGGCCTCGACAAGAAAGACTCCGAGACGATCCTGGTCTGGGACCTCGGGGGCGGGACGTTCGACGTGTCGATCCTTGAAGTCGGCGGCGGAATCATCGAAGTCAAATCGACCAACGGCGATACGAAGCTCGGCGGCGACGACTACGACGAGGCGATCGTGCAATGGCTCGTCACGGAATTCCGCAAGGATCAGGGCATCGATCTTTCGGCGGACAAACAAGCGCTGCAACGCCTCACCGAAGCAGCCGAAAAAGCCAAGATCGAACTCTCGACGCTCACGTCGACCAACATCAATCTGCCGTTCATCACGGCGGACGCGAGCGGCCCGAAGCACCTCGACATCACGCTGCAGCGCGCCGACTTCGAACGCCTCGTCAGCAACCTGACCGATCGCATGGTGCAGCCGTTCAAGACGGCTCTCGCCGACGCGAAACTCGACGTTTCGAAGATCGACGAAATCGTCATGGTCGGCGGTTCCACCCGCATGCCGCTCGTGCAGGATCTCGTCAAGAAGCTGACCGGTAAAGAGACGCTCAATCAATCGGTCAATCCCGACGAAGTCGTCGCCATCGGTGCCGCCATTCAAGCGGGCGTGCTCGCGGGCGAAGTCCGCGACGTCGTCTTGCTCGACGTGACCCCGCTTTCGCTCGGGCTCGAAACGCTCGGGGGCGTTTTCACGAAGCTGATCGATCGCAACACGACGATCCCGACGAAGAAATCGCAAGTCTTCACGACGGCCGAAGACGGCCAAACGTCGGTCGACATTTCGATCTTTCAGGGCGAACGCGAGATGGCACGCGACAACAAGAGTCTCGGTCAATTCCGTCTCGAGGGGATCCCGGCCGCGCCGCGCGGCGTACCGCAGGTCGAAGTCGCGTTCAACATCGATGCCAACGGCATCGTGAACGTGTCCGCGAAAGATCTCGGCACCGGCAAGGAACAAGCGATCACCATCACCGCGTCGACGAACCTCTCCAAAGAGGAAGTGGACCGCATGGTGCACGACGCCGAAGCCAGCGCCGCCGAAGACGCGCGGAAGAAAGAGGAGGCCGAAGTGCGTAACCGCGCATCGAGCCTGATCTATTCGACCGAAAAATCGATCAAGGAAATCGGCGACAAGCTCGATGCCGGCGCGAAAGCCGACGTCGAAACCGCGCTCGCCGAACTGCGCACCGTAAGCGAAAACGGCACGGCGTCCGAGATCAAGACGGCGACCGAGAAACTCGAAGCGGCGTCGTACAAGCTCGCGGAAGCGCTCTATCAGAAAACGGGCGCGGCCGGCACGAACGGCGCGGCACACGACGGGGCGACGAACGGCGCGACGAACGGCGCCGCGGACGGCGAAGCGCCGCCGCACGCCCCCGAAGACGTGATCGACGCCGAGTTCAAAGAAGCCAAGTAGCCGCTATCGGAGCCGAGGGACGGGCGGCGCGCGCGCGAGCGTCGCGCCCGCCCGCGCCTCATGAGGATGAATGTTGGAAACCGAAGCACAGACTGCGGCGGACGAAGCGCAACCCGCGCCGGGCGACTCCGGAGCGATCGCGGAACTCGAAGCCAAACTTGCCGCCGCCGAAAAGCTCGCCGAAGAGCGCTATCAAGAACTGCAATACGCGCGAGCCGACGTGGAGAACGTGCGCAAACGCGCGGTCCGCACGGCGGAAGAACGCCTCGTCGCGGGCCGCAAGACGCTGCTCGCTAAATTTCTACCCGTCCTCGACAACCTGCAGCGCGCGATGGCGTTCGAGGACGGCGAGGGCTTACGCGGCGGATTGAACGGCACGCTCAAGGGGTTCGAAGCGCTGCTTGCGAGCGAGCAAATCGTCGCCATCGACACGGTTGGGAAACCCTTCGATCCGCACGTCGCCGAAGCGATCGCGACGCGCGAAACGACCGAACACGAGGACGACATCGTTCTCGAGGAAGCACAGCGCGGCTATCGGCTCGGCGATGAGTTGCTGCGCCCCGCCATGGTCGTCGTCGCGCAGAAAGTGGTCGTCCCGTAGTTGCCGCTCAACTATAAGGACTACTATAAGGTCCTTGGCGTCCCGAAGACGGCCGCCGAGAAAGACATCAAGTCCGCGTACCGCAAGCTCGCGCGTAAGTGGCATCCCGATGCGAATCCCACGAACCAAAAGGAGTCCGAGGAGCGCTTCAAAGAGATCTCCGAAGCCTACGAGGTGCTCGGCGACGCCGAGAAGCGCCGCAAGTACGACGCCCTCGGCAGCGATTGGGCGAACGCCGCGCAACAGGCCGAGGCGCAACAGCGGTACCGCTCCCAAGGCGGCGCCGGGCCCCAGAGCGATCCGTTCGCCGGCGCGCACGGCGCGAATGGGACGGCGGGTCCCGGCGGCTTCTCAGATTTCTTCGATCTCTTCTTCTCCGGCGTGGGCAAACGGGGCGGCACGCCCGGCGTCGCGCGGTCACCCTACGCCGAACGCGGCGGCGACCTCGAAACGGAGATCGAACTCGGCCTCAGCGAAGCCTACGAGGGCGGTTCGAAAGCGGTCACGCTGCAAATCGAAGACACCTGTCCGCGCTGTAATGGAACGGGCGTTTTCAATAACGCCATCTGCCCGCAGTGTCACGGCACCGGGCGGTTGCTGCAAACGAAAAAGTTCGATGTCTCGATTCCACGCGGCGTCCGCGAAGGACAGCGGATCCGATTGGCCGGTCAGGGAGGCCGCGGCGTCGCGGGCGGCCCGAACGGCGATCTCTTCTTGGTGGTCAGCGTGAAACCCGATCCTATTTTCGAACGCAAGGGCGACGATCTCTACGTCGACGTCACGCTCGACGTGTACGACCTCGTGCTCGGGGCCGAGGTGCGCGTCCCGACCATGACCGGGGACGTGACCGTCACCGTGCCGCCGGGAACCCAGAACAACAAGCTCTTACGGCTCGCGGGCAAAGGCATGCCGAAGATCAAAGGCGGCGGTTTCGGCGACGAATACGTCCGGTTGATCGGCTTGTTGCCGACGCACCTCTCGCCGCGCGAGCGCGAACTCTACGAGGAACTCGCGGCGCTCCGGACGGCAAGAGCCTGAGTGTGAACGACGTCACAAGCCGCCGGACGGTTCCCGGAGGTATATTAACCGACGTAGACTAGATGAAGCAGTCGTTGTTTCCGTTTGAGGTCCTAAAATAGCAGGCCGTACCGGGTTCGCTTTTCCGCTGAAGCGAATCGAACTCGCATACGTCGCCGCACTTCTTGGAGTCGCCGGCGCCACGGCAATTTGGTGGCCCGAAGCCGTCACGAACGTCATGTCGGAATCGTTCGTTCCTCACGGTTTCTGTTTTCTCTGGAATAAGCAACTGCTCGCGCTGAACGTCGTTACCAACGGCGTCATCTTCCTCTCGTACCTCGCGATTTCACTGACCCTCGCGACCCTCGTCGTTCGCGAGCGCAAGGCTATCCCGTTCGCACCGATCTTCCTTGCGTTCGGCGTCTTCATCATCGCATGCAGTTTTACGCACGCCATGGACGTGGTCGTTCTTTGGATTCCACTCTATTGGCTAGCCGGCGACTTCAGGCTGATCACGGCGCTCGCATCCGTCACCGTCGCGGTCGTCCTTCCCTTTCTGCTTCCGCAAGTCGCCGGGCTGATCGCCTCTTCGCAACGCTCGCGAATGAACGAGCGTCGATTCTTCAACGCCACGGAGTCCGGCTACGACGCCTTCTATATCCTCGAGAGCGTGCGCGATGCTGCGGGCGAGATCGTCGATTTCCGGTATACGTTCGTCAACGAAAACGGCGCCAAGTTGCTTTCGACAACCGTGGAGGCACTGATGGGCCGGCTATTTTGCGGTTCGTTTCCCATCTACCGAACGAACGGGCGCTTCGAAACGTATAAGAGCGTCTGCTTGACCGGAGAACGCAACGAGATGGAGTACCACACCGAGGGAACGTACGCGCGCGTGCCGTGGCTTCGGGTGCAGACGCTCAAGCTCGACGACGGCGTGTCGGTTACCGCTACCGACATCAGTGACCGGAAGGAAGACGAGATCAAGATGATCCGGCTCACCGGATTTCTCGAGGCGATCATCGCGAGCTCCCCGTTCGCCACGATCGTCACGGATTTGAACGGAGCGATCGCCTCGGCGAATCCGGCAGCAGAGGGTATGCTCCGGTACGAAGTCGGTGAGCTGATCGGCCGGATGTCCCCTTTGGTTTTCTTCGATTCCGCGGAGCTCGCCGAACGAGCTCGGGTCTTGTCCGAAGAGCTGCACCAATTTGTGGAACCCGGAATGGCCGTTCTCATAGCGAGCCCATCCAAAGAGTGGAAACTAACGAGAAGCGACGGGTCGTCTTTGCAAGCGGAAATCGTGGTAAGACCGCTCCGAGCCGCCTCAGAAGTCGTCGGACTGATATTCGTCGCCTATGACATTACGGAACGCAAGGCCGGCGAGGCGCGCATCGCGCACGCCGCGCACCACGATCCGCTCACGGGGCTCCCGAATCGCGTCCTGTTTCACGATCGACTGATGGTGGCTTTGGGCCGTGCCAGGCGCGAGAGGAACAAAATCGGCGTCATGATCGTGGATCTCGACAATTTCAAGCGCGTCAACGACTTGATGGGGCATAGCGTCGGGGACGACCTCCTGATTCATGTCGCCGAGCAACTGCGAACTTCGGTGCGTAGCTCCGATACGGTGGCCCGAATGGGCGGGGACGAATTCGTGCTCATTCTCGACGGGCTCCATAACGCCGAAGAAGCCGTGCGAATCGCGGAAAAACTCCTTGCGAAGCTGCGAGCGCCGCTCGTGGTCGGAAGCGAGACCTTGACACCGACGGCCAGCATCGGCATCAGTCTCTACCCGGAAGACGGCGAGATCCCGGAAGACTTGTTGAAAAACGCGGATACCGCGATGTACTCCGCCAAAGCCGAGGGGCGAAATGGATTCAAGGCCTTCAGTTACGCGATGGCGGCGGCCTCGTCGAGAAAGCGGCAACTGGAGATTGCCCTGAATCGAGCCCTCATTGCAGAAGAGTTCGAGTTGCTCTACCAGCCTCAAGTCGACCTACGCGACGGAACGGTAATCGGTATCGAAGCACTCCTTCGTTGGCGGAGCAAAGAGCTCGGCCTGGTCATGCCGACCGAATTCATTCCGCTCATCGAAGAGAGCGGCCTCATCCTTGCGGTCGGCGAGTGGGTCCTGCAAACGGCTTGTCGTGAAGGCCGGAAGCTACAGTTGGACCTGGGACGCCCGTTATCGATCGCCGTGAACATCTCGCCGCGGCAGTTTCAGCAGCGGGGCTTGCCGCAGGCCATTCGCGTCGCCCTGCAGGACGGCGACCTCGAGTCGAAATATCTCGAGCTCGAGATAACGGAGAGCGTTCTCGTCAGCGACTCGTCGAAGGCCATGGAGATTCTCGAAGAGGTACGGTCGCTCGGCACGAGCCTGGCAATCGACGATTTCGGAACCGGTTTCTCGAGCATGTCGTATATCATGCGTTTCCCCGTCGATCGCATCAAGATCGACAGGTCGTTCATCCGCGACATCACCGTCGATCCGAGCAGCAGTGCGGTCACCACGGCGATCATCGCGCTTGCAAAGGGCTTGGACATCGACGTCGTCGCAGAGGGCGTCGAAACGGCGGAACAACGCGACCTGCTGATCGGCAGAGGGTGCCAATCGGCGCAAGGTTACTTCTTCGCGCGGCCGGTCCGGCTGGACGAGCTTCCCGCAGCGATCCGGGACATCGAACGAGCGCACGCATCAGTTCGAGCCGCGACTCCCGCGACAAAGGCCTGACGATCGTCGCCGGCTAGCGCATCGCCTCGAGGAGCGGCGTGTCGATGCGGTAGTCCTTGAGCTCCCAGCGCTCGACGACTTCGTCGCCGGCGTAGCGTTTGCGCATCAGGACCAAGCCCGTTCGCTTGGAAACGTCGAGCACGTCGAGCGTGATGTCGCGGTCGCTCGGCGGATCGTCCGGGCAGGTGACGTCGGCGTAGGGTAGCGCGAGTTCGTCGGTCGGCTCGCCGTCGATCGGCGGACCTTCACGTTCGATCAGATCGCTGCGGTGCTCGCCGAAGCACGCGAGCACGTCGCCCATGTTCGGGTTGAGGATACCGTTGCCGCGCAGCGACGTCAGGTCGCGATCGCGCACGTCGCCGTGAATCTTGAAAAATGACAAATTCTTGCGATAGGCCGTGACGCGATTGCCGCCGTTCCACAGGATGACGGATCCGCTCTTGGTGCCGTTCACGACGTCGAGGCGGGCGTGATCGGGCTTTTCGAACTCGTAAAAGAGTTCGTGCTCGTCGGTCTGGTCGCCCATCACTTCGTGCGCTTCGATCGTGACGCTGTACTCGTGCAAGCCGAGCCACACCGATTGAAGACGATCGAAGATATCGCCCGCACCCGCGGGAACACCGAGAACCAGACACATCGTCGCACAGAGGGCGGTGCGCAGTAGCAAAGGGGGCACGACCGCCTTTTTCGAGCGCACCACCCCGCGAGCCCTTCGCATCGGGTTCGCCTTTCTTTACGTTGAAGTCGGGGC